>SESH01089935.1_pt1 | contig 27342 bp, 20 predicted proteins | sample 3171561 | NCBI WGS metagenome assembly SESH01 (sample SAMN10866947, study PRJNA518727) | freshwater metagenome | biome: subpolar coniferous forest; feature: holomictic lake; material: water; isolation source: holomictic Lake 442 2011 16.5 m and 2014 13 m | place: Canada: near Kenora, Ontario
AAAGACTCTGGTAAAATAGACATCGAGCTTGCCGCGCCCCTCTTTGAGAAAATGGGGAAGCAAAAAGCTCAGCTCAAAGTGAGCAAGAGGATACTCATCCGGCAACTGGAGTGTATTCCAGTATGTCTGTGGTTTTGGCTTGGCATGAACATCAGGGTGGAACTTGTTCCATGCGCTTGGCGACGTTCCGCCCGGCGTGCCAACACTGCCCGTCAAAACGTTCAGGAAATGAAGTGTTCGTGACACTGCCCAGCCACCAAGATTACCACTGCTTGCGCTGCGCCATACATGGGTGGCAAACTGCGTACCCGCCTCACCTATTTTGCGGGCAACTTCAACAATCATGGCGGCCTTGACACCACTCTCTTTTTCAGCATACTCCGGCGTGTAGGCACTGTACTCTTTTTTCAAAGCCTCAATGAAATTTTCAAAGGTCACCGGAGTCCCCTTGTAATCCTGCTGCAGGTACTCCTTCCAGTTCACCCAGTTTTCAAGGTAGTCGCGGTTGTAGATCCCTTCATCAAGAATAACCTTTGCCATAGCAAGCAAGATCGCAGGCTCACTGCCTGGAAAACTCGGCATCCAGTAGTCCGACATGCTCGCGGTGTTTGAAAGACGGGGATCAAGCACCGCAAGTTTGGCACCTTTCATTCTCGCCTCAACAATGCGCTGGGCATGTGGGTTGAAATAGTGTCCCGACTCGAGATGGGCACTGACCAGAAGCATGAATTTAGCATTGGTATAGTCGGGCGACGGGCGATCGAGTCCCTCCCATATCGCGTATCCGAAGCGTGCTCCCGATGAACAGACATTGGTGTGGCTGTTATGGCCATCCACATTCCATGCCCTGAGCACCCATTCCATGAACCCTTCATGGCCGGGACGTCCGACATGGTACGATATTTCGTTGTTGCGACCTTCCTGTATGGCCTTGCGCATTCTTCCTGCAATATCGTCAAGGACACTGTCCCAGCTCACCCGGTCCCACTTGCCACCTCCTCTTTTTCCCGATCGTTTCATCGGGTAAAGCACACGGTCAGTATCTTCAATCTGGTTAAGGGTTGCTGGTCCTTTTGCACAGTTTCTGCCTCGACTTGCCGGATGGTACGGATTGCCGACCAGCTTGCGCATCGTCATAGTCTCTTTGTCAACATAAGCCAGAAGCCCGCAACCTGCCTCACAGTTGAAACAGGCCGTTGGAATCAGCATATACTCTTTTGCCTTGCGTTCAGGCCAGCTTTTGGAATCGTATTCCACCCAGTTGTCCCACTGATCGGGAGGTGGACAGTTTACCTGACTGCCATCAGAGGTTGCACTTTTCGCTCCACGATCATCCCCGTCAGCATGGAGATCAGGAATAAGATGCAGTTTCTCTGCTATCGTTTCAATAACCGTTGGTTTATGGGTATAACTCATAGTTTTTACAGCACTTGTTTAACTTAACGGAACTGTTTGCGGTGCATGAATCCAGACTTTTTCTGTGTAGAAGACACCACAAAGCCCAAAAATGGCGGCTCCGGCAAGCATCACAGGAGAGGAAACCGCAAGGCACAACAGAAGAGGCAGCAAATTCCCCAATATGAAACTGCCATACCAGAACGTTTTTTTCAGTGAGCCATGCAGGATAACTTCCGCTGCACGCTCTGCCGACTTTGAGGGATGCTTGCCATAAAGCTCAAGAAGCATAACCAGAATATGGAGAACAAAACCGCCTGCAAGAGCTGGCCTGAGCGTTTCGGAAAGCTCTGGAGCACTGGAGGTCAGCAGACCAAGAACGAGCATTGCTGAGCCACCGGCAAGTAACGAGTTCAGGAACATGTGCAACAAAAGCATCGGGCTTTGCCAGAAATCTCTCCCCTTGGCCGATCCAAAGAGAAATGCGGTATAGGTGGCCGTTAACAGCGCAAAGAGCGCACCAGACCACAGCGATATGGTTTCGAGAAGAGGTAATTGCAGATATTTGGCAGCTCCCCATAAGACAAGAAATGCGCCAAATCCGGCAATCGTCAAACCGCCCTTTACCAGCCATGAACCAAATTGAGGACGAAGCATCACCGAGGAAAAACGCTCGGGACGATCAAGATCTTTGACAAGAAATCCTCCCGTAAGGGCAAGAAAAAGAAGCGACGTCGCCCATACAGCCCATTGCAACGCATCTGACAATGGATGCATCAGCAAGGTTTGCAAAACAAACATCAGAAGAAATAATCCTGAGGCAACCGCCTTCGACCAGACATAGGCAGGAACCTCCCAGCCCCAGACAACTCCCTTGGCAGGGATATCATATACTTTTCTGGCCTTTGGCTTTCCATCAACACCAACAGCAGAGAGAGATTTTCGTGCGGGCTTTACATACTTTTTGCCAGCAAAATGGCCAACACCGCGAGACTGCTCACTCCACAGGTATCCGTTGACTTCCGACACCTCCAGCGGATCAAGCGAAGCACCATCTCCATTGATATAAAAAAGCTTGGGCGAAGTACCTTTTTCGGGCTTTCGCACCATAGTCTGCTCTTTTGCAACAAGAATGGCCACCTCACTCAGCGGATCATCAAGATCCCCCGCAACAATGGCCTGCTGTGGGCAAATTGCAACGCAGGCGGGCTTGAGGCCAACCTCTTTCCTATGGGCACAATAATTGCATTTTGCGGAGGTGTGGGTCTCCGGATCCATATAGAGCGCTCCATAAGGACAGGCCTGAGAGCAAGCTTTGCAACCAATACAGCGGCGCTGGTCGAAGTCGACAATGCCGTCATCCCTCCTGTGGAGCGCCTCGACAGGGCAGATATCAACACAAGGAGGTTCAGCACAATGGTTACACCGAAGCACCGTAAAGTATCTTCGGCTATCAGGGAAGGTTCCTTTTTCGACATACTTCACCCAGGTACGATTCACTCCAAGAGGTACCTGGTTTTCGGATTTGCATGCTACTGTACATGCATGGCATCCTATACATTTTCGCGCATCAATAACAAAACCGTAATTCATAAATCTAATTTGCTCTAAATATTATAATACCCTGGGTTCTGGACGCCACTGAAGGTACTATAAGCTGTACAATTGAAAAAGTTTCACTCCCCGGGAAGATACGGAAACTTTTCCAAAAAAATAACAGACAGTGACAATCTCCTTGTGAGCAGTGAGCCCCGAGATTCAAGAGGAATGATGAAGATGCCTGGCACTTCTGGCTATGGAGACACAGCCGGAAGCGTCAAGGAGGGGTTGATCTTTAATCGGAAATTCAGGGAAGCGTACTTTCTCAGGCAAAAGAATTGAGTTATCCCACTTCCTTGCCTGCCATGACCAGTGTGGGAGGCGCTCCAAGATGCCTGCCAGCAAGCAGCACATTCCAGTAGAGCCATTCAAAGCCAAGTTTCCCTTGCCAGTTCATTTTTGTCTCTTTAAGAAGAGTGAAGGGCCCAAGCTTGGGCATAGGGAACTTGCCTGGCAATGGTTCGATCCTGTAGTTGAAGTCGATCAGCGATGATGTGCCTTTTGAATAAACGATAAAACAGGTTGAGTGGCCATCATATATCTCTTCCGGTTTGACACCATGGATTTCAGCCATAATATTAAAAACCACCACATCAGCCTCATAATGAGCAACTGAGCCAGCCTTTGAAGTAGGAACGTTGGTGGCATCACCGATCACATAGACCCTGTCGTGCTTCAATGCCTTAAGAGTATTCTGGTGAGTAGGTACATAGCCTATCCCATCATCTATACCAGAATTGCTGATGACTTTGTCACCAATAGTGGATGGCACAATGACGAGCGTATCAAAAGAGATTTTATCGCCTTGAATAGACTCGATATACTTCTCCTTGCCATTAACTGCATTAAGTTCGTAACTGGTGGTAATTTTAATGTTTTTGCTCTTGGCAGACTCGGTGAAAACCGCCGACGCCTTGGGCTTCGTAAACGCGCCAGACAAAGGTGTCACCAGCTCAATCTCTGTCTTGTTTCTGATACCTTTTTTTCTGCAAAACCAGTCTGCCAAAAAGACAAACTCAATCGGCGCCACCGGGCACTTGAAAGGAAGCTCGGCAATATTCATCACCAGTTTCCCGCCATCAAACTCCTTTAACCTTTTGCGCAGCAGTTCAGCGGCCGGGATGTTATAAAACGAAAAGGCATTCTTTCCCCACGCATCCATAAGACCATCATTCTCCTCGGGAGCAATATTGCACCCTGTGCATATAATCAGAAAGTCATAAGAGAATGAGTGATTTCTTGTCTTTACTTCCTGTTTTTCAGGAGCGATATGAGTGATCTCATCAATCACAAAATCAACACCGGGAAGAATGTACTTTTTCCTTGACCGAACAAGAGCACCCGCCTTTTGAAGCCCGAAAGGCACAAAAAGCAACCCCGGCTGATAGATGTGCCGATCATCGCGATCAATCAGCGTAATCTCCCACTCAGCGGGCAAATGCCTCCTCAGGTTATTGGAGACTATCGTCCCGGCAGTGCCAGCACCCAATACAACTATCTTTTTTGCCATCTCTCCGGGTTCCTTTTTAGGCTTAAGACTACCTTGTCCTTCTACACCATTTATTACTGTCAAAATATATAGAATGTCTCGCCAAAATTCAAAGAAAATTGGTTTTTAACTCGCATACAAACCTTATTTGGCTTGACTTCTACTGATTTTTTGAAATGAGTTTTCTGATTTTGCGATAAAATCAGTTTTACAAATTACCTTTCTCTGTATATTCTCCCTCTGACCGGGAACGATACCATAACAAGGCTCAAGTTCTCACGATTGACCTAAAACGATTTTCAATAATATCGGGATAAAAAAGTATGTCCAGACGATACATTTCAGGATCCGCCGTTGCGCTGGTGACCCCTTTCAGACAGGATGGATCTATAGATACCGATGCCTTGAGAAGGCTTGTGCAGTTTCATATCAAGGCGGGAACGGATATTATCATCACCTGTGGAACGACCGGTGAGTCGCCAACACTTTCCGGGGATGAGCAGGCTGAGATTATCCGCACGGTAAAGGATGAGGCTGGTGAAAAGATAATAGTGGCAGCGGGTGCAGGCACTAACGATACAAAACATGCTGTCGAGCTGGCAAAAAATGCCGAGAAGGCGGGTGCTTCGGCAATTCTGTCGGTATCTCCCTATTACAACAAACCTTCGCAGGAGGGGATCTATCAGCACTATCGGCAGATCGCCGAGGCTGTCTCTGTACCGATTATTATCTACAATGTCCCGGGAAGAACCGGCTGCAATGTTGCGGCATCGACTATCCTGCGGCTCGCCCGTGATTTTGAAAACATTGCAGCGGTCAAGGAGGCATCAGAAAATATCGGTCAGATCTCTGAACTGCTTGAGGAGCGACCTGACAATTTCTCTGTGCTGACTGGTGAAGATTCGCTGATTCTGCCCTTTATGGCAATGGGTGGAGACGGGGCAATCTCGGTTGCGGCTAACCAGATACCGCAAGTGATCAAGCAACTCATTGAGGCGGTCAAACGAAGCGATCTTGAGGAGGCTCGCTCAATAAACTGCCGATATCGCAAGCTCTTGAAGCTGAACTTTATTGAGAGCAACCCGGTTCCGGTAAAATACGCCCTTGCCCGCATGGGCATGATTGAAGAGAACTACCGTCTGCCACTTGTTCCCCTTTCAGACGAAAGCAAAAAAATTATCGATCAAGAGTTGCAAGCCCTCGGCCTCATCTAAAATAACCCCCTTTTTCAGCTCCCATCCCCAAATGGAGCTGAAAAAGTTATAAGTCCTATAAAAGATCCCCAAGCTTTTCAGCAAACCCGTCAAGCTCCTCCTTGCTCCGCTTCTCCGTAACTGCAACAAGCAATCCGCTCTCGCCATGCGCAGCCAGGTCGTAACCAGCAAAGATCTTGTGCTCCAGCATTCGCTCAATCACAACAGCCGCTGGAATCGGTGTTTCAACAACAAACTCCCTGAAAAAAGGAGAGTTGTACTTCAGGGAGAATCCTGGAATATCGGCTATTTTTTTGGCCAGATAGTTCGCTTTCCTGGCTGATAGTGCTGCAACCTGCTGCAATCCCTCTTTGCCAAGCAGAGAAAGATAAACTGCGGCCTGAAGGGCGTTGAGCGCCTGGTTGCTGCAAATATTTGATGTGGCTTTTTCGCGACGAATGTGCTGTTCGCGGGTCTGAAGGGTAAGAATGAAGCCATCCTCTCCATCCCGGTCTTTCGTCATGCCGACCAGACGGCCTGGAATTTTGCGGACAAGTGGCTGCTTGACAGTAAAGATGCCGAGGTAGGGGCCGCCGAAATTTTGGGGGTTGCCAAGTGGCTGCCCTTCACCGACGGCAATATCGGCCCCATAACTACCTGGAGCGGCGAGCACCCCAAGTGAAAGTGGATCGGCTGAAACAACAAAGAGCGCCCCGTTCTGATGAGCAATAGCTCCAATAGCTTCAACCTCTTCCAGGCATCCATAAAAGTTTGGCTGCTGGACAACCACGGCTGCCACACTCTCCGTGACAAGCTCTTTCAGGGCGGCTACATCACCAACACCATCCTGAAGCACATTCTGAATAACGGCGTTATGGCCCGAGGCCTCAAGATAAGTTTTCAAAACTGAGCTGTTCCAGGGGTGCAGCTTTCCTGCAACCACCACATGGCTGCGCCCGGTGACGTTCATGGCCATCAAAACCGCTTCAGCAAGGGCTGTCGCGCCGTCATACATGGAGGCGTTGGTGACGTCCATCTCATAGAGACGGCAGACAAGACTCTGGTATTCATAAATGGCTTGAAGAGTTCCCTGAGAAACCTCCGCCTGATAAGGAGTATAAGCCGTGTAGAACTCACTGCGGGAAACAATGGTTTTGATGGCTACAGGAATAAAATGGTCGTACGCGCCGCCGCCAAGGTAGCTGACATAGTCGGAGGTACTCCGGTTTGATAATGCAAGAGCTTCAAGCAGTTTACGTACCTGGGGCTCGTCTGAGGCAGGAGGTATATCAAGGGCTCTTTGAAGGCGAATCTCTTCGGGAATATCGGCAATGAGCTCTTTGAAGGAGCTGACACCAATAGCCCGAAGCATCTCCTCTCTCTCACTTTCTGTATTGATAATGAATGGCATCCGTTACTCCCCTGTCAACTGGCGGTAAGCCTCAGCATCAAGCAGCGCAGATACTGCGGCCGGATTGGCAACCTTTATCTTGACCAGCCAGCCTTTCCCGTAGGGATCCTGATTGACAATTTCAGCGTTGTCGAGTTCTGTGTTGGCCTCAACTATCTCTCCGGCAACCGGCGCAAAAAGATCGGCAACGGTTTTTACTGCCTCAACAGTCCCAAACACCTCATGCTCTTTCAGGCCAGTTCCGGTTGCTTTCAGTTCTACAAAAACAATATCGCCAAGCTCGTGCTGGGCAAAGTCAGTAATGCCGACCAGTGCGGTGCTGCCATCTTCAAGCAGTTTAATCCATTCGTGGTCTTTGGTATAGCGAAGATCTGCTGGAATAGTCATGTCAGGAGCGTGAAAAAGTGTTTATGAAGTCTGCTGCCACAGTTTGTGACAAACAAGGTAATATTTTTTGGAATCCCTTCAAATGAGACAAGCGGGCGAAGTTACGCAAGTCGCTGCCTCATCGCTTCGTAAAGGAGCACGCCCGCCGTAACGCTGACATTCAGTGATTCCACACATCCTGCCATGGGAATGCGTACAACATGGTCACAGAATTCCACCGCCTCTGGTGCCAGCCCGCTTCCCTCCATACCAAGCACAATCGCAGTGGCTTTTTTCATGTCGGCATCGGTGTAGTTGAGCTCAGCCTCCATATCGGCAGCAATAACCTGAATATTGCACTGATGAAGGAATTCAAGAGCACGAACAAGGCTCTTTACCTTGCAGATTCTGATATGGGAGAGCGCTCCGGCAGCCGCTTTGTGAACCACAGCATTGACCGGCGTACCTTTTCCCTCGACAAGCACGACAGCGTCAGCAGCTACAGCTTCCGCAGTTCTTATAATGGCACCGATATTATGGGGGTCATCCAGCCCCTGCAAGACAACAAAAAGCGGAGAGCTGTTGCGGGGATTCGCCAGAACCTCCTCCAGAGAATAATAGGTGACCGAGCTGATGAGAGCACACACACCCTGATGCTTGGTTGTTCCGGCAATCAGTGAAAGCTTTTCAAGCCGCGCCTTGCCGCTGACAAGCTTCAGCCTCCTTGAGGTGATAACAATTTCCTTGAGTTTCGGGTGAGAGGTATTGAACTGAAAATAAATTTTTTCGATGCTCTCGGGCTTTTGCTGAAGAAGCTCAAGAACGGCATTCCTGCCGTAGACAATGTTTTCGGAACGTTCCGGGTCCATGGGAGCTCTTCTCCTGATTCGCTGTATTAGTTAAGTGAAGAGTGCGTTCACTGCGAGCCATCAACGGCATATCCATCAGCCACCATCCATCTCTTCATGGGAAAAACGGAATCTAATTAAATTTACCAAAAATCATTTTTTTTAATATCTTTCTAGCTGTATTGGTTTGTTTTCCTAAGGTAACATCTTCAGTTGCTTCCGGTGCTGCATGCCACTACACTGCACTCTTACGCATGCCTTTCATCAACACAAATCAGGTGACTGCAAGTATGACCCGGACTTTTAAAACAATGGAGGGAAATGAGGCTTTGGCTCATATCTCTTACCGCACCAGTGAAGTAATTTGTGTTTACCCGATTACCCCTGCATCACCAATGGGTGAATATTCTGAGACCTGGTCAGCAGAGGGGAAAAAAAATATTTGGGGTACTGTCCCAAAAGTTGATGAATTGCAAAGTGAAGCTGGCGCGGCAGCAGCGGTGCACGGTGCCTTGCAGACCGGCGCCTTGACAACAACCTTTACCGCATCACAGGGCTTGCTGCTCATGATTCCGAATATGTATAAGATCGCAGGCGAACTTACCCCCTGCGCCATCCATGTATCGGCTCGTTCGCTTGCCGCACAGGGGCTATCAATCTTCGGAGACCATAGCGATGTCATGTCGGTCAGGGGAACAGGCTTTGCTCTTCTTGCATCAAGCTCTGTTCAGGAAGTGATGGATATGGCTCTCATTACAGCAGCCGCAACCCTTGAATCAAGGGTACCTTTTCTCCATTTCTTTGACGGATTCAGAACGTCCCACGAGATCTCCAAAATAGAGGTCATTGCAGATACCATCATTAAGGCAATGGTGAGTGACGATCTGGTCATCGCCCACAGAAATCGCCGGCTGAGCCCTGATGTTCCAGTTCTTCGGGGAACATCGCAGAATCCTGATGTCTATTTTCAGGCAAGGGAGAGTGTCAACAGCTACTACGACGCCTGCCCCGGTATCACCGAAAAAGCGATGACAAAATTCGGGGAGCTCACTGGCCGTCACTATAAGCTCTATGAGTACTATGGTGCTCCTGATGCAACGCGAGTCATCGTCCTGATGGGTTCCGGTGTCGAGACTGCCCGTGAAACCATGGAGTATCTCAACAAACAGGGAGAGAAAGTCGGCGTCATCCATGCCCGCCTCTTCCGTCCGTTCGATGTTGACCGTTTTGTCAAGGCATTTCCGGCAACTGTCACTTCAGTTTCTGTCCTTGACCGTGTCAAGGAGCCTGGCAGTGCTGGAGAACCGCTCTATCTTGACACCGTCAATGCCCTGCTCGAAGGTGTACAGAATGGATTGCTGAAAACCATACCCAAAATCACCGGGGGCAGATATGGCCTCTCTTCCAAGGAGTTCACTCCCTCCATGGTAAAAGCTGTGTTTGACAACATGGCCTCTGCAAAGCCAAAAAATCATTTTACGGTTGGCATCAACGACAATGTCACCCACACCAGTCTTGACTACGATCCGGCATTCTCTATCGAACCTGACGAGATGTTCCGGGCTCTCTTTTACGGTCTTGGATCGGACGGCACGGTTGGAGCCAACAAGAACAGCATCAAGATTATCGGCGAAAACACCGAGAATTTCGCGCAGGGTTATTTTGTTTACGACTCAAAAAAATCGGGATCAATTACCACCTCGCACCTGCGCTTTGGCCCGCACCAGATTCGTTCAGCCTACCTGGTTACGGAAGCACAGTTTATCGGATGCCACCACTGGATCTTCCTTGAGATGCTTGACCTGGTCAAAAATCTCAGAAAGGGCGGAACCCTGCTTTTGAACTCTCCGTACACCGCAGATGAACTCTGGGATAAACTTCCAAAAATTGTGCAGGAGCACCTGATAACCAAAGGTGCAATACTCTATACTATCGATGCCTACAAGGTGGCACACACCAGCGGCATGGGCCAACGCATCAACACCATCATGCAGGCCTGCTTTTTCGCTATTTCCGGCGTGCTCCCCCGTGATGAGGCTGTGGAAAAAATCAAGACTTCCATTCGGCAGACCTACGGCAAAAAAGGTGATGACGTGGTCAACCAGAACATACAGGCTGTCGACAATACCCTCTCGAACCTCCATCAGGTTACTATCGGCTCCGTGGCCGACAGCGTCAAGGAGTTGCGGCCAACTGTTGTCGGCGAAGTGCCTGATTTTGTCTGTAACGTTCTGGCCAAAATCATTGCTGGCGAGGGTGACAACATCCCTGTCGGTGACCTTCCGGCAGATGGCACCTACCCAACAGGCACTGCAAAATTTGAAAAACGCAACCTGGCAGATGAAATTCCTGTTTGGGAGCAAACGGCGTGTATCCAGTGCGCGAAATGTACCTTTGTCTGTCCTCACGCTGCAATCCGCGCCAAGCTCTATGATCCAAAAGATCTTGAAAATGCGCCAGCCACCTTCAAGGCGGCGGAGGCCAAGGGCGCGAATTGGGCAGGGATGCGCTACACCATCCAGATTGCCCCTGAAGATTGTACCGGATGTGAAATCTGTGCCCGTATCTGTCCTGGCAAGGATAAAATCTCAGGCAAAAAAGCGCTGACTATGTGCCCGCAGCCGCCACTTCGCAAGAGCGAGGCTGAGAACTGGGACTTCTTCCTGGCCGTTGCTGACTATGACCGGAACAAAATCAATACAAAACTGCTCAAGGAGCAACAGCTTCAGGTACCTCTTTTCGAGTTTTCCGGAGCTTGCACCGGATGCGGCGAAACTCCTTACATCAAACTGTTGACACAGTTATTTGGCGACAGGCTTGTCATCGGCAATGCAACTGGTTGCTCCTCAATCTACGGCGGAAACCTGCCGACAACCCCCTATACCACCAACTCCAGCGGTCGTGGCCCGGCTTGGTCTAACTCTCTCTTTGAAGATGCCGCAGAATTTTCTCTTGGCTTCCGACTTTCAATTGACAAGCAGCGGGAATATGCTGGTGAGCTTTTGAAGAGGTTGTCATCAGAGATCGGTGAAAAGCTTGTAATGGAGATTCTTGAGGCAAGCGAAACCAGTGAGGCTGAAATTTTTGAGCAGAGGAAACGGGTTTCAATTCTGAAAGAGAAGCTCTTGCTTCTGGACTCTCCTGAATCAAGGAACCTTCTTTCTCTGGCAGACATGCTTGTCAAGAAAAGTGTCTGGGGTGTTGGTGGTGACGGCTGGGCTTATGATATCGGCTACGGTGGCGTTGACCACATAACGGCTGGCAATAAAAACATCAACCTTCTTGTTCTCGACACCGAGGTCTATTCAAACACCGGCGGCCAGGCTTCAAAGGCAACGCCAAAAGCTGCAGTGGCCAAGTTCTCGACTGCAGGAAGAACCATGACCAAGAAAGATCTTGGTCTGATCTCCATGAGCTATGGCAATGCCTACGTTGCCTCTGTGGCATTTGGTGCCAGAGACGAGCAGACACTCAAAGCATTCCTTGAAGCAGAAGCATACAATGGGCCTTCAATCATTATCGCCTATTCTCACTGTATTGCTCAAGGCATCAATATGGCCACAGCCCTTGACAATCAGAAAGCGGCTGTTGATTCAGGACACTGGATACTTTATCGCTACAATCCTGATCGCTTGCTTGAGGGCAAAAATCCGCTCGTGCTTGACTCGAAGAAGCCAAAAATGCCGGTTGCGCAGTTCCTTGATATGGAGAACCGCTTCAAAATGCTCAAAAAGAGCCATAAAGCTCTTGCTGAGGAGTACTATGCCGCAATCCAGAAAGAGGTGGACGCGCGCTGGGATCATTATGAATATCTGGCAGCACGGAACTTTGATGCAATAAAGTAAAGTACCTGACACAACATGTCCGCCAATCAAAAAAATTGGCGGACATGTTTTTTTACTTCTTCCTTGCTCTCTCCTTCATTTCCTGTGCTTTGCGACTGTTTCCAAGCTTCTCATAAACGCTGCCAAGATGGTCAGCGATTTCAGCCTCGCCGGAATTCAGCCCAACGGCCTTTTCAAGAACCTCTCTTGCTTCTTCATACTTTCCCATTTTAAACAATACCCATCCAAGCGTGTCGAGATAACCTGCATTGGCTGGTTCCCGAGCTACCGCTTTCATTGCCAGCTCTTTTGCGCGCTTAAGCTTCCGCTGCTGACCGGCAAGAACATAGGCAAGATTGTTCATGATAAGGGGATTACCCGGATCAGTTCGAAGAATGGCTTCGTAGAGACGGACGCTTTTATTATCATAACCAAGCTTGTCATAGCATAAGGCAAGCGTACTGTTTGCCTCTAGATAAAGCCATTTCTGCTTTTTGGAGTTTTTTGCACGCACCGCAGTTTCGAGGAGAAGCACTGCCTCTTGTGGATTGCCTGTCTGAAAGAGAAGCTCCCCTTCAACCACCTGGAGAGAGAGCCTCAAACGGCTATTGGCTGGAAGCTGCCTTTTAATGTTACCAACCATCAGTTGCGCCGGATCGACATAGGAGCTATTCCTGGATGATCGTACAACAAAGAGTCGGGCAAACTCTATTTTCTGTTCAAGGCTTGTCTGACCGCTGTTATAAAAAAGGGCCAGATCTTCAAGAAAAGCAGCTCGATTTCCTGACTGCAGAGAAAGCTCGAAAAGTGCAAGCCATGCGGGAGTGGACCCGGGATTGCCCTGCAGCAGCTCCCTCAAGCTCTTGATCGCAAGCTCACGCTCACCTGTCTGCTGATAAAGCTGCGCAAGGGTAAAAAGCAGCTTCTCTTTTCCTGCTCCATGTTCAAGAGCTGCAAGTTGCCGATAACGATCAGCAGCCTCCCTGAAATTGTTCATCTGATGTGTTATTCCGGCAAGCTCTTTTGCATAGTATTTGTTGTCGGGATTGAGTTGAACGCTTTTTTCACTGTGCAGACGGGCTGAGTCGATAACGCCAAGGGCAACATAAGCTTTGGAAAGTGCATAATGGAGCGCTGCGTTTGAAGGCTGAGTCATCAGGAGCTTCTGATAGCGATTAACAGCTCCCTGATATTCGCCCTTTGCGCTTTGCAGCAATGCCGCAACAAGCTCTCTTTTGCTGGCTTCAGCAAGAGAATCAGTGGCTGTCATGCTCATGGAGAGCAGAGGCTGCGGAAAGAGCGCAAAAATAAAAAGGGCGCAAAAAAACGCACATTTACTGAGCCGGCTTTGCATCAAACAGAGGAAGTTCATGACGATTGGAAGCGGTTGAAAAACGGATAAAAGCTTGACGGGTAGCAACTCGTCCTCTTGTTGTTCTTGTCAGATAGCCTGCCTGAATAAGATAGGGCTCATAAACCTCTTCAATAGTATCCCGCTCCTCCCCTACTGAAACGGCAAGAGAGGCTATCCCGACAGGGCCACCGTTGAATTTGTTGACGATTGTCTCCATGATCTTTTTATCCATGTCGTCAAGACCTTCCTCGTCAATTTCGAGGCAGTCAAGGGTTTTCATGGCAATACCTTTCGTTATCATGGGGATACCATCAACTTGCGCAAAATCCCTGGCACGCCGGAGCAGCCTGTTGGCAATACGGGGTGTCCCTCGTGATCGTCCAGCTATCTCTGAGGCAGCTTCTTCATCAATGCCAATGCCAAGAATAGCTGAAGCCCTGATAATGATTCCTTCGAGAAGTTTCGGCTCATAGTAGTCGAAGCGGCTGTTGATGCCGAACCTTGCCCTGAGGGGAGATGTCAGCAAGCCTGAACGTGTCGTCGCCCCGACAAGCGTAAAGGGCTCAATGCGCAACTGTACAGCCCTTGCAGAGGGGCCACTGTCGAGCATGATGTCAATTCGAAAATCCTCCATAGCCGAATAGAGATACTCCTCCACTGTCGGCGGCATTCGATGAATTTCATCAATAAAAAGCACATCCCCTTTTTGCAGGCCGGTCAGGAGACCCGCAAGATTGCCAGCCTTGTCGAGCAGTGGGCCTGAGGTCGACTTGATACTGCTCCCCATTTCAGAGGCAATGATATAGGCGAGCGTCGTTTTACCGAGACCCGGAGGCCCGGACAACAGAACATGATCCAGTGCATCTCCCCGCATTCTTGCCGCTGAAATAAAAACTTTCAGGTTGTCGGTCAACCGCTGCTGACCGGCAAAATCATCCATACGGATCGGTCGTATCTGCTCCTCAATCCTTGATTCAACCGCATCAGGGGGAGTATTCAGCAATTCTATTCTCAAAAAAACAAAACATTACAGGTTGAAGGGGCATTTACAACTTTATTCGTGGATCTGCCACCGCATAGAGAACATCGGCAAAAAGGTTGCCAAGCACAATCAGGGAACCTGAGATAAAGGTATTGGCGATAATCAGCGGGTAATCCCTTGCAAAAATAGCCTCAACAGTTACCCTTCCCATACCGGGAAAAGCAAAAATAACCTCAATAAAGAGAGCACCGCTGAAAATAAAAGGGAGCGAGCTGCCCATCAGGGTTATCACCGGAAGAAGGGCGTTGCGGAGGGCGTGCCTGAAAATAACCACCTTTTCCGGCAACCCTTTTGCCCTTGCAGTGCGAATATAGTCCTGACGGATCACCTCGAGCATACTCCCTCTCACATATCGGGCAATACCAGCCGCGCCATTGATGCTAAGTACCGTCACCGGCAAGACGAGATGCCATAAGCGGTCAAAGAAAAAGCCTGCCGGGCCGAAGCCCTCTGCCCCAATTTCGTTCAGGCCTGAGGCTGGAAAGAGGGGAAACTTCAGGGCAAAAAGAATAATCATCATCAACGCAAACCAGAACTCAGGCATCGAATAAAAAAAGAGGGCTGTCACGGTCAGAAATCTGTCGAGAAAAGTGTTCTGCCGGACGGCTGAAACAATGCCGACAAGAATACCAAAGGTAAAATTTGCAACAAGGGTCAGAAGAGCAATGGTCATGGTTATCGGCAAGGCACTGGCAATAACATCGACAACCGGCTGCTGGGCCCGACTGAAACTGCGACCAAAATCACCCTGCAGCACACTGGCGAGCCATTTGACATACTGCACGGGCAGAGGATCATTGAGGCCATACTGCGCCCTGATCTGCTCGGCAACGTTTGGACTTATGCCCGGCTGGATAAAAAAGGCCGCCGGATCACCCGGCGCAAGCCTGATAATGAAAAAAGTGAGGGTCAAAACCCCAAAAATCAGCGGTATGGCAATCAACAATCGCCTGAAAATATAAATCAGCATAGCGTCTTAAAATGCAACATTTGCCGAAGGGCGCAGCCTCCAGTCGTCAATATTATAAAATGTCCCGGAAATATTAAGCTCTTCACCCTCAATTCTCTTGCTGAATCCCTGGGTCTCCTTCATCCAGTAAAGAAAGGTGATGGGCTGATCCCGATGAAGAATCTCCTGATACTCAAGCCAGTATGGCCTTGCCCCGGTGGGTTCCATTTTTTGCTTGGCCAGTTCGCAAAGCTGATCAAGTCGAGGATTCTGATAGCCCGTAAAATTGAAGCGGCTTTTTTTAAGATCTGAACCCCAGACGTCAAGCGGGTCTATCTCCAGACCTATCGACCAGCCTGCCATCCACGCATCAAGTTTTCTCTGCTGAAGATTCTCAAAAAAAACATTGGATTCCTGTACATCAAGCTTGCAGTCGATGCCGATTGAACGAAGGTTTTGCTGGATAATCACACTCGCATAGTTTCTTCTGGCATTGCCCGAATTGGTATAGAGCACAAAGCTGAACTTTCTGCCCTGCTTCTGCAGAATTCCGTCCGGGCCGGGCAGCCACCCTTCCGCCTTAAGCAGCACTGTTGCCTTCGACGGATCAAAGGCATGAGGAACAATCCTGTCGTTATAGGCCCATTTTAGGGAGGGTGAAACGTCAGTATTGCAAATAACACCATACTGCTTGAGATAGCCGTCAATAATCGCTTCACGATCGATGGCCTGGGTGAGGGCAATGCGAACCCGCGGAGAACCGAACAGGGGGTGAGGCTGGAGCTTGCCGCTTCTGTGAAGCTCATTCTGGTCGATATTTGACCACCCGACATAGTCGTAGACCCTCAAGCCAACTGTTTTAACATCAATCTCCCTGTTCGCCTTCAAGAGTGCGGTAAAGTCCTCAGGCTTGATATTTTCAACCACATCTACAGCACCAGTCTGAAGCTGCGTCAACCGCACCGTATAATCGGGCACAACCCTGAAGGTAATCAGTGGAATAGTCCCAGGCTTGGGAAGATTAGAGTTCCTGCTTGATGCCAGAACTATCTCCTGCTGCTGCTTCCAGATTTTCAGGTGATAGGGGCCCGCACCGAGCGGTTCAATGTTGAGGGGAGAGTGACGGAACTCATCAGGCTTGACATTTTTCCACTGGTGAGCAGGAAGAGGAGTCAGTGATGTATGAAAAAGGGCTAGATGTTCGGGAACCGGCTTATAAAACCTGAAGACCAGCGTTCTGTCATCAGGCGTCTCAATGGCCTTGTCAAAATCAACATTGCCCTTGTCGGCGCCAACCAGCTCGGCAAGATACTGCTGACGGGCGCTGGCAATAACGGGATTGCCATACAACTTGTAGGTAAACTTGAAATCGCCCGATACAACCGGCTTTCCATCGTTCCAGAAAGCATCACTTCTCAGGATATAGGTGATGGATTTATGATCTGCCGACATACTCCAGCTCCTTGCAATAGCGCCTTTCGCTGTTTTTTTCGCCTGACCCGGAGTTATCTCCCTTAACTTTTTTTCAAGAGCCATGTAATTCAGAAGTCCTGTTTCGGTATCAAACTCACTCTGCAAAAGGGACGGATAGATAAGACCGATAATGTTCCCTGAGGTGACGGTGCTCCCGAGAACAGGATTAAGATAATCAGCATCGCCTAGCATGGCAATAACCAAAGTGGAATCCATGGCGGCCCCTTTGCCTGCCTTTCCTCCGTTATGCCTGTTGCATGAAGAGAACAGCAGCAGTGCAATTAACAGGCTGCCCACGAGCCCGGATCTTGCGAAAATCCTCTTAATCATCACTATCCTCCGCTGTTTTGTCGCTGTTGATCACAAGGTTTATCCTGTTGGTCAGTGCTTCGGCTGCAACATAATTCGAGTAACGTTTTAACAGGAAATTGAGAGCAACAACCTCTATAATAACAGTAATATTTTTACCCGGAAATATTGGTAATTCAACCAGTGGAACATCAACGCCAAGAATCTTTATGGTTTTGGTATCCAGCCCAAGCCGTTCATAGGCAATCTCCTTGTTCCATTCAAGCAATTCAACAACAACCTGTACCTCCTTGACATCACGAATTGCCCTGATTCCGAAATTCGCCTTCACATCAACAACGCCAAGACCACGGATTTCCATAAAATGGTCAATAATATTATTTCTTCTGGCTCTGAGTGTCATTGAGTCACCTTTCCGGTGAATAATCACAACATCGTCCGCCACAAGACCATGCCCCCTCTCAATAAGGTCAAGCGCAATCTCGGATTTCCCGAGACCACTCTTGCCAGCCACCAAAACGCCGACACCATACACATCGACCATTGAGCCATGGTACTGCTGGTAAAGCGAAAACTGATCGTCAAGAAATCCGGTAACCGTATAGATGGTTTTCGTGGAAGAGCACCTGGTGGAATAGACCGGAACACCCGCCTTGGTGGCCATTTCGAGAAGAGCTTGCGAGAGTTTGTTATTGCTGGTCAGTATAATGCAGGGCATCTTGAATCGCACAAGATTTTGAAACACCAGATTCCTCTCCTGCTCCTCAAGGTGATTCAAAAACCTTGTCTCCGTATTTCCGAGAATCTGAACCCGTTTGTAGGTAAAAAGATTGGTAAAGCCTGCGAGAGCAAGCCCTGGTCGATGAAGATCACGCTCAAAAATCCGCCGTTTCTGTTCATCAACCTCGTTCAGACGGCGCAACTTGATCTCGTACTTCTTGCAGATAGTGTTAAAAAAATAGGCGACCGTTATTGATCGCTTCTTTAATCCTTTTTGTTCCAGATTCATGGCTTAAGGAATCAATCTGTTTAAAAACATAAGAAAAAGCTGCGGAGCGTTACTCTTTCGCCCCGCAGAAACTCTCATCATGCAACTATTGCACTCTTCTCCTTATGCCTTAAAAGCTGACGGCTCAACGCATCAATACAGGTGTCGATGGCAGACTCATAAGCAGTCCCTGCCTCTTTTGCAACAAAAACATTCTGCGGCACATGTACCGTTATCTCAGCAAGCTTGTTTTTTTCAAAGTCATTTTTCTGATGATCAAGAATAACATGACAACTGATAAGAGCCGGAAACACTCTCGTCAAAATGAGCACTGCGTTGCGGGCATACTCCTCGATATTGTTGTGATTACTGGAGTGCCGTAAAGTAACTGTAACATTGAATGCGTCATTGACGACTACTTTTGTCATAACAACCTCCGTTTAAATATGGTGAACCTAATGAATGAACAACAGCCCGGCAAAAGGAACAACCGGAGCCCACAAAACTATGCGTTGGGATGCGCCCTGAGGTAAACCTCCTTCAAGCGATCAAAGGTAACATGAGTATATATTTCGGTCGTCGAAAGGTTGCTGTGCCCAAGCATCTCACTGACACTCTTGAGGTCGGCCCCACTGTTCAACAGGTGTGTGGCAAACGAGTGGCGCAGCAGATGTGGATTTTTCTTTTTCTGTTCGGTAACCGATGCAAGATACTTTCCGGTCAATCGTTGGACAAGCATGGGATAAAGCTTTTTGCCCCTTTTGGTTACAAAAACATAAAACGACACAACCCCCCGACCTGCCTCACTCATTCTAAAGAAGTTTCTCCTGACTTCAAAATATTTATTGAGTGCATCAATGGTTGATTGCCCGACAGGAACAATTCTCTGCTTCCTCCCTTTTCCGGTCAATTTGACATATCCACCCGCAAGATCAAGGTTTTCTATGGTCAACCCGATCAATTCTGAAAGACGAAGACCGCTGCCATAGAGCAGTTCCAGAATGCTCCTGTCGCGCTCACGAACAAACGATTCTTCAAGGATATTATTTTTCGGCGTTTGAAGCTCCGCTAAACTGGCAGGAAGAAGCTCGTTAAACAGTTTTTCTGTCTGCTGCTCAGTTAAAAAACCTGGGACACGCTGCGGATACTTTGGCGTGACGATGGAGGAAAAGAGAGATCGCTTTATATAGCCGGTTTCCTGCATGTATCGGTAAAAGCTTTTCAGAGCCGCAAGTTTTCTGGCAATCGATCTCTGCTGAACTCCCCGTTGAATCAGGGAACCCATAAACTGGCGTACATCAAGGGGCGTTACCTGTTCCGGATCAAAAACACTCAAATCGGCAAGATCGAGATGCTGCAAGAGAAAGGAGAAAAACTGGGTAATATCAGTTCTGTAGGCAATAACCGTATTCTGCGATAAATTCTTGCGGCTCCTGAGCGCACCAAGAAAATCGCCGACAGGAAGTGAGCCTTTACTAAACATTGCTGATAATGGGTATACTGGAGAGTTCTTCATGAGAGCGCCACGCAAACCAGTTCCTCTCTCTCCCTGAGGTAATACAAATTATCACCACGGATCAAAAAATTGTTCAGGCAGGGTTTGTCAACACTCTCTTCCATACCATCAGCATAGATCAGACAACCAGACTGCCTCACCTTCAGAGAAGAGCGCCAGAGGCCGGTCAACGGAAGCTGTTCATGCAATGCTGCAACCGTCACTGTACCATAAACAATACATTCACAACGGCATGTTTCGGAAATACCAACACTCTGCAATGCTCGACGCGCCTCAACCGTACCATCCGTTACAACCTCAGGCAGAATAATCTGCTGCCGAACCTCTTCAGGCACAGCCTTCTCCCTGATAGCATTAGCCTGAGCACTGTCAAGAACAGAATGGCTGATATCAACTCCTGAGGACGGGTCAACAAGCCAAAACTGCCGCTCGGGAAATCCGCCAAAAATGGAAGTTTGACAAACGAGAAACTCATCATCAAGTTTGGCAACAAAGCCAATATCTGACCGCGACCACACCACCCTCCCTGCCCTGAAATCGACAGCCCATATCCCCTGATGCTCCGGAGTGAGCGGCTGAGAGGCGTAACAATAGGCAAGATCCCTGCTGGTGGTTTCAAGCCCGGTAAACCAGCCTTCACCGAGAGGAAGAGAATGCTTGTCCATCAATAGAAAATCATCTGAAAACAGACGACCCGTTGCCGTTTCAATACCAAAAAACAGCACCTGCCTCTTTGCCGCAAAACGCTTCTGCCCGATCAGGTCGCCTGTTTCGGTAAACATCAGTTGCCAAACAATCGCACCACGGCCAGCATCATACCGCCAGCGCACAGCAAGTGGCTCTGCGTTATGCTTCATTTTCGCATTAATTTATAGATGTTCACTGACACCGGCTTTGAACCACCCGCATACTTTTTCGGAAAAGAGGTTATCGAGAAATTGTTTTCTGCTGCCAACTCAAGAAACTGTTCTGCCATTCTCCTCCGTGGATCAGCGATGTATGCAGCACCCTCCGGCTTAAGCAGTTTATCGATTGCCGTAACAATCGGAAGCAGGTTCACCCTTTCGTACAACACATCAGCCGCAAAGAGCAGGTCAAACTGCTCACGGCACTGCACCATTCGCCAGTCGAGTCTCTCATAATCAAGGGAGGCCCTGTTTTTCAGGCTATTGTACCGGGCGAAACGAAGTGCTTCAAGAGAGTAGTCTGTAGCCAGAACACTGGCGCCTTTCCTGGCAGCAACAACCGAGGCCATGCCGACGCCGGCGCCTATCTCAATCACGCGCAACCCCTCAAGCGGGAGTTCATCAGCAATAAAAGAGGAGAGCGTTATCGCCGAAGGCCATATTTCCGCCCAATAGGGCATCTGCTCATCCTTGATAAACTCTTCAGGCGATATACGATCAAGAAGCGCATAACTGTCGAGCACACTCAAAAAACTGAAGGAGTGCCCTCCGAAAGTATAGGAGGCTTCAGCAAGATCATACTCTGCAGCCAATGCGTTATAAAGGAGCTGGAGATCAGAATTCTCGTTTTCCCGGGATACCAGCATAATTGCAAACTGTTTACTTCGAGGAACCACCAAATCAAAAGCCGATCCAATTTACCGAAAAATCGCCATGGATTTCTATTTTGCATCGAGAAGAGTACTGTTTCCCTGAAAAAAATAACCACGAACATCCGATGAAAAAAGAGATTCTTGAACTTTTCGACAATACCTACCCCGACAGGGAGTACACCATTGAAATCGTCAACCCAGAGTTTACATCAGTCTGCCCGATAACCGGGCTTCCCGATTTTGGTATCGTTACCATTCGCTATGTACCCGCAAAAAGATGTGTTGAACTGAAGTCGCTGAAATATTATTTTCTCGAATTCCGCAATGCTGGCATTTTTTACGAAAACATTACCAACAGAATTCTTGATGACCTTGTAGATCTTCTTCAACCACGATCGATGACTGTGATAACAGAATGGAAGGCAAGAGGTGGAATTACAGAAACCGTTACGGTCTGCTACAGTGCCAAAGCATGAACAGGAAACAAAAAAGCCCCAGATTCATCCTCTGAGGCTTTTTTAATACTCTTTCCAAGAGCTGGCAATGTACTGTTAATCAGTATTTATCAAGCCCCTCGTTGAGCCAGATCATGATGGTTTTACTATCTTCGGGAGTAATCATACCTCCAGCTTTTGCCTCCATACTCAGGACAACCACATCAATTTTTCCGTTCTTTTTGTACTTGCTCTTAAGTACATCCATTACAGAAAGCTGGGTATGGCAGATATTGCACTTGGCTGTCCAGAGTGCCTTTGCAGAAAGAAAATCAAATCCGGGAGGCGCCAGGGGAACATTTTTTGAAAGCACCGGCTTTTCAAGCCATGCCTTCAACTGATCAACAGAACGGATTGAGGAACCATCCACAAGGTAAGTACGACCTATATTGGCACGACCTGAATTGGAACGGAGTATCCCGCCTGGCACGAACCATAGTGATGCAAACATGACAGCTACTATAGCTATAATGCTGAGCGGAAAACTTAAAAACCATTTTGAACTGATTCTGGAAGACATTTTACCGAGTCCCATAATCACCAGAGATGCAAAACAGAGAAGTGTAATCCACCCCGCAAAAGAGCTTAAAGGCGTTAAAAACGGTGACAAAGTCTCTGCTGGCAACTTATACCCGGTTAAAAATGACAACCCGAAAAAAAATGACCCCATCAAGAGCACCCCGCCTCCGGCCAAAGCAAGAAGCTTCCCATTTGATTTGTTGTCCATGTCAGGTAATGAATTTAGGTGTTAGTGGCTTACCCAAAAATTATGAAGAAAGATAAGCATAAATAGTAAAGCCGACAAACAGAAAGCTGAAAAAGGTTGCGATTATAAATCGGAATAGGCAAAATCGCACGAAATCACAACAATAAAAGAGCAGTTGTAACTTCCCTGATTTTTTAGAATACTGGAGAAAATTACGAATTCACCAAAAAAACTCTTGTTTACCTATGATCACCACCACCAGCAGTGTTATCGATTTTGAAAAAGCGGAACGTGATTTTCTGTTTCTCCTCCACTGTTTTCAGGAGGTGCTCTGCGACCTTGGAGAGGCTAAACTGGCCAACCACCTCCCCTGGCAGAATGCGAGTCTCCCTCTTGAAGAGTATCCTGATACCGAGCGGGCACTACAGGCATTTTCCATTTTTTTCCAGCTTCTCAACATGGCGGAAGAAAACTCCGCAGCCCAGAACCGGCGCGCCATTGAGGCCGAAGCTGGCCTCTCCAATCTCACCGGCCTCTGGGGCCGCACTCTACTCCGCTTCCGAGAACTGGAAATTCCGGAAACAACCATCTGCAGCCTGCTGCCGGAAGTCTCCGTCGTAGCAGTACTTACGGCACACCCTACAGAAGCCAAGCGAAAAACGGTGCTTGAACAGCACCGTCAACTCTACCTGCTTCTGGTACAACGGGAAAACCAGATGTGGACACCTCTCGAACAGCTCGACATCCGCAACAAGATCAAGGTTGTCATGGAAAGACTCTGGAGAACGGGAGAGATCCTTTACGAAAAGCCCGACATATCAGATGAGCGGAGAAATGTAATTCACTACCTCTACAATATTTTCTCCGAGGTGCTGCCCATGCTCGACAGGCGCCTCCTGCAGGCATGGAAAGAGAGCGGATTTGATAGCACAAAACTTTCCGACCCCCGCGCTCTGCCCCGGCTCAGCTTTGGGAGCTGGGTGGGAGGCGACCGTGACGGTCATCCTCTTGTAACCGACAGTGTAACAGAGTGTACCCTTGCCGACATGCGCCGCAACGCACTGAAACTGATTTTACGTCACCTCAGGGAACTTGCCGCAGCATTAAGCCTCTCCGAAAGACATCAGACTCCCGGCAAAACGCTTGCCAACCGCATTGAAACTCTTCACAAAAAGCTCGGCAAAGCGGGCGATGAGGCGCTCCAGCGTAACCGCCATGAACCCTGGCGCCAGTTTCTGAACCTGATGATAGCCTCTCTTCCTTTCGAAGCTGACATCCTGGATACTATCCGAATGAGCGATGAACCAGACCGCTACATCACCTCTGAGGAGCTTCTTGAAGATCTTTCGCTTTTGCGGCAGTCACTGCTTGATGTCGGAGCACAGCATATCGCCGACACTGAGGTGGCGCCTGTCTACCGGATTGTGCAGACCTTCGGCTTCCATCTCGGCACGCTCGATATCCGGCAGAACAGCCAGATTCACGAGCTTGCACTCTCCCAGCTCATGACCGCCGCTGGCATGAACGGCGCCGATTTTCTTGAATGGGACGAAGCCGCAAGAAGAACCTTCCTTGACAGGGAACTACAGTCACCCCGGCCATTTACCCACCCCGATATGACCGTGGGTGCTGAGGCTGAGGCGGTGCTTGCCTGCTACAACGTTTTGCTGAACCATAACAAACAATACGGTGCCAGTGGCCTTGGCTCCCTGATTGTCAGCATGACCAGAAACGTCTCCGACCTTCTCATCGTCTATCTTTTTGCCCGCGAAGTTGGATTGATGACCCCCGCCGATGGGGGCGACGCCTGTCTGCTCCCCGTCGTCCCGCTCTTTGAAACCATTGAAGATCTTCAAAATAGTTCTGCAATTCTCAGGGAATTTCTGCGCCACCCCGTCACCCAGCGAAGCCTTGAGTTCCACAAAAAAAGTGCCGACAAAGCAAGAAAGGTTCAGCAGGTGATGATTGGATACAGCGACAGCAACAAGGACGGGGGCATTTTTTCAAGCACGTGGACCCTTTACCGTGCCCAGGAGGCATTGCTTCAAGCTGGCAAAGAGTGCGAAACCGAGATCCTCTTTTTTCATGGAAGAGGGGGAAGCATCAGCCGGGGAGCAGGGCCAACGCACCGCTTCATCAAGGCACAGCCCTTTGGCTCCTTCAGTGCGGGAATGTGTTTTACCGAGCAGGGCGAAACCATCGCACAAAAGTATGCCAACCGCATCAGCGCTGTCTACAATCTTGAGCTCTTCATGGCCGGAGCAACCGGCGCCCTCATCAAACAAAAAAGTGGTGAACACAGGGCGCACCCCCTTGAGCCAGTTATGGACATGCTGTCGGAAAAAAGCAACAAGGCATACCGTGAATTGATCGGTGCCGATGGATTTCTCACCTTCTTCCGTGAAGCCACCCCTATTGATATTATAGAGTCAACAAGAATCGGATCACGTCCAGCACGAAGAAGCGGCAAAACAAGTCTCAGCGACCTGCGTGCCATCCCATGGGTGTTCAGTTGGAACCAGGCACGCTTCTCCATTTCAGGCTGGTACGGAGTCGGATCCGCCCTTGAGCACCTTCACAACAACGCCCCGGAGACCTTTGAGGAGATCCGCACCCGCAGCCACGCATGGGCGCCCCTTCGCTACATCATCAGCAATGCCGACACCAGTCTGGCATCAGCCGACCTGCATATCATGCGCCAATACGCAGCTATGGTGAGTGACTCCACCATCAGAGAACGCATTCTGGGTATGATTGAGGCCGAATACCACAGAACCAAAACGCTTATTGAGTTGCTCTACGCCAAGCCTCTTGCAACCCAGCGCCTCAATGTCAACAAATTTATCGCCCCCCGTCGTGAAGGGCTCAACACCCTCCACCTGCAACAGATCAAGCTGCTCACCCAATGGAGGGAACTGCACCTTTCCGGGAAAAAAGAGGAGGGGGAGAAACTGCTGCTGGAGCTCTTTATGACGGTTAATGCCATATCGGGGGGATTACGCACCACGGGGTAGAAGCCAAAATGAAGGACTTGATGGTTTATCGCAGAACAAGAAAAGAAATATTTACGTATTTCAATTATTTACCTACCTTGCGTATGAAATATTGAAATCTTTTATTTTACCCGCCATGCTCTCAACCCTCAACGCTGCGGCACTGATTGGCATTGATGCCCTGAAGGTTACTGTTGAAATCAACGTTACGGCGGGCATTCCTTCGTTTACGGTGGTTGGTTTGCCCGACAATGCCATCAGGGAGAGCCGGGAGAGAATTCTGACCGCAATCAGAAACTCAGGGTTTACTATCCCGCCAAAAAAAATCACAGTCAACCTTGCGCCTGCCGACATAAAAAAGGAGGGAACTGCCTTTGATCTCCCGATCGCCATCGGGTTGCTTGGATCGCTTGACCTGATAGGCAACCGCTTCGAGGATACGCTCATTATGGGAGAACTGGCGCTTGATGGATCGCTGAGGAGAATCAATGGAGCACTCCCGGTGGCTATTATGGCAGGAAAAGAGCAGATAAAACGACTGATTGTGCCTCTGGCAAATGCGGCTGAGGCGGCTGTCGCTGTTTCAGCTTCAAGCTCCACCATTGAGGTATTCGGTGTTGAAAACCTGAATGAAACCGTTGCCCTGATGGGCGGAAAAAGCGGGCACAGACCGGTAACGGTCAATGTAGCAGCGCTGTTTGAAAAAGAACAGGAGTACCCTGTTGATTTTGCCGATATCAAGGGGCAGGGATCAGCAAAAAAGGCACTTGAAATTGCTGCGGCAGGCGGCCACAACGTCATCATGATCGGCCCTCCAGGCAGCGGTAAAACCATGCTGGCAAAAGGGCTGCCGGGCATTCTGCCCCCTCTCGGTTTTGAGGAGTCACTTGAAACCACAAAAATCTACTCCGTTGCCAACCTGCTGGAAAAAGAGCGACCTCTCATGGTTACAAGACCGTTCCGAAGCCCGCACCATACCACGAGCAATGTAGCGCTGATTGGCGGAGGCGCAACAGCCAAACCAGGCGAAGTGAGCCTTGCCCATAACGGCATTCTCTTTCTGGACGAACTTCCCGAATTCAGCCGCAACGCCCTGGAGGTGCTCCGCCAGCCCCTTGAAGATCGTGAAGTCACCGTATCAAGAATTTCCGTCACCACAAAATATCCGGCTGGCTTCATGCTCATTGCAGCCATGAACCCAAGCCCGGCTGGCGCTCTGAAAGACCGTGACGGAAACCTGACCGCGCCTCCCCAGCAGATTCAGCGCTATCTTTCAAAAATTTCCGGCCCGCTGCTCGACCGCATCGATATTCACATCGACGTGCCAAAAGTTGAAAACAGCGACCTCTTCGCCGCTTCGAACGCCGAAAACTCGGCAACTATCCGCCAGCGGGTCATAACTGCCCGCAACATCCAGCAGAAAAGATTTGCAACTACAGCATCACCAAAAATCTATACCAATGCCCAAATGAACTCGCGCCAGATCAAGAGTTTCTGCCGTCTCGACAAAGACAGCTCACAAAAACTGATGGATGCCATGAACCGCATGAACCTCTCAGCACGGGCGCACGACCGAATCATCAAGGTAAGCCGCACCATCGCCGACCTCGACGGCTCCGAACAAATCGCCATGAAACACCTCATCCAGGGCATTCAGTACCGCAACCTTGACCGCGATTTCTGGAGCTTCTGAGCAGGACGCCCCCAATCGTCAAGACTGGCCTTGAGTTCATCTACAATTTCCTCCGTCACCTGAGAGCCCCAGAACATGAAGGCTCACCAAAAAGGTGCAGAGAAATTTGCTGTTGACTGCATATATTTCCGCCTCAATATTC
>SESH01000844.1_pt1 | contig 27306 bp, 25 predicted proteins | sample 3171561 | NCBI WGS metagenome assembly SESH01 (sample SAMN10866947, study PRJNA518727) | freshwater metagenome | biome: subpolar coniferous forest; feature: holomictic lake; material: water; isolation source: holomictic Lake 442 2011 16.5 m and 2014 13 m | place: Canada: near Kenora, Ontario
AAGCAGGGCGGGAAGGGACTATTCACCGCCGAGCTCGAGCAGGCGCTGCTGCGCGGGGAGGCCCATGTGGCGGTACACAGCTGCAAGGATCTCCCCGGTGAAATGGTCGCCGGGCTGGCGGTGGCCGGCTACATGCCCCGGGAGGATGTCCGCGACGTGCTGGTCTTGCGCGAGGGAGTGACCATTCCGGCCACCATCGCCACCAGCAGTCCGCGCCGACAGCTCCAGGTGAGGAAATTGTTTCCTGCGGCCACGTTCACGGAAATCCGTGGCAATGTGGACACCCGGCTGAAGAAAATCGCCAGCGGGGCGGCCGACGCGACCATTTTGGCCGCCGCCGGCATGAACCGGCTCGGCATCCACAGCTGGCCGGGCATTGTCCTCCGCCCGCTCCAGCTCAACGAGAGTGTGCCGGCGGTCGGGCAGGGGGCCATTGCCATTCAAAGCCGGACCGAGGATGCTCCGCGCTTTGCGGCCGTGTTCGATGCGGCCACTTCCCGCAGTGTCTCGCTGGAACGGGCGCTGCAGGCCGCGATCGGCGGCGGCTGCCAGATGGCCTTCGCCGCCCATGTGGCGGGTGACACGCTGTATTTTTTCCACGAGAAAACCGGCACCCACACCGTTCCGCTCGTCGCCGCCGATTTTTCCCACCCAGCCGCCGGCGCCCAACGCCTGCTGCAGGCCGTAAATTTCCATGCCTGAGCCCAAGCAACTTCCCCTGGCGGGTCGCCGCCTCGTCATCACCCGCGCTCGCGAGCAGGCGGCGGAGTGGCGCTACCAGCTCGAGGCCCTGGGGGCGACGGTCTTGGAGCTGCCGCTCATCCAGGTCCGTCCGGACGTCAAGCCCGACACCCTCGCCGAGGTGCTGGCCGAGTTTGGCAGCTACGAATGGGTGATCTTCACCAGCGTCAACGGGGTGAAATTTTTCTTCGCTGAGTTTTTGCGGGTGCATGACGATATCCGCGCCTTCGGCCTGGCCCGCATTGCGGCGGTGGGAGAGGCGACCGCGGCCGCCATCCGCGATCTGCATCTGCGGGTCGAGGTCCAGCCGAAGAAGGCCAGCGGCGAGGAACTGGCCAAGGAACTGAGCCAGCGCGAATCGATGGACAGCGCCAAGGTGCTGGTCATCACAGGCAACCAGAACCGCGAGACGCTCGTCCAACTGCTGGAGGCGGACCGGGCCATCGTCGACTGTCTGCCGGTCTACAAGACGGAGGAAACCGACCTGGCCCAGGATCCGGTCGCGGCTGATTTCCGGGCCAAAGGCGCGGATGCCATCCTGTTTGCCAGCCCTTCCGCGGTGCAGTCCTTCTTTGACCAGGCGACGGCGCTCAAGCTCGGGACCAAGGCCCGGCGTCCGCTGGCCGGCAGCATTGGCCCGACCACGTCCGCCACGATGAAGCAGCTGGGATTGCCGGTGGACTTTGAGGGGGCGGAGGCGACATTGGACTCCCTTATGGCCGCTTTGGAAAAGAAACTGAACCGCTAATGGACACCAAGCTCTCACTCATTATGAGTCGGGATTGAATTAGTGCCCAATTAGTGTGGATTAGTGGTGCCCCATGAAAGTTCCCTTCCTCGATCTCAAGCCCCAGCATCAAGCTCTCCGGACGGAAATCCTCGCGGCGCTCGCCGCCACCTACGACGCCACGCGGTTCTGCCTGGGCAAGGACGTGGAGGATTTTGAAAAAGCCTTCAGTGCCACGTTTGGGCATGCGCGCACCCTGGGCATGAACAGCGGTACCTCCCCGCTGCATGTCGCCTCGTTGTGCGGCGGATTCGGTCCCGGCGATGAAATCATCACCACGCCGTTCACCTTCGCCTCCAGTTGCTGGGGGATCAGCTACGTCGGGGCGAAGCCGGTGTTCGTCGATATCGACCCTGACACCTGGTGCATCAGTCCCGAGGCCATTGCCCGGGCGATCACCCCGAAGACCAAGGGCATCGTGGTCGTGCATATTTTTGGTCAACCGGCCCGCATGGACGAAATCATGGCGCTGGCCCGGCAGCACAAGTTGTTTGTCGTCGAGGACTGCGCCCAGGCGGTCGGGGCCCAATACAAGGGCACGCCGGTCGGCCGCATCGGTGACTGTGGCACCTTCAGCTTTTATCCCACCAAAAACCTGGGCGCCTGCGGCGAGGGCGGGGCGTTTGTTTCCCAGCACGCGGCCGTCATGGATCACGCCCAGCTCCTGCGCGTGCACGGTTCGCCCCGGCGCTATGCCCATAGCGTGGTGGGCTTCAATTTCCGCATGGACGGGTTTCAGGGCGCGGTGCTCGCCATCAAGCTCAGGCACCTGGCCGGTTGGACGGCTCGCCGGCGGGCCATCGCGGCCCGCTATCTCGGCGGCATCAAGCGGGCCGACGTCCAGTTGCCGGTGGTGCCGGCCTATGGGGAATCGGTCTGGCACCAGTTCACGCTGCTGCATCCGCGGCGGGACGATCTCCGTGTCCATCTCGAGAAGTGCGGCGTCGGCACCGAGATCATCTACCCGGGCCCGATGCACCGGCAGGAATGTTATGCTTCACTCGGTTACCCGGCGGGCAGTCTGCCCGTGGCGGAAAGCGCAAGCGCCCGGTGCGTGAGCCTGCCGATGTTTCCCGAACTGACCGACGAACAGGTCGATCATGTGATAAAGGCGGTCAATGCCTTTTAACCACGAAATATACGAAACACCCAACGTGATTTCTTTTCGTGTATTTGTTGTATTTCGTGGTGCCCCATGATCAACGGCATCAGACTCAAGGTTTGCGGCATCACCTCGCTGGTTGATGCCGATGCGGCGGATGGCGTGGGCGCAGATTTCCTCGGCTTCATCTTCTACCCGAAGTCACCGCGCTGGGTCTCGCAACCGCAATATCGCGCCATGAAGGATCGCCTGCCTCCGCGGAAAAAAGTGGCCGTGTCCGTCGAGCCATCGCCCGCGGACCTCGCCCAGCAGGCGGAGCACGGCTTCGATTTTTTCCAGATTCACTTCAACCCGCAAACGCCGCGCGAAATCGTGGGCGCCTGGGCCGAAACCGTGGGGATCTCGCGCCTGTGGCTCGCCCCGCGTCTGCCGCCCGGGGTGGACCTCTACCCCGAGTTGCTGCCGCTGGCTGACACCTTCTTGCTCGACACCTTTCATCCCGACAAGATGGGGGGCACGGGCGAGACCGGTGACTGGGCGAAGTTCAAGCGCTACCGCGAGACCCATCCGGCGAAGCATTGGGTCCTCTCCGGCGGACTCGACCCGCACAATGTCGCCGAGGCCGTGACGGGGACGGGCGCCAAGCTGATCGACGTGAACAGCGGGGTCGAGCAGGCTCCCGGCATCAAGAGCCCGGCCAAGTTGCAGGCCTTCGCCCTCGCGCTGCACCACGCAACCAAGCAGGGCAATCCCGCTTAAGGTAGGCTCATTCCGCCATCAGGCCGAGCCGCTGATTCAGAATCCCGGCATGCCGCCCATGCCGCCGCGGCCTTTCATCTGCTCCATCTGCCGCATCAGCTTTTTCTGGTTACCACCCTTCATCATCTTCATGAGCTTCTGCATCTGCTCGAATTGCTTGATGAGCTGATTGACCTCAAGAACCTTCACCCCGGCGCCCTTGGCGATGCGGATGCGGCGGTTGCCGTTTAGAATCCCGGGCTTGCGCCGCTCCTGGATCGTCATCGATTGAATGATGGCCTCGGTCCGCTTCATCTGCCGCTCGGAGTCGTCGGGCAGCTGCACGCCGCTCATGCCGGGCATCATGCCCATGATGGACTGCATCGACCCCATCTTCTTCACCTGCTGCATCTGCGCCATGAAGTCCTCCAGGTTGAAATCCGCCTTGCGCATCTTTTCCGCCATGCGCTCGGCCTCCTGCTGGTCGATGTTCTCCTGCGCCTTTTCGACGAGCGAGACGACGTCACCCATGCCGAGGATGCGGGAGGCGAGACGCTCGGGATAAAAAATCTCAAAGTCGGCGGTCTTCTCACCGACGCCGATGAATTTGATCGGCACGCCGGTCACCGCCTTGATGGACAGGGCCGCGCCGCCCCGGGCATCCCCGTCGAGCTTCGTGAGAATCAGCCCGGTGAGCGCGAGGGCCTCATGGAAGGCCTTGGCGACATTGACGGCCTCCTGACCGAGCGCCCCGTCGGCCACCAACAGCACCTCGTCGGGCTGCACTTTCGCATGCAACTGTTTGACCTCCTCGATCAAGTCCTGATCGATCTGCAATCGTCCTGCCGTGTCAAAAAGGATGATATCGGCGTTTTGCTCCCGGGCCATTTCCAGCCCGCGCAGGGCGATGGCCGAGACATCCAGGGAGGCGCGGTCGCCGTAAAAGCCCAGTTCCTCCTGCTTCGCCAGAATCTCGAGCTGGTCGATGGCAGCTGGGCGATAGACGTCGCAGGCGACCACGAAGGGGCGGCTGCCTTTCTTCTTGAGCAGCTTGCCCAGCTTGGCGGTGGAGGTGGTCTTGCCGGAACCGTGCAGACCGACCATGAGTACCTTCAGCGGCCGCGTCGGGGCGAGTTCGGTGGACCCGGCGCCGAGCAGCTGCACCAGTTCGTCGTTGATGATCTTGACGACCTGCTGGCCGGGGGTGACGGACTTGAGCACCGCCTGGCCGTTGCAGGCCTGCTGCACCCGGTCGATGAATTCGCGGGCGACCTTGAAATGGACATCCGCCGCCAGGAGGGCGGCGCGCACCTCCTTGAGGGCGTCCGCCATGTTGGCTTCGGAGAGTTGGCCGACGCCGCGCAGGTTGCGCAGGGCCCCGGTCAGTTTTTCGGTCAGTGTTTCGAACATGCGAACCCGGAAAGGAAACCACTAATGGACACTAATAAACACTAATTTTCAGCGCGCGGCCGATTCGGGTGGTCGTTGGGCTGGTTGCGATCGGGCTTTATGCCGCCTGCCTGCAGAGAGTCTTCCAGAGCTAACCCCCGACCCACAAGAAGAGTACGCCATCTGCCGGGTAAGACCGGCCAAAACCCGCAGAAGTATCGCTTGCCACTCGGGGACTCCGCCTAGAAGGTGAGGGAAATGACTCCCGCTCCGCGCACTGTCGCCATCGTTGGCCGTCCCAATGTGGGCAAAAGCCGCCTGTTTAACCGGCTGGCGCGCAAGCGTATTTCCATTGTTCATGACATGCCGGGCGTCACGCGCGATGTGGTCAACGCCGAGGTCAAGGATGGCAGCTACACCTTGCTGGATACCGGTGGGCTCGGCCTGACGGGCAGCGACACCCCGGCCCGCATCACCAAGGCTTCGGAACTGCAGGTGGGGTTCGCCATCGAGGCCGCTGTCGTCATCCTGTTCATCATCGACGCACGCGAGGGTGTCACGGCCCTTGACGAGCGCATCGCACAACTCCTGCGCCGCAGCAAGAAAACGGTGCTGCTCGTGGCCAACAAGGCGGACAGCGGCGAGGAGAAGATCGCCGAGGTGTCCGAGTTCTTCCGGCTGGGTTTCGGCAAGCCGTTCTATCTTTCCGCCGAGCACGGCAACGGCGAGGCGGAACTCCGGGACGCGGTCCTGGCCAAACTTGGGCCCGTGCCCGAGGAGACCGATCTCGACAAGGAGCGCCTGAGCATCTGCTTCGTGGGCCGGCCGAATGTCGGCAAGTCGTCCCTGAGCAACCGGCTGCTGAAAAGCGACCGGCTGATCGTGAGTGACCAGCCAGGCACGACGCGCGATGCCGTGGAACTCGACTTCGTCTACACCAGCCGGGAGGGCAAGCCGTGGCCGTTCCGGCTGATCGACACCGCCGGCATCCGGGCGGCGACCAAGCTGTCCTCTTCCGTCGAGTATTTTTCCCGCCTGCGTTCGCTGGAGGCGATCCGCAGCGCCGACGTGGTCTTCATGGTGCTCGATGCCATGGACGGGGTGACGCAGCAGGACCAGGCCATCGCCGGCGAAATCATCAAGGCGGCCAAGCCGATTGTCATTGTCGTCAACAAGTGGGACCTGGTGCACGCGGCCTTCAGCGGCGGCGACAACTCGGCGGTGGCGAAGTTTGAGAGCGAGCGCGAGTTCCGCGAGCATTTCGAGAAGGCGATGTTCGAGAAACTCTTCTTCACCCCCGGCGCGCCGGTGATGTTCGTCTCGGCCCTGACCGGCCATGAGATTACCCGCATGCTGAAGTCCGCTCGCGCCCTGAACCGGCGCCTGGACACCAAGATTCCCACGGCGAAGCTCAATGCCGCGATCATCCGGCTGGCCGAGCGCACGCCCCCGTCCAGCACCTATAATATCCGTTTCCGCATCTACTACGCGACGCAGACCGGCACGCGGCCGTTCCGCATGAAAATCTTCTGTAACCAGGAGCGCAGCCTGACCGAGTCCTATCGCCGCTACCTGGAGGCCGGGCTCGTGAAGGAATTCGATCTCGATGGCTGCCCGATCCACTTTGATCTCATCGGCAAGAAGAAGGTGAGCGTGGCCGACCGCCTGGCGGCCAAGGGCCACCGGCAGAACCTCGCCCGGGCCGAGGCCAGCGGGGCGGAAGTAGCGGACGAAGGCGTCTTCGACGACTGAGAATCATGCTGCGAGTGGTCTTCATGGGCTCGGATGCCATCGCGCTGCCCGCCTTGAACTGGTTGGCCGCCGAAGGAAAACACCTCGCCCAAGTCGTCGCCGTGTACACCCAGCCCGACCGGGCGGTGGGACGGGGCCAGCAGGTCCAGGCCAACGCCATCAAGCAGTGGGCCCTTGACCGGAGCCTCCCGGTGCGGCAACCGGAGAAAATTTCCACCGCCGATGCGGCGGACCTCGCGACACTGCGGCCTGATCTCACGCTCGTCATGGCCTACGGGCACATCCTGCGCCCCGACATCATCGGGGTGCCGCGGCTGGGGACGTTGAATCTCCATACGTCGATTTTGCCCGCCTACCGCGGGGCGTCCCCGATCCAGACTGCCATTACGCAGGGGGAAACCACGACCGGCGTCACGCTCATGCTCATCGTGCCGCAGCTTGATGCCGGCCCGGTGGCGGATGTGGAGCGCGTCGTGATTGCGCCACTCGACACGGCCGCCGAGGTCGAAGGCAAGCTGGCCCTGGCCTGTGTGCCGTTGCTGGCGAGGAGCCTGCCGCGGCTCGCCGCCGGGACGCAGGCTTTCACGGAGCAACCGGCCGCGGCTGCCACGTTTTGCCGTCGCCTCGACAAATCGGACGGGGTGCTGGACTTCACCCTGCCGGCGGCAGTCCTCGCGGCCCGGATCAATGGCCTGATGCCCTGGCCCGGCTGCACGGTCACCCTGAACGGCCAGCTCGTTAAACTGGGCCTCGCGGAGGCCAGTACCTTGCCAGACTGCAATCCGGTCGGGGCCGGGGTCGTCATCGGCACTGGGGCGGGCAGTCTGCTCGTGGAGACGGGGCAGGGTATTCTGCACCTGCGGAAACTTCAGCGACCCGGCGGGAAAATGCTGCCGGCGGAAGATTTCCTCCGCGGTTTCCCGGTCGCCGCCGGCACGCGCCTGGCCTCGCAGCCCATGCCGCCGCTGGTGGCCGGCACCCCGTTCCTACGGCCCAAGGGCTAAGGCTTGTTTTTCCAGCGAAATTCCCAAACATGGCTTCCATGCAAAGCAGCTACATGCGCTTCGGTGGTTTGCTGGCGGTTCTAGCCACCGCGGCGTGGGGCCAGAATACGACCGACAATCCCCGCGTCGAGCTGGCGAACCTCCGCCAAGACGTGCTGTTGTTGTCCCAGCGGGTGGGGGAGCTGACCATGACGGTCGAGCAACTGAACCGCGACAACAACGTGCTCCAGGCCAAGGCCAGCCAGAGCTATGTGACCATCGAGCAGCTCAACAAGGCCGTGGCAGACATCAACCGCACCATGCAATCCGCGCTCGGGGAGCAAAAGCGTGAGACGCTCAGCCAAGTGGCCGGCCAGATCGAGCGACTCGGCCGCCAGACCAATGCGGCACTGGACGCCTTGGCCAAGAACCAGGCCACGCGGCCGGTGGTGCAGACAAATTTCAGCGAGGATTTTCCGAAGGAAGGAGGCCTCAATTACACGGTGCAGCCGGGCGACAGCCTGGCCCTCATCGCAAAAAAGAACAACGCCCGGCAACAGGACATCATCAATGCGAACAAGATCTCCGACCCGAGCAAGCTCCGGGCGGGCCAGACGTTGTTCATCCCCCAGAGCAAATAATCATGGCTAATCCCAAATCACGACTGGGCCGCGGTCTCGGCGCACTTATCACCAGCGGCACCACCCAGCCCAAAGCCCCCATGCCTTCGCCCGCGGGTGGGGTGAGCCAACCCACGGCCGCTCCGGCTCCGGCCCCGGTCCCGGATGGCTTGCCCGGCTATCGGGAAGTGCCGGTTCATCTGGTCGAGCCCAACCCCTACCAACCGCGCAAGGAGTTCGCGCCGGAAGCCCTGACGGAACTGGTCGAGAGCATCCGCGCGGAGGGATTGCTCCAACCGATCGTCGTGCGGCGCGTGGGCGAAAAATTCCAGCTGATTGCCGGGGAGCGGCGTTGGCGGGCCTACCAGCAGTTGAAGATCAAGGTCATCCCGGCGCGCGTGATGAGCTCGAGCGATGCCTCCTCCGCTTCCCTGGCCTTGATTGAGAATCTCCAGCGGGCGGACCTGAACCCCCTCGAGGAAGCCCATGGCTACGCCAGCCTGATCCGCGATTTTGACCTGACCCAGGATGCGGCGGCCCAGCGGGTCGGCAAAGGCCGGGCCAGTGTGGCCAATTCACTCCGTCTGCTGGCCTTGGAAGCCGAGCTGCAGGGCTACGTCGGCAAAGGCCTGCTGAGCGTCGGCCATGCTAAGGTCCTGCTGGGAGTGGAAAATTCCGGCGAAAGAGTCGTGCTGGCCCGTCGCACCCTGGAGCAGGGTCTCAGCGTGCGCGCGTTGGAGGAACTGCTGAAGCATCACACCGGGGGCACCGGCAAGAGGCGCAAGATGCCGGCGGCGACGGCGACGGCACTTTCCGATATTGAGAAAAGGCTCACCTCGCACCTCGGGGCGCGCACCACGCTGAAGCATTCGCCCAAGCGCGGACGCATCATCATCGAGTATCAGGGCAACGAGGATTTGTCGCGGGTGCTCGAAAAGCTCGGCGTTAAGCTTTGAGGCCGGCGACTGGGATGATTTAGCCCGCCTCGACGCACCCGACAGTGCAGCCGTAATAAGGTAAAAGGTAAAGCATGACCCCTTTTGCTACCCCTGCTTCGGCCGCTCGGGTCAGGAGGAAAATCCGCGCAGTAGTTCGTCTCGTTGCAGCTGGAATTTTCCGGGATTGGATTCCTTCAGGCGGGCGAGATTGCGCAATTTCCACTGGACCGCCGGCAGTTCGGCGAAATGGCGGCAGCTCATCAGTTCCCATGCCGGCTCGCCCGCCACCAGCCCGAGCAGGAATCGCCGGTGGGCCTCGGTCAGTCCGGCTCTTAGATCGCGCCTCAGCCGATCGCGCGTTGCCTGCAGATCCGCCAAGGAGATCGTCTCCCTCGCCATACCATCAAATTCGTTCTCGTAGGCCGGGGTAAGGTCGATGTCCCGCGAGAAAAGCACTTCGTGGACCGGTCGGTTGTGGCCGGCAAGATAGCCCACAAAACATTCCACGATGTCCGGCCGGAGGCCGAACTGCTGATACATTCCGTGCGTGTCGAAAAAGTCCCGTGGGTGCTGCCGGTCCATGGCGGCCACCAGCTTGCCGCCGTAGAGTTCGGCCACGGCCAAGGTGGGCACCGTCAGCGAAGTGGTGAAGAGACTGCTGGCCGTGGGCACCAGGGCCCGCGCCTCGGTCGGCAGTAGCGTCCCGCGGAATACATGGTTGACCTCAATTTTCACTTCCTGGCGGCCGCGCCGGGCAAACAGCTTGGTTTCGTCGCCGACTGCCCTGATCTCATCCACCTCAATCCCCCGGTCCCGTAAGCGCTGACGCAAAGCCCCGAGTTCGCGCCCGATCTCGGCGAGCGCCTCTTCCCGGCCCGCGCGGTGCTTGACGTAGACCACGTCGATATCGACCGACAGCCTGGGCATGTCCTGCACGAAGAGATTCAGGGCCGTGCCTCCCTTCATTGCCAAGCTGTCGGCCCGGAAAACCTCGGGGGCGATTTCCAACAGCAGGCGAACGGTGTCGATGTAAGCCTTGTCCATCAGGGTTTCAGGATCAGGGTTGTGCCGTCTCGCAGCTTGCCGAACCAGCGATTGCGGCCGCGGGGCCCGGCCCGCTTGCGGGCTTCGGCCGCCCAAGCCAGGTTCAGTTCCTCGGCCCACTGCAGGCACAGGCGCACCACTTTCACGCGCGGACAATGCTTGAGCAGGGGGCCAAGCACATCGAGGCGCGGAGAACGGACACCCTCCATGATTTTTCTGGCCTCCTCCGCGCCCTGCCCCACCCCCACGTCACTCAGTAACTCCAGCAACGCACGCTCCGGCACTGAAACCGCCGGACCATTGGGTGTCTCGGGCAGAGGCTGCAGGCCAAAGTTCGCCGGCAGAGAGGAATCAAAGAGGTGGCGGGTGACGTAGCGACAGGGAAAGCGCTTCGTGAACCACGCTGGCAGTCGATGTTGGGTTTCGCTCCAAAGATGGAGCCGTTCACGGGGCCCGACGTTGTGCCGAACTCCGCGCCAGGCCAAGGCTGTCTTTCCTCCTACATGGAGCCCCTGCAGCCGGCGGGACAGCAGCAGCAGGCACGACTCGAGCTTGAGCTGATCATTCGGAAACATGAACACGCCGCGCCCTAGACGCGTCAGCCACCCGGCACTGACGTAGTGCGAGGCAAGCGCTGACGAGATGCCGAGGTCCTTCAGCGTGATGGCATCAACCGGAACTCCCCGGGGCAGGGAATTCAGTGATTTGATTGGATTTTGTGCAATAGGTTTAACCACGTTTGATGTATTGCATAATAACCAATCACATTGATTCGATTTCTTGCAATAGTTAAAGTGCGGCTTTATCTATAGCATATATTCCAATCACATCAGTCGGCTGGATCAACCCAATCCACCCGCTAAATAGGCCTGTTTTTGGGCCGACCTGAAATCCCTAATGTTGATTATCAATTAGTTGCATTTTCTAACAGGGGTTCAACTCCGCTGGGTGGCGTCAGAACTTTGGTTGACAAAGCGCGCCGGACTACGTTGGTTCTGCCCTTTATGAGTCTGCTAATCGGCATTTTAACTTTCGTCCTGATCATCACCTCGCTCTTTCTCGTGATGGTTGTCCTCATGCAACGCGCCAAGACTGATGGCGGAATGGGTTCGGCCATGGGAGGCGGTTCCATGGAGTCCACCTTCGGGGCCGAGACCGGCAACGTGCTCAGCGGCGCCACGATCAAGGCCGCCATCACTTTTTTTGTGGTCAGCTTCGTTCTCTACCTGGCCCACATTTATCAGGCCAAACATCATGGTGCGGCGGACAACAAGCTGCCGCAGGTGATCAGTGCACCAGCGGCGACCCCGAGTGCTCCGGCCCCGGCGGCCGTCCAGCCCGCAACTCCGGCTCCCGTTGAGCCCAAGAAGCCTTAATCTCTGGCCCGGCCCGGTTTTCCACCGGGCTTTGTTTTTGGCGCTGCTGGGCGGCACGGTCCTGCACTTGGCGGCGCAAAGCGGCCGGTATCGGCCCTCGGCCAATTTTGTGGCGGGGGGAAAGGCCGATCAAGCCGAGGGGGCGCGCATCCTTCAGCAGTTTCACCGCGCCGGCATCGCAGGTAATTACTGGCTGGCCTTCGAACTGCGGGTCATGCCGCGCAAGGGCGAGGAACGCACGGTCAGTGGCCAACTCCTGGGCGCACACAACGAGCTTGGCCCCATCACCCGGCTGACCCTGCCCGGCGCGGGCGGACTCACGGGGGAGAAACGCTGGCTCATCCAGAGCGGTCCGCAGCCGGTGACCTGGCTTTGGTCGGGCGATACGGGCCAGGCGCGTGCCCTGACCCTGGCCGAGTCATTTCTGCCGTTGGCCGGCACCGACCTCACGCCCTTCGACCTCCAGATGCCGTTTCTTTATTGGCCGGACTTTGTGTACGAGGGCGTGGCCAAGGTGCGGGGCCGCCCGGCCCACAGCTATGTCCTTTATCCACCCGCCGATCTGGCCGGGGTCAGGCCCGGGCTGACCGGCGTGCGCATTTTGCTCGATACGGAGTTCCAGGCTTTTTTGCAGGCGGAGTTGTTGGGCGACAAGGGGGTGACCGAAAAAACCATCACGCTGCTCGACTTGAAAAAAGTCGGGGAGCAATGGCTGCCCAAATCGATTGACCTCCGCAACCACCTCACCCGGGACAAAACCCGTCTGACCTTCACGGCCGTAGCCCTGAACCTGGCCTTGCCCGGCGACACCCTGACGGCGGCGGCCTTGGCGGCCGAAGCCCCCGCCATTCCCGCGGGCCAGGTGGAGCACTTTTGACGGTCATGCCGGACCGAGGGCCCAAGCCTTTTCCGATCCTGCTGGAGGTCGAATTTCTCGACCGACTCAGCGAGCCGGTCCGTGACCGCAAGGCAAAATCGGTGAGCGAGATCATCCGCACGGCGCTGGAGCGGTATGATTTCACCAACGTGGTGGTCATGCACCCCGCGCAGGTGCAAATCTCGGTCCGGCTGCCCGGTGAAATCCGGCGTAATCTGAAGAAAATATCCCGGGCCAAGCACGCCAGCGTCGGCCACCTCGTGCGCGCGGCCGTGGAGGCCTACCTGCCGGCGCTGGAGGCGCTCCCGCTGGCCGGGCCCAAGCGGAAGAAGCGGCGTAAGACCGCCTCGCGGAAACGTGGAAGTGGATAGGGCGAGTTCGTCAGCTGAGCGGACTCATGCAGTTGAGGCCGGTTCCACCATTTGGTGCGTCCATTTCAACTCCTAGGTAACGGCTCAAGGGGCTGAGCTGTAGGAGCGGCTTTATGCCGCGATGGGGGACGCCCGTGAGCGAAGCCGCTCTCCGATCGGGGCGTAAAGCCCCTCCTACAACCCTGTTTCTTCCCGTCCGGAGCAAAACGTGTTTTGCGGTTTGGGGCTGCATAGCAGACCCTCAACTGCAGGTGTTGGCTGAGCCGCGATTCCGGCGGAAAGGATCATTTTCAGGGGTGGCGGGCACCCGCTATGACATCATACCATCCAAGGGCTGGCTTGCTTTCGGAAATGCGGGCCCTTTATTTCGCCACCGAATGAGCACCCCCCATCCTCTGTCCGTCTGGGCCCAAAACGTCTCCCCTTCACCGACCCTGGCCATTGATGCCAAAGCCAAGGCCATGCTGGCGGCGGGCGAGGATGTCTGCAGCTTCGCCGCGGGTGAACCGGATTTTGACACGCCGCAGTTCATCAAGGACGCCGCCATCGCCGCCCTTCAGTCCGGCAAAACAAAGTATGCGCCGACGCCGGGTATCGAGCCGCTGCGGGCCGCTGTGGCCGAGCGTTATCTGGCGGAATACGGCTACAAGATCAGCTCGGCGCAAGTGGTCGTGTCCCCCGGTGGCAAATTCTCATGTTATCTGGGCGTTCTGGCCGTCTGCAATCCGGGGGACGAGGTCATCGTTCCCGCCCCCTACTGGGTGAGTTATCCCGAGATGGTGAAACTGGCCGGGGCGACGCCCCGCTATGTGCTCTGCGACGACCGGGCCGGGTTCAAACTCACTCCCGCCCAGCTCACCGCGGCGATCACCCCCAAGACCAAGCTGCTGATTCTTTGCAGTCCCTCGAATCCCAGCGGCGCGGTCTACACGCGCGCCGAACTGACCGCCCTCGCCGAGATCTGCGTGCGGCACAATCTGTACGTCCTGTCGGACGAAATGTACGAGCACCTGATCTACGATGGCAACGAGCCGGTGAATTTTGCGACCCTCGGGCCCGAGGTGGAGAAGCGCACGATCACCATCGCGGGTTTTTCCAAGACCTACGCGATGACGGGCTGGCGCCTCGGCACCCTCGTCGCGCCCGCGCCCATCGCCAAGGCCTGTGCTGAACTGCAGAGCCAGATGTCTTCGAACGCGACCACCTTTGCCCAATATGGCGCCTTGGCGGCGCTCAAGGAGAAGGCCAAGGCTGTCGCGGCCCTGGCCGAGATGAAATCCGCCTTCGACCGCCGGCGGCGGCACCTGCACGCCGAGTTGAACAAGATCCCCGGGGTCACCTGCCTGCTGGCGGGCGGGGCGTTTTACCTTTTCCCCAACATCGCGAGCTTCGGGCTCAAGGATGTGGATTTCTGCGCCAAACTGCTGGAGCAGGAGAAAGTCGCCGCCGTGCCCGGCTCGGCGTTCGGGGCGGAAGGCTACTTGCGTCTCAGCTACGCCACGTCCGACGAGATCATCACCAAGGGGCTGGTCCGCCTGGCGCGGTTTTGCGCGACCCTGCGGCGCTGAGTTTCAAGCCCAGCCAGCGGCTTGGGTGGAACGCGGCCTCCGGACGCGTTGCGTTCGCGAGTACGCATGCAACCCGTCCGGAGGCCGGTTTCCACCATTCGCTTGGTTTTTTCGATTCATTGCAGCTCAGTTGAGCTTGCGGCACCCAAAGGCGTTCCCCTAGCTCAGGGTGTCTTCACCACGCATGCCTAACGCAACCCAGGCTTATGATGCCATCGTCGTCGGCTCCGGCATCAGCGGAGGCTGGGCCGCGAAGGAGCTGACCGAAAAAGGCCTGAAGGTGCTGCTGCTGGAGCGCGGCCGCAACATCGAGCATATCGCGGGTTACACCAACGCCCTCAAGGCGCCGTGGGAGGTCCCGCATCGCTTCAAGGTCACCACGCAGCTGAAGACGGAGCATCCCGTGCTCAGCCGCGACTACACCCTGAACGAGTTGAATCTCAGCTACTGGGCGGACGAGAATGAGTGCCCCTATGTGGAGACGAAGCCTTTCAGCTGGTTCCGCGGCTACCATGTCGGGGGGCGTTCCCTGACCTGGGGCCGGCAGAGCTACCGCTGGAGCGACTTGGATTTCGAGGCGAACGCCCGGGAGGGCATCGCCGTCGACTGGCCGATGCGCTACCGTGATCTCGCGCCCTGGTATGACCATGTCGAGTCCTTTGCCGGCATCAGCGGTTCCCTGGAGGGCCTGCCCCAACTGCCCGACGGGAAATACCTGCCGCCGATGGAGCTGAATTGCGTGGAGAAGGACGTGGCCGCCCGGCTTCGCTCCCACTATCAGGATGCGCGCCGCCTCATCATCGGGCGGGTCGCCAACCTGACCCAGCCGATCCAGCAGCGGGTGAATTGCCAGTATCGGAACAAGTGCTGGCTCGGCTGCCCGTTTGGCGGCTATTTCAGCACGCAGTCCTCCACACTCCCCGCGGCCATGCAGACGGGCAATCTCACGCTCCGGCCGTTCTCGCTCGTGAAGCGGGTCCTCTATGACCGCGATCAAAAGCGGGCCCGTGGCGTCGAGGTGCTCGATACCGAGACCAACCAGACCTACGAGTTTACCGCCAAGATTGTTTTTCTCTGCGCCTCGGCCTTCAACTCGACTTGGGTCCTGATGAACTCCGCCACGGACGTGTGGCCCGACGGCCTGGGCAGCAGCAGCGGGGAGCTCGCGCACAATGTGATGGACCATCACTTCCGTTGTGGCGCCAGCGGCCGGGTCGAGGGCTTCACCGACCGCTATGTCTACGGACGCCGGGCGAACGGCTTTTACATCCCTCGCTTCCGCAATCTCGCGAATGGCGAGAAGCGGGACTACACCCGGGGCTTTGGTTACCAGGGCGGCGCCAGCCGGGCGGACTGGCAGCGCGAGATTGCCGAACTCGGCATCGGGGCCCCGCTCAAGGCGGCCCTGCGCGAACCGGGACCGTGGATGATCGGCATGACCGCCTTCGGGGAGATTTTGCCCTATCACGATAATCGCCTGCGGCTGAACCACGACGTGCGCGACAAGTGGGGTTTGCCGGTCCTGGCGACGGAGTGCACCATCCGCGACAACGAGAAGAAGATGCGCCTGGACATGATGAATGATGCGGCCGAGATGTTCGAGGCGGCGGGGGTGAAGGAGGTGCGCCCGGTCGATTCCGGCTACATCTTCGGCCAGGCGATCCACGAAATGGGCACCGCCCGCATGGGCCATGACCCGAAGACCTCCGTGCTCAACGGGCACAATCAGGTGTGGGACGCCCCGAATGTCTTTGTCACTGACGGGGCCTGCATGACCTCGGCCTCGTGTGTGAATCCCTCATTGACCTACATGGCGATGACGGCCCGGGCCGCGGATCACGCGGTCAGTGAATTGAAGAAGAGAAATCTGTGAGGGACCTGCCCATGAATCGCCGTGAATCCATTGTTCGCCTCGCCCTGCTGATGGGGGGAACCGTGGTCGGCCCGCGGCTGTTGCGCGGGGCGGAGAATGCCGCTGCGGGCACGGCGCATGGGGCCAGTCCCGCCGCGGTGGCCCTGCTCGATGAGATCGGTGATACCATCATCCCGCCTACGGATGTGCCCGGGGCCAAGGCGGTGAACATCGGGGCCTTCATCGCCCGGATGGTCCGGGATTGCTACGAGCCGGATCAGCAGGCGGCCTTTCACCAGGGAGTGCAGGAACTGGCCGCGCAATTCCGGGCCCGCCATGGTCGGGAATTTGTGGGCGCTCCGGCTGACCTGCGGACCGAACTGCTGAACGAGTTGAATCGCGAGCAAGTTGAGTACACCCGGGTGAAGGTGAAAGGCCAACTGGAGCATTATTTCAGGTTGCTGAAGGAATTGACGATCCTGGGTTATTTTTCCTCCGAGGTCGGCTGCACCCAGGCAATCCGGTTCATCGAGGTGCCCGGGTCATACAGCGGTGATGTGCCATACAAACCCGGCGATCACGTTTGGTTCTCCTGATATGGCTGATCACCGCCTGATCATCGGCCCCGGCGAGTTGCAACCGCATCTGGCGGATCCCGATTGGGTCGTCTTTGATTGTCGCCACGACTTGTTTGACGAGGCAAAGGGCGCGCGCGCCTATGCGGCTGGGCATGTGCCCGGGGCTTTTTTTGCCCCGGTGGACACCGTGCTCTCCGGGACGAAGACCGGCACCAATGGCCGTCATCCGCTGCCCCGGCCGATGGATTTTGCGGCGTTTCTCAATCGGCACGGGGTGACCCCGACCACGCAGATCGTGGCGTATGATGATGCGGGCGGGCAGTACGCGGCCCGCCTCTGGTGGCAGGCCCGCTGGATCGGGCTGACCCGTATCGCGGTGCTCGATGGCGGGCTCCCGCACTGGCTGGCCGAGGGCTATGCGGTCACAACCGAACAGCCTGCTCCGCGCCTGAGTGGCGCGGTGGTCGCGACCCCTGACGCCAGCCGGCTTTGCAGCGCGGCCGACATCATGGCCGGGATCAGTCGGGGCGAAAGCCGCGTCGTCGATGCGCGCGCGCCTGAACGCTACCGGGGTGAGGCTGAACCGATCGACCGGATGGCCGGACACATCCCGACCGCGCGAAACCGCTTCTTCAAAGAGAATCTGCGACCCGATCTTACCATGCGGCCGCCGGCCGATTTGAAACGCGAGTTCGAGGCCTTGCTCGGGACTTGGCGCCCGGAGGAAGTTATCCATCAATGCGGCTCCGGTGTCACGGCCTGCGCCAATTTATTGGCGATGGAGCATGCCGGTCTCAGCGGATCCAAGCTCTACCCCGGTTCCTGGAGTGAGTGGATCGCCGATCCGGCCCGGCCGCTCGCGCAAGGGTAAGGGGCGGGCGGGGAGGGTTCGCCGGCGAAAAAACCGCAAGATATGCGGCGCATTCCCGCCGAGATGGGCGAAGGTGGGTTAGCTCAACCAAGGCTCATCATGAAACCATTCCCGCCTCAAGTAACCTTGCCCCTGGTGGTGGCCCCTCCGGCCGAGACCATGCGCGATTCCGTGGGTGAGCGCCGCGCGGCGTCCCATCTCAGCGATCCCAACTTGCACTGGCAGCATGCGCCGGGTGCCCCGGACTTCCGTCCGCAGGTTGCGGCCGGTGGCGCCCTGCAAAGGATCAGGGCGCGTCAGACCGAGGCCCGCACCGCCAGATTATGCCACGTCCGAGTCCACCGCCGGACCCAGGCAGTCTCTTAGCCAGCGATGCATTTGGAACCACAGATTTCACGGATAACACGGATTTTTTGCAGGAAAAGACCGACCAATATCTACGGCTGCTCATTCACTGATCAATGAGAACCAAATGTCTGATGCACTGATTCAACTGCCTTGATCCGTGCAATCGGTGTAATCCGTGGTGGATTCGGCTGAATTGTTCCGGCTTAGGTTGAGCAGAAAACGCCGGCCGCAAGAGATTGGGGTTGAATCGGCTGCACCTTGCGCCCCCCTGCCGCGGTGACTAATTCCTTGCGCGAGGGGAGGACTATTCATCAAGCTTAACGCGGTCATGCACGAACACACTACCCCCGATGAGGAAACGAAGGAAGGGCTGGAACTGATTCTGGCCACCAAGGCGTTTGCCAAGGACAATGCCCTCCGGAGCTGGTGGGCGATACTTTCGACGGCGGTGCTGCTCGTCATCACCCTGGCCGGCACGCTGTGGAACATCAATGTCGGGGCCCGGCTCGCCTGCAGCGTCCTTGCCGGCCTGCTCATGGTCCGGTTTTTCGTCATCTATCATGACCAGCAGCATCTGGCCATCTTGCCCCGCTCAAAACTGGCGGAAGGCCTGATGCGGTTGTTTGGCATTCTGGCCCTGAGCCCGAGCAGCATCTGGCGCAGTTCTCACAACCATCATCACAACCACAATTCCAAGCTGCGCGGTTCGCATATCGGCTCCTACCCGATCATGACCAAGGAGCAGTTTCGCAAGAGTTCGGCCTCCCGGCGCTTCGGCTATCTGTTCATCCGCCATCCGCTGACCATCATGTTTGGTTATTTCTTCATGTTTTTCCACGGCATGTGCGTGAAGCCGTTCATCAATCATCCCCTGAAGCACTTTGATTGCCTGCTCGCGATCATCGTGCATTTTTCGATCACTATCGCCCTGTACATCTATGGCGGCTGGCAGGTGGTCATCATCACGCAATGGCTGCCCCACTTTGTCATGCATGGCATCGGGGCCTATTTCTTCTACGCCCAGCATAATTTTCCCGGGGTCAGCTTTACCGACAAGGATGGCTGGACCTACGAAAAGGCCGCCATGGAATCCTCCAGCTTCATGCGCACAGGCCGCCTGCTGGGCTGGTTTACCGCCAACATTGGCTACCATCACATTCACCACCTGAATTCAAAGATTCCCTTCTATCGCCTGCCGGAAACGTTGCAGGCGATCCCGGAACTGCAGCGCCCCAAGACCACCTCGCTGTGGCCGACGGATATCTACCGCTGCCTGTCGCTGAAGGTCTGGGATGTCGAGACCCAGCAGATGGTTGGAGTACGAGGGCTCTAAACCCCTTGGCCGGCTCCCATGACCTACTCGGCAGCTCAACTGGCGGAACTGCTCAAGGGGGAGCTCTGTGGTGATGGTTCGATTCAGATCTCCGGCTTCGCCGCCGCTGATCGCGCCCGGCCCGGTGATCTGACCTTCGCCGAAAAGGACACCTATTTTGCCGCCGCCGAGGCGAGTGCGGCTTCGGCCATTTTGGTGGCCGGTCCCTTTGCTTCCGCCACCAAGGTTATCATCCGGGTGGCCAATGCCCGGGTGGCCGCGGCCCGGGCGCTGCCGCTATTTTTCCCGCCCGAGCAGTTTGCCCCCGGCATCCATCCCAGTGCCATGATCGCCCCCACGGCGCAGATTGATGCCACGGTCCACATTGGTCCGGGTTGCGTGATCGGGGCCGGGGCGAGGATTGGGGCCCGCTCTGCACTCCTTGGCGGCAATCACATTGGGAGCGACTGCCAGATTGGGGATGACGTGCGGCTCTTTCCCAACGTCGTGGTCTATGCCCGCACTCAGATCGGCCATCGTGTGGCGATCCATGCCGGCACCGTGATCGGCTCGGACGGCTACGGTTATGTCTTCGATCAGGGGCGCCATGAGAAAATTCTTCAGGTGGGCAACGTGGTCATCGGGGACGATGTCGAGATTGGCGCCAATTCCGCAGTCGACCGGGCGGCCTTGGGTTCCACCGTGATTGGCGCGGGCACCAAAATCGACAACCTGGTCCACGTCGCCCATAACGTGGTTTTCGGCCGCCATTGCCTGATCATGGGCCAGTGTGGCTTCGCGGGCAGCACCCAGTTTGGCGACTATTGCGTCATCGCCTCCCAGTCCGGCGTGGCCGGGCACCTGAAGATCGGCCATCAGGTGACCGTGGGCGGCAAATCCGGGGTAACTCGCGATGTGGCGGACAAGGAAACCGTGCTAGGCTATCCGGCCGTGCCGGACAAGCAGGCCAAGCGGCAATGGATCGGCGTGCAGAAGTTGCCGGATTTGATCATGAAGGTCCGGGAGCTCGAAAAGCAATTGGCCGAGCTGAGCGCCAAGCGGGACTAGGCCTGTTTTCAGGCCCCGGAAAGCGACCACCAATAGGATTTCACCAAGGGTGAAATCTCCGATGACTGCTCCGGCTGATCGCCTGCGCCGGCCGGTTTGGGGTCTGCTGATCGCAGACCTGCTCTGCCCGCGATTAGCGGGCTCCCGGAACCCATCGCGCAGGCGATCAGCCGGAGCCACTGGCTCAAAATTTCGCCGTTGGCGGAATTCCATTAGTGGTGACGCTGGTTTGGGTCCGTCGGGCCAAGCCGGTCTTGGTCAACCACGCGAAGGTTTGAAGAAACGCCCTAGGCTGGAACCCACGACAGGCCCCGCCAGCTAGCGGACCTGGGCGGGGTAGCGGCGAAGATCGAGGGTGTGTTTTCCCTCCGGCGGGAAATCGATTTTTGGGATGAACCGCGGCTGCCCGATGGTCTTGGCCCATGGCTCCCAGCGTTCGCGGCGGCGCCGGGCGGCCTCGGCTTCGTCGGCGGGGAGCGCGGCGTAGGCCGCATCACGCGGATTCCAGACATGCCAGCGGGCGGCGGCCACGACGGTCAGAGTCTCCCGATCCACCCACTCAAGCAGCAACGGGGCATGGACGGGGACGTGGGGTTGGAGCGAGGGGCTGAGATAGAACGCGCGGTAACGGATGCCACAGGCCGCGCCGCCGGCAGCCAAAGGGCGAAATTCGCAGGGGAGGCCATTGACCAGCAAAAGTCCGGTCTCGAGCGCCGTCTCATCATCGACCTGGGCCTCAATGCGATCGAGGCTCGAGTCCACCGTACGCGCCACGGTACCCGCATTGGGTGATTCGCCCAGCAGGGGCCAGGCTTCGAGGGCCTGGCGGAAGACCACGCCGGATTTTTTCCCGGGCAGTGGTAACTCGCCGAGTTGGGGGAAACGGAAATCCCAAATGGGGCGAAGCCAGGCCGCGGCAAATGGCAGGTCGTGTTGCTTCAGGTCGGCGCAGATGCCGGAGAGATCCTCCCATACAAAGCTGGGCAGGAAAAACCGGTCGTGCAGTTCACCGCCCCAGCGGATGAAGGACGCGGAGAAGGGGGCGGAGCATAGCCGGGCTAGGATGGCGCGAATGAACAGGGCGGTGGTGGATTGGACCGTCGCCGCGGGGTGGGTTTCAAAGGCGCGGAACTCGACGAGGCCGAGGCGGCCATTGGGGGCGAAGGAATTCCAGAGCTTGTCCACGCTGATCTCGGCCCGATGGGTGTTGCCTGAGCGGTCCATCAGCAGGTCGCGGAAGAGCAGGTCGTACAGGGCAAGGTTCTGCGGATTGCCCAGGCTTTCCGCCCCGGCGCAGGCAATCTCCAGTTCGTAGAGTGCCTCGAACGTTGATTCATCAATGCGCGGGGCCTGTGAGCTGGGCCCCATGTAGGCCCCGGTAAAGGCATAGCTCAACCCGGGGTGGTGCTGAAAATAGCGGATGATGGAGGGGAGCAGCGCCGGAAAGGTGAAAAAGGGCGAAAGCAGGCCGACGGGGCCACCAAAAACGAGGTGCGCTCCGCCGCCCGTGCCGACTTCGCGGCCGTTGAACTGGTGCTTGCGGGCGCAGAGGCCGCAGGCGGTGGCCGCGGTATACAACTGGGTGAGCTGCGTGTCGTACGCGGCCCATGATCCACAGGGGGACAGGTTGATTTCCAAGACGCCCGGGTCACTGGCCAAGCCAATGGTGGGCAACGCGGGGTCGGGTGGCGGGGCATAGCCGGCCAGGACCACCGGGCGGAGATTGAGCGATGTCAGGACGCTTTCAATGTACGAAAGGATAGCCCGGTAGGATGCCAGCAGCAGCGGCGGAATAAAAAATGTCAGGGTGCCGGTCCTGATCTCGATGGTCAGGGCGCGGCGCAGGTTGGCTTCGCCGAGTTGATCGAGCGGCAGACGCAGGCCGGCCGGACTTTCGCCGGGGCTGAGCAAGATCACCGGCGGCGATGGCCGGTTCGGCGTGCCTGCCGTGAAGGCCTCAGTCCAGTCATCGGTGATCCAGGTGCCATCGATTTGGTCCAGCGGCAGCACATAGCCGATGATTTCCTCGGCTGCGCCGGGTTCGGCCAACGGCAGGCAGTGGGTGGCGTCAACGGCGAGCGCTGTGGCGAGGGCGGTGATGCACTGCCTGGCATCGCGAATGGCGTGGGGACCGGGCTCATCGTCCAGTCGCAGGCGTGAGATGTCGCGCCAGATCGGCTGGCCGTCGGCGGGACACTGGAGGCAGAGGGTCCAGCGCGGCAGCGGTTCGCCCGGATAGTGTTTGCCCGAGGTTTCCAGGATCGCCGAACCGGGATAGAAGGAACGGACGAGCTCGCCGGCCAGGCGGCGGGCGTAGGTCAGCTTGGTGGGACCGAGTGCGGCGGTCTGCCACTCGGCGCCATGGGGCGCGAGTGGCACGAAGGTGGGTTCGCCTCCCATGGTCAGCAAGACGCCGCTCCGGGCCAGGGAAGCCTCGACGGCCTGGGCGCACGCAGAAAGTTCTCGGCGACTGGAAACGGGATTTGGCACGGCGAAATTCAGTGGTTGGGCAAGGATCGGTCAGGCCGGTGTGTCAGAGCTTATCAATGGTCAGCTGGGTAACGAAGTGGGAGGTGGCCGGAATCGGACTGAAAAAGCCGCCTTGAATCGGGTTAACACTTTCCGCCCGGGAGGCGTGGGCGACGGCGACAAAGGCGTCATCGCAGAATATGGCCCGCGTCGGATCAAGCCCGCGCCACCCAGCGCCCGGCAAATAGACTTCGGCCCAGGCGTGCATCGTGGGGGGAAGCACCTGCCCGCCGCCCAAAGGCGGGGCTTCGTACAGGTAGCCGCTGACGAAACGCGCCGCGAGTCCCAGCGTGCGGCAAAGCGCGATGAGCAGCAGGGCGAAGTCGCGGCAGGAGCCGCTGCGGAGGGCCAGGGTTTCGGCGGGAGTCTGGATCCCGGGTTCATCGCGGCGGGTGTAGGAGAGGAACTGGCGGACGGCGCCGTTGAGGGCAGTCAGGAATTCGACCGTGGCGCCCGGCGGCCGGGGCAGGTGTTGCTGCAGCCAAGCCCTCAATTGTTCGCCGTCGGAACCTTGGGGCAGGGTGAGACAGGGGCCCAGAGCGTAACGCTCCGTCTCATCGTAGGCAAAGGGGAAGCTGAGGGCGGAGGGTTTGAGAAAGAAGTCAAACGGGTTGGTATCGAGGGTCTCGACCATGAACTCGGAGCGGAACTCCAGGCGGGTGGCAGTGAGATCGAGTGAGAACCAAGCCCAATCCAGCGCATTATCCTCGGCGTCGCTGGTGGCGATCCGGCGGGGAGAAGGGCTGACGTCCAGCTTGAACTCATGCAGGCGCTGCCGGGGCGTCTCGCGGGGACGCAGGTAGAGCGCGTGGGGCGCAAAGGAGACCGGTTGGGAATACTCGTAGCGCGTGATGTGGACGAGGCGAAGAAACATGGGCGAGGTGGCGGAACGCGAGGGTGGAGGGTGGTCTCACCCGACGCTGACCGGGGCTTGGGTTTCCCGCACGGTGACCTCGACCTTCAGGGAACGGGTGGGCGGCCCGCGATAAGTGCCATTGACGGGTCGGATATCGGAATAATCACGGCCTACCGCGATCTTCACGTAGCGATCATCCGCCGGGCGGTCATGGGTCGGATCGTAGCCTACCCAGCCGTGACCGGGAATATAAGCCTCGATCCACGCGTGGGAGGCCTCGATTTCCCGCGGGCGCCGGGTGTTGTTGAAAAAGTAGCCGCTGACGTAGCGGGCCGGAATCCCCAGGCTGCGGCAGAGGCCGAGGTGGACGTGGGCGAAATCCTGACAAACGCCCATGCGGAGCTTGAGGGCGTCATTGGCCCGGGTGTTAACCCCCGTGGTCTTCGGCTTGTAGGCAAAGGTGCGGTAGATGTGGCTGCCGAGGCGTCGCACATCGCTCCAGATGTCGCTGCGGCCCTCGGAAACCACGTCCTGGGCTTCTCGCCAGAGTTCGACGTCGAGGGGAACGTAGGGGGACCGGGTATAAAATTCCGCCAGCATCTCCCGCTCGACCGAATTTTCGAGATCCGAGGGCAGCACGATGGGCACCGGAGTTCGCCCGTTCATCGGCACGGTGTCGACCGTCGAGAACGCCTCAATGATCAGTTTGCGATGCTCCGCCCCGACGTCAAAGTAGTGGATCGTATTGCCGTTAAAATCATCATACTCCCGGGTCGTGGAAACGGGGGTCAGGTTGAGGGCGAACTCCCGGCAGTGCTGCGTGGAATCATTGATCGGCTGAAGGCGCACCTCATTGAAGCTATCGTGCGCCTTGCCGGCATAAGTAAAGGTGGTGCGGTGGAGGATGCGAAGATGCATGGACGCAGAGCAAATAATGGTCCGCCGTCCGGTGTGGTAGCGGGGCGCGGGCGGATGGCAATGGGTTATTGTTGCTGCTGTTGTTGCTGCTGCACGTCGCTGGAGGACTCGGCGGGGTAGAACATGGTGGTTTCCACCACTTCGTGGCTGATCGTATCGAGGGATTTTTGGACTTCCTCCAGAAACTCATGCAGGCCGTGCTCCTGCAGGACGTTCGTGATGGTGAGGGACTGGAGGTCGGCCAGCAGCCGGTGGCACGCCCGGCCGGCGGCGGTCCGGGGCCGCGGGCCGCTGTCGCCCAGAATGCGCCGGAGAAATTCGTCCACTTGCGTGACGCAGAAGTGCAGGGAGCGCGGGAAGGAATCCGAGAAGACGAGAAATTCCCCGACCTTCCACGGCAGGATTTCGCTGACGTAAAAGCGGCGGTAGGCCTCGAGGGCGCTGGCGGAGCGGAGCACGGCCTGCCACTGGGCGGTATCCACGGCCCCCCCGACATCGGTCGCGCTCGGGAGCAGGATGTGGTATTTCACGTCGAGAATCCGGGTCGTCTTGTCCGCCCGTTCGAGGTACTTGCCGAACTCGATGAACTCCCAGCCCTCGCTGCGCGAATAAGTGGAGGTGGTGAGGCCCTGGAAAAGATGCGAGCTGCGCTTGACGTTGTTGAAGAAGTCCCCGGCTCCGCCACTGGCCCAGATTTCCTTCGCGCTGAGCTCGGCGAGGTAGAGATAAAGCTCGTTGATGGTCTCCCACATCTCGGCCGAGATCTGGTCGCGGACCATCCGCGCGTTCTCGCGGGCCGCGTTGACGCAGGAGCGGATCGAGTTGGGATTGCGGACATCAAAGGAGAAAAACTCCGTGACGTTGCGGCTGTCGGCGGCCTGGTAGTGCTGGGCAAAGAGTTCCTCGTCGCCCGAGCTGAGCAGGATGGAGCCCCAGTGCTCCTTGATGGTGGTGTCCGTGAAGCCCTGGAAATCGAGCAGGAGCTGGAGGTTGACGTCGAGGAGCCGGGCGAGGTTTTCCGCCCGCTCCATGTAGCGGCTCATCCAGTAAAGCGAGTGCGCGACCCGCGACAGCATGACGGTGGCCTGGGGGCGGGTGGGGGGAGACTTGGTCCGCGTCATGTTATTCGTCTCCCTGCAGGACCCAGGTGTCCTTGGACCCGCCGCCCTGGGAGGAATTGACCACGAGCGAACCCTTGCGGAGGGCCACGCGGGTCAGGCCGCCCGGGGTGACGGTGATCTTTTCGCCGTAGAGAATGTAGGGCCGCAGATCGATGTGCCGGCCCTCGAGCCGGCCGTCGCACCACGTCGGCGAGCGGGAGAGGTTGATGGGGTCCTGGGCGATGTAGTTGCGGGGCTGGGCGGCGACCAGTTCGCGGAATTTCGCGCACTCCGCCTTGCTGGCGGCGGGGCCGATGAGCATGCCGTAGCCGCCGGCCTCATTGGCGGCCTTCACCACCAGTTTCTCAATGTTCTCGAGCACAAATTTGCGGTCGAGCGGCTCCGAGGGCAGGTACGTGTTGACGTTGGGCAGGATCGCGTCCTCGCCGAGGAAGTACTTGATGAGCTTGGGTACGTAAGCGTAGATGACCTTGTCGTCGGCAATGCCGGTGCCGATGGAATTGGCCAGCGCCACATGGCCGGAGCGGTAGGCATTGACCAGTCCGGGGACGCCGAGCATCGAGTCGGCCCGAAACACCAGCGGGTCGAGAAAATCATCGTCGATGCGCCGGTAGATCACATCCACCGGCTCCAGACCGGCCGTGGTGCGCATGAAGACATGGGCATCACGGACGACCAGATCGCGCCCTTCGACAATCGGGATACCCATCTGGCGGGCGAGGAAACAGTGCTCGAAGTAGGCGCTGTTGAAGACCCCGGGAGTCAGGAGAACCACGTTGGGCTTTTCACTGCGCGCCGGGGCAATGTGCAGCAGGGCCTTGAGCAGTTCGTTCGCATAGGCCTCGACGGGTCGGACCCCATAGCTCTGGAACAGACCGGGAAAGGCGCGCCGCATGGCCGTGCGGTTTTCAATCATGTAGCTCGCGCCGGAGGGGCAGCGGAGATTGTCCTCCAGCACCAGGTAGTTGCCGGAGATGTCCCGGATGAGATCGGTACCACAAATGTGGACATAGATGCCGCGCGGCACCTTGCAGTTCATGAACTCCCGGCGAAAATGCTTCGCGCCCAGCACCAGGGCCGGGGGGACGATCTTGTCCTTCAGGCACTTTTGGCCGTGATAGATATCGTCGAGAAAGAGATTCAGCGCCGTGATCCGCTGGATCAGACCGGCCTCAATGCGCGTCCATTCCTGGTTGGGAATGACGCGCGGGATCAGATCGAAGGGAAAGATGCGTTCGGTCCCGGCATCGTCGTGGTAAACGGTGAAAGTCACGCCCCGCCGAAGAAAAGCCAGGTCAACGGCGGCGCGGCGCTGCTCGAAATCGCCCACGGATAGCGTATCCAGCCGGCTGGCGAGTCGCTTATAGTGCGGGCGAACCCCGGTGCCGGTGCCGACCATTTCGTCGAAGAAATCTCCTGGTTCGTAGTTGGAATTGAAAATGGTCAAAGCCGTGGGGGACGGCAGCACTAAGCAGGTCTCTTGCCAGCGGACCCCTCACCTGCATCGAAGCGTCAAAAGCCTGGGCTACGAGAGCAAAGCCACGTGGGACGCCACTAATTGCGCCGG
>SESH01079701.1_pt1 | contig 27295 bp, 15 predicted proteins | sample 3171561 | NCBI WGS metagenome assembly SESH01 (sample SAMN10866947, study PRJNA518727) | freshwater metagenome | biome: subpolar coniferous forest; feature: holomictic lake; material: water; isolation source: holomictic Lake 442 2011 16.5 m and 2014 13 m | place: Canada: near Kenora, Ontario
TCAGGAGACTCCAAAATTCTGGCCCTTTGATCAGGATCCAAGACAAAGCTCACTTTTTCCGAAAACCCATCGCTTGAGAACAAATTATAATCGGCTGCCACGTCAATTTTTGCTTCCGGAAAATTATCCACCAACTGGGACACAAGACGGGGCAAGAGAATGGCGGCTTTGCTCAGTTTCTTGGTACTCCCTGGGCCTTGGTTGGCCATAATAAATATCTTTTTGACCTGTTGCCTTGCCTCCGCCGGCATATCCAGAGGCCGTTTGATCTCAGGCGCCGCGCCCTCTATCATACCAAGAGGTTCCCCCCGATCGGCCGCTACAACAGGCAGTAGAGTTCGCTCGATACTCTTGATATTTGCCAAAAGATTATCCCCGGGCTCATCTTTTGACATCGCAAGGTTGATCACACCCTCGGCTTGAAGCGGCATAAACTCCTGGGGGTTTGCGGCCGTCAGAAGAATAACGGGCATGGCTCGATCTTTCTGATGGATCGCCCTAGCCAACAAGACCCCCGTTTGTTCGTGCCGATCATTGTCGTTCATGTGAATGTCGGTTATCACAAGGTCAAAGTTCTGCTTTTGGAGCAACGCCATGGCTTCGTTAAAACCTCCGGCCGTCTCCACCTGATATCCAGCAAATTTAAGAGCGTCGGGAACCACCACGCGCATGTTGAGATCGTTATCGACGAACAAAATCGTTTTGATCTGCCGCGTCTCAGAGCGAGCGTTCAAAACCGTGACCAGGATCACATCAAGATGCTCTTGAGATTTGAAAAGCCCCAAAAACCCTGGGACCGTTCGTTCCACAAGGGCATTCTCGACACGATATCCCCGCCGCTTGCCAGGCATCTCCTTCAAAATGGACATCGTTTGTTTGAAAAGAGGTGCCCAGTCCTTTGAATGCTTTAAAAACTGCATACCCTTAACATTGTCTTCCTGCACCACCGCGAGAGTTGCTTTGGGGAATCGCGCCAAACGCATCTGAAGTTCCTTCGCAAGCACATCATTCCATTCAGTGAAATCTTTGCTCATACCTCCCTGCCGGAGCATCGTCCAGCCCGTCTCTCCCCGAACTTCGGAACGGACCGGATTAAAATGCGCCACTATCCGCCCTCCAAAGTCCAAGGGCCCTAAACTCCCGGGTGATCTCAAGGTGTTCTCGAGAGCTCTGCGTAATTCTGACCGGACCTTCCCTTTTTCAAAGACAATCTTCTGCTGGTCCAAGATATTCAGTAATTCCTTTTTAATTTTCTCTTTAGCACCGGACGCGATCCCATTCGGGAGATAGATCAGTATCCGAGGAAAGCCTCCCTGAAGATCGTCGAACCGTACCCTATCGATCTCAAGCCCATAAGTGCGGGAAAGAACCCCGCTAATCAAAGCAAAAAGACCCCTCCGGTCCATTGTGTTGATGTTGAGTATCAAATGGTCAGGAATGTCCGGGTCGTTCAAAAAATCCACCGTGGTTTTCCGAACCACTTCCCTGGGATTTTTTGCCACTTCGAGCTTTTCATATAGTTCATCCAGCTTTTGAAGCCGGGTCGCGATCCTCCGCCGTTTCGCATCGGGTTTAAAATCGGCAAAGCTAAACCGGAAGGTCGCAAAAGCTACCTTCTCAAAAATCCGATGTAAATCGTTCCGGATCTTGTCTTGGACGGCATTAACGTCCGGCACATCCGAAGAAAAAGATCCCAGCAATTTTAGCGCCACCCCCTTCGAACCGGGAAGACTGTAAGTGCTGATTTTTTCGATAAAAAAACCATTCTGAGAAAGAACATTTGCCCAAATATAAGCAAGCCCGAGTTCGTTTATGCCGTTGCCGATCAGGATCTCAAAGGGCGCTTTCTCTTGCCGGTCCGAAAGAGGCGAAAAGGCAGTAAGGACCGAGTAGGGATCTGCCGCTTCGGCCAGGATATGCAGATGGGTAAAAAAGAACAGCTGGCGGAGCAAGGCTTTTTGATCCCCCGCGATCGCCTTCACCGCGTATGGCTTGACGATGCTTTGGTAATAGAGGAATGCTTTTTCTTTTTCTTTGGGATCTGCAAATATTTTTTGAAGTTTGACCGCAGATTTTTTTCTGTCCCCGGAATCCAAATTCTTTAAATAGTCGGCCAACTCCTGCTCAACAGTCTCGGAATTCTCAAGAGACGGCATGACCTCATGCATCGGCAACCCTTTGCCCACACCTTTTTTCAGCCAAGCTATGTTCTTCTGGGAGGCAAGAACCGCCTCATGGATCCTGGATTCGGTGACGTCGGAACGCCTCAGGGCCAGCATCTGTTGCGTGACATCAAAAAAAGTATTCCACATGGCAAGGGGTGCTTCCGGGTCTCCACGCATTCTGAGAACGATCTTGTCCGGATCCGTCATCCCAATCCTGTTGGAAAAGGTCATCACGTATAACGCTTCAAGAAGGTCCTGAGACTCTGGAGTCCACCCATCTTTTTCATCTTTAAAATGTTTTAAAACAGCTCCAATGGCGTTGACGATCTCGAAGCTGGAGGCAAGTTCATGAATGCTCATGATCCTGTGGTTATAAACAAGCCATACCAGCCGCTGCTCCCAGTCGGCGGGAATACCTCTCCCTCTCAAAACCTCATGAACAAGCTCGCTGATATTTTGCCGGGAAGGCGGATTGACCTCTTTAAAACGGACCCGTGATATACCGTCGATCAAGGTCGCCAATCTCACGGTCGCTAAAAGTTCTTTCGTGTCCCGGCCACGGATACCCTTCACCGTGGAAGCGACTGAGGAAGTGACAAAATCGGGAGACATTGGCGCTTTTTCCATAAAATCAAAAGCCCGGAGAACCTGCATATGGACCGAATACCGCTGATCCCCTCCCGAAAAGGAGCTCCGCACGTTGGCATAGGCGGGAAAATATTTTTCCAGAAAACCGAACCGATGCAACCGCCACATGGCATAGGAAATATCCGTGGGGATCATCAAGAGTTCTTGAAAGGCTTTATGGACCGCTTGTTGCTGGGCGTCGGAGAGGTCCTCAAACCTCGGAAGCCTGTCGATAGCATCCACAAGATTCCTTTGTAATTCATAACTGATGCGAAGCGGTCTTGTCCGGCCCGGTTCGGCGGTCGCTTTGAATATTTCCAGGATCAGCTCGGGCCTGGCAATCAGTATCTCGGAAAGATTCGAACAATTCTGCGGGATCGAAAGCTCATTGACCCTCTCCATAATAAAGCCCGCATCACGCTCAAACATGACGCCGTGGCGCCATTGCTCTTCTATTTGGAAACTACCTTTTTCCGTCTGCAGATCGAAAACCCTGCGGACATGCCTATAATCGGGAGGAAATAATTCCACATACCCTTCATGCATGATGCGGATGGCCGTATTGAACACATTGCTGGCATGACGATAATACTCGATATAAAACTCTTCCTGACGACGCTGCCCCATATCCGCGGAAGGTTGGTCCCCAAGCGGCGGAAGCCACGCCGTCTCTTTTTGAAAAACACGCTCGTATTCTTTTAAAAACTCATCCAGGTTCTCTGGATGAAGAACCCCTTTGAACCGATCCGGGTATTTCACTTTCAACGAGGAAAAAAGCGTTTGAACATTGGACAAGAACTTATACGCCTGCTCCAACTCGGTCTTTTCCTGATCGAACAAAAAACCCGCCTGACGAAGAGCCTGAAGTGTCGCCGAAAGATCCGCGGGTTTCATCGTAGCCCCCGCCGTGAGCTTCGCGTCCGGAAACTTGCGCTGCCGGAGCGCGTTCCAAGGCGCTTGAACGAGCCATGGAAAGAGGGCTTTGATCTGATCGAATTCCGCGATGCTGCCGATCCCGTTCAGCGGATCAATATCCGCTCGGTAGAATTCATAATAAAAACCGGATTGCTGATAACGTTCTTGCCAAGCCTGGGCTTGGTTCAGAAATCCACGGGAGGGCTGTAACCAGCGAGCAGCAAGATTCTTCGTCCGACTCTCGAGCCCCCGGTCTTTGGGGTCCCATTTGTCGAACACGGCATCCAGTTCTTTGTCGTCCACTTGCGCCATGCGGGCCGCGACATGTCGGACCCGGGGGATATCGTCCGGAGAAACGCTGACGGACACCGGTGTTCCTTGGCGCCTCCACTTTTCAAAAAGTTCCATAGCTTCATCATTCGACGCCTGCACCCCACAGACGCGAACTTCTTTTCCGTTTCCGAGATGCGTACTGTTATAGGCATCAAGGTCCTGAACAAAATCGTTCATTTCACTAACGAATTTCGGATGCAATCTTGAAAAGAAATAGCCGCTTTCGGGATCGTCGCGTCTGATGGCCGCTCCGATCTCTGCGGACCAAAATTGCTGTGCAAGATCGTTCGTCCCAAAATTGAAAAAGCTTACGAAAGGATGTTCGATAATCTCTTTGCGCTTCGAGGGGTTCTGAAGCAGGGACCTCATTTCCACCATGGAGCCAAAACGGGTCTGTTGCACGACTTGGGCTATTTTCTTATGGGTCCTCCGGAACGCCTTGGGGGTCCTTTCTGTCACAAGGTTCCAAACCGCTAATTTTTCGGCAACGGGCAATATTTCTTTTTGGATGAAATCCAGCTGACCTACGGAATCCACCATAGGAAACAAAATGGCTAATATCGGCGCATTTTCTTTGTGCTCCGGATCTGACACCAAAATCTGATATTGCTCCTGAAGAAGGGCCGCCATCTGAAAAGTCAGGACTAATTTTCCGATAGCGGTATTCCGGTAGAAATTGAATCCCGTCACAGGCTTTCCCGCATCTTTGATAAGCCTCCCCTCGGGATTTCTTTTGTGAGCCGCATCGATGATCTCCAAAAGGTCTCTTGTTTTGCTGTCATCGGCAATATCCATAGTCCGGAACGAAACCGGTTTCCCTCGAAAAAAAGGTGACTGGAGAATCTCCCCATAGGCCGCTCGCATTTGAGCAAGGAATGTCTGCAAGTGGACGACTTCCTTATCCGAAATGGTCCCGATCAGATCCTGCTGGAGCTTATCAATATCTTTTTGATATTGGACTGACGCGAACGGAAATTTAGAAAAATAATTCCACCATGCCTCAAAATTGAACTGCTGACTAGCGATGCTTTCTGTGATTCCACGGAATTCACGCTTCATCTCATGGCTCATCACATCGGTGCGGATAAGACCTGCCCCTTTCGTCCTTATCTCCTTGGGAATATTGGGCAACCTCGTATCCAACGTCAGAAGCGCAGGAACGTGGGAGGTCTGGTCGGAAAGCAAAACTTCGCCCCGGGAAAGTCGTTCTTCATCCTTCTGTTTTCCTTCTAATCCTTTCAAAAGAACAGCATCGGGGTCTGGTACAAACACAGCCTCCCCGCCTTCCCGCAACAACACCAAGGCATCCTGGCCTTCTTTCAATGCATCCAAAAAGACCTTAAACTTTTTTTCGCTTAAAAAAATGATCGTGGGGGGATTAGGCCGGCCGCGCACCATTTGAACCCAATGCGTTGTCTTATCACCCATCGTGGCCACGATCGCGGTAACTTCTCCTCCATACTTGTTGCGTTCAGCTTCAATCTGATCTTCGCTAACCGCCTCCCGCACCACCAGGATCCTCGGAGTCTGTTTCAAGGATGCGGGTTGAGATGCCTGAACCAGCTTGTTGTCTTCGCTCTTCTTGCCGGGCTTTTGCTGTTCACGCTCGACCAAGGTCACCGCAAGCATGATCTGCCGAATCACCGAGTTGGCGATATCGATCCGGCCTTCTAAATTTTTTATTTTGAAAGGTATCCTCAGCCTCTGTTTTTTTGCTTCTTCGCTTTCGTCCTTTTCAAGAGATTCCAGCGATGCCCTCAGGGGGGAGATCTGCTGGGACAACGTAGCAATCGTTTGCATCGCTTCGAAAAAGCCGCTATCAAAAAGCGTTCCTCCTCGGCTTCGTGCTAATTGAATTTTGGAATCCCGTTGGCTTTCCATCGTGGAATTGATCCATGTATCCGCCTCGATCCCGAACATCGTTTTGAAGGTTTCAAAGCGGTTCCGCGCCCCAGGGAGCATTTCGTGCTCTTTTAGATACTCCCGTCCGGTTTCGATCTCACGCACGAGCGCTTCTTCATGGTCCCGGGGAACCGGTATTTCATGTCCTTTTCGAGCCTGATATTCCTCCAGCGTTTTTTCATCTTGTGAAAGTTTATTTTTGATCGACTCCCAGGCCTCGTGTCTTCCTTTTAATGTCTGGAATTCCATGTCCTGCTGTTTTTGCAACTGCAACGCAGACTCTTTTAAATACTCTATCTGTATCTCAAAATTCTGCGGGTCGGATTGAGCCTGTTGACGAATAAATTCGACGGCTTTGATGATCCTCCCTGACTGTTTGAGACGCGACAACAACTCCCGTCGTAGCTTCTCCCCTGTTGTCCCGGAAGCCCCCCCCTGGTTAAGATCAAATTCGAACGCATTGATCACGGCCGCGATGGGATGGCAAACACTGCCTTTATCCTCCGTTTGGGTTAACCGGGACCGAATGGCTTTGATGGGCCCCACAACGTTGCCTTGATTTTCATCGATCTTCGCTTCAAAAAACTGTTCCAGGACCTGTCGGACATGCTCGTCATGAAGAAGAGTCTCGGAATTTATCGTTTTTTCAAGCAGCCGATCCCAAAGGACCATGGCACTATCGGAAAAAAGTTGTTGTCCCTCAAGAACGGTGAGTGATTTCAAAGTCTCATTAAAGGATGGATCCCTCACCGAACCTGACAAATCAACAAGCACGCTAAGCAGCCAACGGGCCGAAACTTCGGGGCGCTTCTGAGGCAATTCTTTTCGGAAGCGTTGAAAAGCGTCGAGGATTTCTTTGTCGCGCCACGCCTGCTCTTCGCTCTCAAAATTTTCCAGGGCTTTCAAAAGAGACTGTTTTTGCACTTGGGGAAAAGAAATGTACGGGAGAAGATCCAGATACCCGTAGAGCGTCTGGATCTCGCGTCTTAAATCTTCAGCTCGTTTTCCCGTTTTCCGGTTAATGGATAACTTATGAATGCGCTCAAAAACGTTCGTGATCTTTTTTTCTTGAGTATTCAAACTCATTTCATTGATAAAAGCCTTGGCTTCTTCCGGATTCATTGACAAAGAAAGCACCTGCAGGATCTGCGCCATCCAGTATTCATACTGGGGTAAAGAAAGCGGGATAGCTGAAGCATCAATATTCCACTCGAGTTCATGGATTTGAGGCGACAGGAATACAATGTTCCCTTTGACAGAGCGAGAACCCGATACTGTCCCGACCATGCCTTTCCTTTCAGGCGTTGTCTCGGCAGGCTCGGAAGAAACTGTCTTGCGGGCGTCAGGAGATTGCGAAGCGGGTTGTTTCTTGCGTGCTTCCGAGCGCGTAGCTTGGGCCTTTCCTTCTCCGTTTTGAGATTCTGGACGGATCGAACCTGGGAGATCTGCGAGGATTTGTTGGAGCCCTGTAAAATCGCCCGCAAAAACTCGTCGGTCCTGTTGCGAGGAGCCCTCGAAATGAAAGTAAAGGCTCTCGCCATTTGATTCGACCGGCACCCCGCTCGCACTCAAAAGGGTCGCGATTTGTTCCGCTTCCTTGTTGAAATTCACCGAGCCAAGAAAATCGATTTTTCCGATGGGTTCTCCCCCTCGTTTGAAAAGGAAGCTTAATCCAAGTGAAAATCTTTCAAGCGTGATCACTCCGTTTCCGGCAACTGCCGCATTTTTCTGCGGTTCACCCGACACTTCCGAACGAATTAAGCCTTGATCGGCAGTCGAGGATCCTTCCGGGATAATAGGAATGAGCTGGGTCTCGGAGAGACTCGATTTTATTCTGGATTTCTTTTCTTTTTCTCGGAGCTCCTCTTGCAGGGTCTTAAGATATTTCGGATCAAGCAATCCCATTCCTGCCAGTTTTTCCGCAAGAAGCCTGAGCCGTTCGAAGTGCCGGGGGGCCACAGCATTCCACTGGGCCAAACGTTCCACCATGGATCGCGTATTCCTTTTCGCTTTCTCAACGTCTCCGTCCCGTATCGACTCCAAAATAACGGACGGCTCTCTGTCCATCATTTCTACGCCGCTCAAGAAAAGTCCAAGATGGATCCCAGCAGTCTCCGGCCTCTGGATCAATGCCATAAAATCTGTCATCTTCTTAAGGGTGACAGGATCCAGCGGCTTGTAATCAGCCGCCCCGCGCTGCTCTGAACGGGATTTCACAAAAACTTCAACGGCCTTCCCGAGATTCCTTGCAACTTTCACGGCATCCTCGCTGATCACAACCCTTTGCCAGTTTTCGTAATCTTTCGCCTCCACAGATTTTTGGGTTTTGGGGATAAAAACAATCCGTTTGTTTTTTTCCGATGCGGGTATCGCTCTCGCCGCTTGAATTTTTAGAACATCTTCCAGCGCCACCGCAGGGATTTCTGAGAAAACACTTAATCTCACGGCAATTGCTTTGTCTGGCCTTGGATGCTGGCTAAGATCGATGGGAGAAGCCCCGACTCCTGGCAGCGCCATATGCAGTTGCCCCGCCTCGCCCCACATCCAAAGCCATTTATAGGGAGTCGTCTCAATTTTCACAGCCGTTTCACGCGAATTCGCCTTATCGCGAATTTCTGAGCGTGGCTTCTGGAAAATAACGCCTCCGAGCCACTGAAGGTCCTCGAGGCTGACCGATTGGATCCCCCGGAGGAACATTTCGTTATCGAGCCCCAGGATCGTCATATGATTGGCGCCCAGCATCACCAGGAATTTCTTCCCGGGATATTTTCCCACAAGAGCCTCAAGACGTTTTGAGGCCACCTCGTTGCGAGCTTTGAGCATTTCACCCCGCAAGGTAACCGTCCGCGCATGAAATTTTTCCGCGGCTACTTGAGAACCGGAAATTTCCCTCGCGGTTTTCATGAGAAGCGTCCTTACTTCTTTCTCCGGGATTCCATAGATAATGCTGGCTGACGGGAGAAAAGAATTAAGAAATGTTTCAAAGGGCGGTTCCTGGTCAGCCCGGACACCGCGGGCGATAAGGGCTTTAACCATCATGCTGCAATGGTCATGAAATTGTGGGAACAGAGTCGCCGCAAGAATTTCTGTTTTTGAAAGGCCCGTTCTTTCCGTAAGGAGCTTAAGAACCTCCAGATCGCCTTGGAGAGGAACCACATCTTCGACGGGTATATTTAAATCACGACTCATCTTGTCGGCAATCGCAAGATCTGAAACCAGGATCTCTTTGCCGGCCTTTCGCCAATCGGGCAAGCCCTCGACCACGAGAATCCAGCCTTCCCTCTCGCCGAGAATCCTTTTGCTGAGCATAAGCAGTTCATTCGCCGCCTTCGATGTTCCATGTTGGCCCGCGATCACGTCCATCGGAACACCGTGCCACTCAAGGGAATAATGTTCGGCCATCGAGTAGGGCAACGGAGGAGCTTTCAACTCCACTTCCTGGCGAAGCTCCACGAGAGAACGATAAACTCGATCGATGCGCAGCCACGGAATAACAAATACGGCCAGAAGAGCTGTAATTCCAACGGCCGCAAGCGCTAAGAAAGCGCGATTAATTTTAGGGAGCTTTTGAACCTTTACGGGCGGAGCACGGGACAAGGAACCCGGGAGCTTAAAAATGGTTTTAAGTTTATCCTCGGACACGCTCGGCCCCACGATCGCCTGGATATCTTCAAACGATCCTATTTTCCCCGTCCGCAATGCCGCCGCTAATTGATTCGCCGCCGCCTTCCGGGATGTCCGATCGGTAATGACTCCGGATAGAACCTCCAGAATTTCCGTGAATTTTGTTTCCGTTGTCAGCTGGAGCCGAATCTCGGCGCGCCAGGCTTGACCGGGAATGGAAATACGTTGGGTTGTGCTCTTGAGGCTCTCATTCTCCTCTTGGATCTTCACCACCAAGGAATCCACCGTAGCTTGATCTAAAAGACCGATCCCTAAAAGTTCTCTGATGAATTGTTCCAATTGCGGAAGTTTTTTAGGATGAACAACGCTGACCGCCCCGCTCATCCAACCTTCTATCAAACGCGTTATGATCGCCCGGGCCACCTTGACATTCCCGTCTTCCAAGGCGAGAACGACTGGCTCAAGCTCTTTACTCCGCTGCCTTATTTCACGATTTTCAGGAAAGATCGCAGAAAGATGAACCGCACCCGCAGGAAGATTCCCGGTGATATAAACACGGTCCCTGAAAGCATTCGCAATATCCAAAGCCGACCCGGGCAATACTTCCCGTTTCATATCCCCAGCGGCGGCAGGATTCCGCGCCTCGGAGCGGCTCGTCTGCGGCACGGCACGGCCGCCGGTAAGCGTTCCGACGGAGACGTTCAGATCGCCGATCTTGGCGGTTCCCTTCTCCTGCAAAACCGATTCTTGTTTTGTATCGATCTGCAGAGCACGCGCGACAGTGAAGGTGACCACTGCCGGCACAGCGCCATCAATTAATGGACTCGGGGTGGTCACTTCCTCCGAGTAGGCAAGACTGCTTGTAACCGGTATCCCCGGAATGGCGGCATTTTGGGGAAGAAGTTCACCTGCGGGCTTCGGCGTAAAGCGTAACGATGCGGGATCCTGGGCAGAAGTTTGAGTCATCACAACGCGGGAGAGAACGGGATTCTCTTCGGCCGCTTTTTGTACGCGTCCGGCGATCTCAGCACCCGTGCCTTGATACTTTTCAGAAAGCGCCGGAGTGGCGATCTCAATGAGCTCCTTGAAAAGAATGGCTTCTTGCTTTGTGCGGAACGGATTTTTGACCTTGAAGTAAGCGGAGAGGTCGGCGTTCGCGTCCGACATGACGTTCTGATACATCTCGCCGTGGTCGACCTTTGTGATGCGCGGCGTGAAGACGGCATAGCCGATCCCCTTTTGGCGCAGGATCTCTTCGATCCCGGGAGTGTGAAAGCCGCCGGTGATCAAAACCTGTACGGCGTACGGCGTACGGCGTACGGAGAGGGATAACGCGTTGTCGATCAGGGCACGGTCGCGCTTCAGGGACACTTCATAAAAATAATAGGCTTTGTCCAACGCCTTCCGCAGGTTCGCGGAATCTTTCACGAAGACATTCAGAGCTTCGCTGCGGGCAAGAGCCTTCTCATATTCCGGGCGGCTTACTTCGAGGCGGAGGAGTTTTTCAAGGAGATCGAAATTCCCGAGTTTTTGAACGAGTGCCTTTTCCTCCTCTGAACGGGCAAGCTTTTGGATCAACCCCTCTTCCAGCGCGTCCATCTCTTGGAGAAGTTCCGTCACATCAATCTCAGCCTGAAAGACTGCCAGTTTCCAGCTTTGCCAGAACGCCTCCCGGCCGGTAAACGACAGCTTGTGTTTTTGAGCGAAGAGGAATAATCCTTCGAGCAGTTTGCGCGGAAAAAGGGATCGTGGCGCCGAAGCGACAAATGCTTTTCCCTCCCCGGCGGGGATAAAACCTTTTTCACGGCCAAAGGCAGAAAGCGCTTCCGCGAAATCCTTTTCGCCTGAGTCTTTGGCCGCGGACTTAACGCTTCGGATCGCTTCTTCCCACTGGCTCTTGACTTTTTCGGGGTCAAAACCTTTGCGGGCTTCCTCGAGCATCACGACACGCAGGAGGCTCGGAAAACGCAATTGCTCAATGGGATCTTTCAGATCGACCTCGAGGAGCTTCAGCACTTGTTTCTGCAGGTACCGGATATAGGCGTGAAGATTAGGATCCCCCTGAGCGGTCGTCTGAGCCCCAAAGTTACCTTCTTTGCGACGACTTCTTTCTTTGAGAAAATCCCTGAGTTCCCCGTTCAATTTCTGCGAGCTCTCTTTTTCGAGATTCGCGCGGACCGGGTTCAGAAGCGTCTGCATCTCATCCCGCTTGAACAACAGATCGCGGTAGGTTTTAAGGTTGTCGCGATAGAGGGCCGGTGTTTCAACGCCGTACGCCTTCGGCGCGTGGAACGTTGAACGCTTAACGTCGAACGAATTCGTTTCTCGTTCCCCGTCAGAACGTTTTGTGTCCAGCCCCTGTGGGGTTCCCGTGCCCCGATACTTCTCCAAAAGAAAAATCTCCGCTCCGGTCAACTCGCCCTTCTGCTTCAGATCTTCCACCACGGCCTGGTTCGCTTCCGGAAACTCCTTGAAGAAATTCAGATATTCGGGATGAAGGGCTCCGGCGGCGCCCTCGAGGCCCACCGTAAGGTCCGGGGACTTGGCTTCCAGGTATTGCAGCATGGTGGCGATGTTCTTCTGTGCCTCGGGATTCGCGTGGGCGTCTTGTATGAGCACGACAAACGGATCGTCCCGTAAAACGGGCGACAATGAACGGCTAATGTTTTCGGCCCGGCGCTCCCCGGAATTGGTTCCAGCGCTCGGTTCCCAGAGAGTAACAAGTGAGCCGAGCTCGGTGGGCATAGCGTAGAGATCTTGACGAAGTCCGGTCTGCGCTTTCACCCCACGGGTAAGATCCGTAACGCCCAATGAAGCAAAAGCCTGAGATGGACTCCCCGTGAGGGTGGTCATCGTGAAAACGACGGCCACAAACAAAGAAATCCCCCTAAGCTTCAAAGATTTTATGTTAGTAGATGTCATATCGTTTTAGATTTTTGTTCCTTTTGGGGCTTCAAAACAACCTTGGTAGATGAATGGGATTTAAATACTTATTTTATAGATTTACAATCATACAAGAAGTATAGCCGCCAAAAGCAACATTTGTCAAATAAAGCGAAACTCCCTACCCATTGGAATCAAATGAGTTACAGCAATTTTAAATTTTATTTCGGCCCATGAATGCTTCCGCGATAAAAAAAGGGTTACTACGACACCATCCTATCGATCCGGATTCGGCATCATTTTAATAAGAACAGTAACGCGCGCCATCAGCAGTCGTTTTCGGAATGACAACCGCTAGAAACAAGCGCGCGTCGCCATCCGACAGCCCACACCAAACGCGACGATAAAAAGTATGCTTGTTCGAACAACAGACAATCTATAAATCCGCCGTAGGCTCCGATAAAAAAGTTATTAGCTGACAAACCTCCAGTTATCCATACAATAATGTCTTCGATTCGTTAACCCTCAGAGGTAAGCGCATTTTTATGGACTCTACCGTACCTATTTTTTTAATCGTCATGTTTGTAGCCGTGACGTGCGCCCTTGTTCTAGCCCTTAGTATGGCCAAGAAAAAGCGTTCCGTAGAGGTGGCGGTCAGCACAAGCTCCGAAGTCTCCGCGCAGAAGTTCGAGCAAGAACTCAGGGACCATCTCGCAGGAAGCACCCAGCCCGTCAGCCCCCTTACGAAGAAGATCTCCAGCATTGTCACCGCGGAAGTTCAGAAAAAGACGATGGAAAAAACGTTTGAGATCAAGCAACGCTACGACCGCGTGATCGAAGAGAAAAACAAGTCGCTCGACCTTGCTGAAAAAAAGATCAAGGTCGTGAGCGATAACTTTGAAAAACTCGACACCTCGTTCAAGGTCATGGGAGAGGAAAAAAAGCAGACGGAAGAGGTCGTCCATTCCATGGCCGAAGGCGTGATCATGGTGAACAAGAAGGGCGAGATCCTGCTGATGAATCCGGCCGCCGAGAGGCTTTTGGGCGTGAAGAAAGAAGACAAGATCGGCCGGTCTGTTTTAAGCGATCTCAAAGAGGAGCAGTTGGTTAGCTTTGTACAGGAGCCCTCCGAAGCGGGGAAAAGCAAAGAGGTCGTGATCCAAAGTCAAAACGATCATGTGCGAAAAGTACTCCTCGCCAGCAACGCCGTTATTGAAAGCGAGGATGGCAAAACCGTCGGTTTTGTTTCCGTGATCTCCGACGTTACGAAACAAAAAGAGTTGGAAGCCCTGAAGAACGAGTTTCTAGCCAATATTTCTCACGACCTTCGAACGCCCATTACCTGTATCCGGGGATCCCTCCAGCTTCTTTGCGACACCTCGGTCAACCAACTCAGTCCGACCCAGGAAAAATTTGCCAAGCTTGCCTTAAACAATGTCGAGCGCCTTTCCCGTCTGATCAACGACCTCTTGGACCTTTCGAAGCTTGAGTCGAATAAATTCACCATCAAACCTATTCCCTTCCACGTCGATAACCTCATCCAGTCTCTCGTGAACGAATTCGGAGCCTGGAGCAAGACAAAGGGGATCACGATCCAGACGAAGATTGAAAAACCGTTGGAGATCGAGGCCGATCAAGACCGGATCAGCCAGGTGCTCACGAACCTCATCGGCAATGCCCTAAAATTCACCCCCAGCGGAGGGACGGTCACTGTCGAAGGTAGACGCTCTGCGGATTTGTTAAAAATCGAAGTCGGAGTTCGTGATACGGGCCCGGGGATCGCTAAAAATGATTTCCAGAAGCTCTTCGAAAAGTTCTCGCGCATCGAATCCCAAGCGATGCAGGGAGTGAGCGGCACGGGGCTCGGCCTTACCATCGCCAAGGAGATCGTGGAATTACACGGCGGCAGGATCTGGGTCGAGAGCGAAGAAGGAAAAGGAAGCTATTTTGCTTTTGAATTGCCTATAAAGAGACCGCCACCCACCCCCCCGGAACCATAATCTTTGTTTTTTTCTGTTCGGCGCAGTTCGCGCGCCTCTATCACAAACTGGCTTTTTTCAATTTCTCCAGCTGCTCCCATCGATCATACATTTGTGCGAGTTCCGAAGACAACGCCTCAGCCTGCAATTTGATCCGGGAGATCTCTTTGGGATCTTTTTGGAAAAATCCTGGCTCGGCCATGAGCCCATAAAGCTCTTCCTGCCCCGCTTCAGCCTTTTCGATCTTTTTTAAAAGATCTTTCAGCTCCCGCTGCTCAGCCTGAGAAAATCCCGATGCGCTCGGGCTCTTTTCAGCTTCCAAAGGACTCTTGGGAGTCGCTACCTTCGAGACTCCGGACTCTGGTTTTACAACACGCTGGCTCAGCCAATCATCATACCCGCCCGGATATTCACGGACCATGCCCTCGCCCTCCATGGCCAATGTTGACGTCACCACGTTATTGAGGAACGATCGGTCATGACTGACTAAAAGCACCGTCCCCTTATATTCGACAAGCAATTCCTCGAGCAACTCCAACGTCTCCACATCCAGATCGTTCGTGGGCTCATCCATAACGAGCATATTGGAGGGCTTGGCAAAAAGCCGTGCGAGGAAAAGGCGGTTCCGCTCCCCTCCGGACAAAACCTTCACCGGAGTCCTGGCCCTGTCCGGAGAAAAAAGAAAATCCTGCAAATAGCCGATGATGTTTTTGGCTTTACCGTTGACGATCACCGTGTCTCCGGATTCGCTTACATTCTGAGCTACTGTTTTTTCGAGATCGAGCTGCTCGCGCAATTGATCGTAATAAGCGATCTCAAGACCCGTACCGACGTGGACAGACCCTTTTTGCGGCTCTATATGCCCCAGGAGAAGACGCAGCAAGGTCGTTTTGCCGCACCCGTTCGGCCCGATCACACCGATCTTATCCCCACGCATGATCTTGGCCGAAAAGTCCCGGATCAGGCATTTATCTCCAAAGCCATGCGTGATATGAAGCACTTTCGCGATCAAGTGTCCGGACAGTTCGATCACCTGCGCCTTCATGCGGACGCTCCCGACCCCGCGCCGCTCGGCCCTCTTCTGGTCTCTCAAGCGCTCGAGCGCCACCACACGCCCCTGGTTGCGAGTCCGCCGCGCTTTGATCCCTTGCCGGATCCAGATCTCTTCTTTTTCCAGTTTTTTCTCAAATCGCACGCGTTCAGCCTCTTCCGCGTCCAGCGCCATCTGCTTGCGCTCTAAAAAAGTCGGGTAATCACAGGCCCAGCTAAAAAGCCGTCCCCGGTCCAGCTCCACGATCCGCGTTGCGAGATGCGTCATGAAGGTTCGGTCATGGGTTACAAAGAAAAGGGTTCCGGGGTATCCTTTAAGGAACCCCTCCAGCCAATCGATCGACTCGATATCCAAATGATTGGTCGGCTCATCCAAAAGAAGGATCTCAGGTTTGAGGACAAGGGCCCGGGCTAAGAGAGCCCTCTTTTTTTGGCCGCCCGATAACTCCTCAAACTGGCTTTCAGGATCGAGTTTGACATGAGAGATCACTTCTTCGACTTCGCGGTTCGTCTCCCAACCCTGGGTGTGATCCATTTCGGCCTGGAGATCACCGAGCTGCTTCATCAGCTGATCCGAGTACTCGGTCTGAAGGCGGTGGTTCACATGATGGTAATCACTCAGTAACTTCACTCGCTCGCCCAACCCCGAAAGGACAAGATCGAACACATTACCCGAGATTCCCGAGGGAACTTCCTGCGGCAAATGCGTGACCCGGATTCCTTTTTGATAGACCACTTTGCCTGAATCGGGCTGTATATGGCCGGCCATCACTTTCATAAGAGTGGTTTTCCCCACGCCATTACGTCCCAAAAGAGCCACGCGCTCCCCTTGTTCCAACTGGAGGTTCATCGAATCAAAAAGCGGTGGTCCCCCATAGGCCAACGTGATGTCCTGCAGACTGATCAATGCCATATTTTTTGCCCCAAAGACAGGAACTCCTGGGAGGATTTAGATCCCCGAAGGATTAGCTCCTTCAACCAGAGGAGCCCCTTGAGCGGACGGCATTTGAGGATTTTCATTGTTGCGGTTTTGGCGCTTAAGCCTTTTCGCTTCCTGCTCCTGCTTGCGCGCTGCTTCTTTTCTCATCTTATTCCCTTTGTAATTAACTCTCATTGTTTTCCTTTCTTGGATGTTTCAGATGTTTCACAAAAACGTTTTTTAAATACTTTCACATAAAGGGCCTCGACCTTCGCCCTCGCCCAGGGCGTCTGCCTGAGAAATCTTAAACTGGACGTGATCGTGGGATCGAACATAAAACACCGGACGGGAATGCTTGTCCCAAGCCCCTTCCACCCGATCTGTTCCACCAACCGGGCCAGGATCACTTTTAGCGTCACGCCATGCAACGGATCTTTTAAATTCTGATGCGGCAAAACCTCACCTCACTTTTAGGCCTCACGTGGGAATCAATTGTAAACCATATTTTCTTAAATTGTAAACTTTGTGCCGCCCGAGTCATTTCCGAGACGCCCCGGGGCCACAACACCGCCTCTCCCATGAGTCATCTTACTCTTGTATCTTTATCTTTGCTTTCCAGGACTTCTTTGCTAAATTAATCAGAATTCTGACCCAGAGGTTTTGAAAGGATGTCCTTGAACCAGCCCGACAGAGCGCAAAGTCATAAAAAAAAAGAACTCCGCCTTCTTAAGATCGCGTTCTACCTCACGGTGGCCTATGCCATAACCGGGATCTTCGTGGCGATCGTTTGTGATTCCGAAACGATGATGTTGGACGCGCTCTACGGGGCGGTCGATGTCGTAGTATCCCTCATTGCCATCTTTGTCGTCAAAAAGATCTACGATCCCCCGAACGCCAAGTACCATTACGGGTACGCGAAATACGAGCCGTTCATGACCGCAGTGGACGGCATCCTCATCGGGACGATCTGCGTCGCCTCTATAGCCTCAAGCCTTCAGGATCTTGTTAATCGCGACCCTGTTCAAAACATATCCCTGGTGGTGTGGTATTCGTTCGTAAGCGTTTTTATTTGCATCGGCTTCGGAGTGTATATGCGCCGCTGCGGCCGGAAATGGGGTTCCCAGATCTTGGTGGCAGACAGCCAGTTGTGGATCATGGAGGGAGTCATAAGCTTTTGCATCTTTGCGGCCTTCGGGGTGGGGCTGATTATCTCCCACACACGGTGGGCGAAATATACGGATTTTGTCGATCCCGTCATGTGCATTGCCATTAGCCTCGTCTTTATCGTGAAGCCGGTTGGGATCTTAAAGAATAGTTTTTTTGATCTTGTCGATGCCAGCCCGGATGAGGCGATGAATCAAAGAATTATCGCCAAGGCCAAGGCCTGCTGCCTCGAGTACCCTAATCTCACCGGCGCCGGGTGGATCAAAGCGCGCAGGGCCGGCCGAAGAGTTTTTGTAACACTCCATCTGATCGCTAAAGAGGGGCAGGACATCAAATCTTTGGAATCCATCCGGGAAAAGATATCGGAAGAAATGTTACAGGAAGAACCGGAGATGGATATGTGCCTTGTCTTCGGCTATCAAGGCGACCTCACCCCCAAAGATTTCCTGGGGCGATTGGGAATTCCCTTCTAAAAACCCTGCGAAACCTTACCGGATCCCCCAAGCGACACACATTAAATATTTATTGCTCTTGAGCTCGCCCGTAAGCATCAGCGCGTTTAATGGCTGAAAACACGTCGTCTGGACCGACGGGAACAGGCTCATTGCCCATAAACTCACCTGACGCACATGCTTTTTCCGCGACTTTCATCATAGCTTCGTCAGAGATATCCTTCAAACCGAGCTCGGCAAGCGTGACGGGCAGTCCTATTTCTCTGCAGAAATTGTAAACTTCATCGACCGTGGTTTTATCTCTTTCATTTAAAAATAATGAGGCGAGCGTTCCAAACGCGACTTTCTCACCGTGGTAATAGGCGCGTGTTTGTGGCAGCACCGTAAAACCATTGTGAATGGAATGCGCCGCAGCGATTCCACAGCTTTCAAAACCGATGCCGCTTAGCAGTGTGTTGGCTTCCACGATATATTCCAGCGCCGGAGAGAAGACCTTCGTCTCCGCCGATTTTTTCGCAAGTTTTCCATATGTCAGAAGTGTTTTATAGCATAGCTCCGCGATCGCGTACCCCGTCAACAGGCCGCGAAAACCCGCGAAATTCTTCGCCTGTTTTTTCCTGCAGGATTCAGCCTCAAAAAAAGTGGAGAGCGCGTCCCCCATGCCGGAGACCAAAAACCTTATAGGCGCATCCGCGATCACCGTTGTATCCACGAGAACAACATTTGGATTATTTTTCAATACTCTTTCCCGCTGATAAATCCCCTGCTCGTTATAGATGACGGCTAATGCGCTTGTGGGCGCATCGGTTGAAGCGATCGTGGGCGCTATAATGACCGGCAGATTGAGGTTGCACGCGACCGCTTTAGCCGTATCAAGTGTTTTCCCGCCGCCGATCCCGCATATCACATCGCATCTTTCCTTTTTCGCTTCAATACTCAACCGTTCAATTTCAGCATCCGTAGATTCGCCTCGAAACACGGCTAGATGATATTTGATTTTATCGTCAAGCCTTGGCTTCAAGTCGGGAAGGACTTTCTTATAAACGGTCGGGCTGCAAATAAGAAAGCCGGTTTTCCCCAAATGCGCTATTTCAGAACCTAACTCATAGAGCGCGTTTTGACCTTGAATATACCTGCCGGGGAACACTGCCGCATACAGCATAGGTCACCTCGTTTTCATCATTGAAGAATCAGATGTTTTCCAGCTCGTCTAAAAGACGGCGAAAAAGATCTTTTCGGGAGATTTTTTAGCTTTTGCACCCTAGAACATAAAAACCCGGGACCGGCTGGTCTTGGGTTAAAATTGTGACGCGCTCATAGACCCACTTCCGGGTGTCCGGTCATGTCCGGTTCAATTTACTTCGCATTCGTGGTGATCATCACATGTTTTTTTAAAAACATGAGAGCACCCGCCGGTCATTATTAAGTGAATAGCAACAGCCAGACACAAAGCCACATCGACCGCCTCGCAAAGATCAGGAAACGGCAGGAAGCAGGATCTTCAAGGTGAGAATGTTCCTGCCCTGGACCCTTTCATATTTCACTTCCCGCGCCAAATTACGGACCAGGTGCATCCCGAGACCTCCGATAGGCCTTTCTTCCAAAGGTGCGTTCAGATCAGGATCGGGGATTTTGAGCGGATCAAAAGCCCTGCCTTCGTCCTGCACCCAGACGGCGAGCTCATTGCCTTCCTTTTCAAGAGAGAGAACGATCTCGTGTTTCGCGGCGTCCGAATAGGCATAGGAAACGATATTGACCACGATCTCTTCCAGGACCAGCTGAAGATCGTGAAGAACTTCCTTGGGAAGACCGGCTTTTTCCGAGAATTCCGCGAGCGCCGTCTGAAGTTTTGAAAGATCGGTCAGCGTGTTCTCAAGCGTCAGGTTCATTTTGTTCGCCTCTTTTTCTTCCCCGCCAACGCCATAATATCTCAACACCAATAGAGTGATATCATCGGCTTGAGGCATCGTGCCCGAAAAGGAACGTACCCTCCGGAGCGTTTCTTCCACGAGTCCTTTGAGAGACCCCGGAATCGTTTGGGTAAGCATCTCCTGCAATCGCTCCTCGGAATAAAGTTCGTCTTTGTCATTGCATGCCTCCGTTACTCCATCGGTATAAAGATACAAAGTGTCTCCCGGCTGCATCCTCAGAACGGCCTTTTCAAACACCGCGTCTTCCAGAACCCCGACGACCGGACTATGGCCTCCGCGCAGGAATTCAGGCTCTTTCCCCTTTCGGAGAATAAAAGGAGGATTGTGGCCGCCGTTTGAGTAGCAAACCTCTCCGGTCCGGGTGTCCAGGATACCGCAGAACACCGTGACAAACATGCAGGCATCGTTGCCCTGAGAGATCTCGACATTGACCTTCTCCAGGATCTCCTCCGGGCTCGTGCACATTTTGGCATTCGTCTTGATCAGTGTTTTGATCATCGCCATGAAGAGAGCGGCGGGAACCCCCTTTCCCGAAACGTCCCCGATCACAAAGCAAAGCCGGCTCTTGTCGATAAAGAAAAAATCATAAAGATCCCCGCCCACTTCCCTCGCCGGCTCCAGCACCCCATAAATATCCAGCTCCGGTCTTTGAGGAAAAGGCGGGAAAACTTTTGGGACAAGGCTCATTTGAATCTCGTGAGCGACTTTAAGCTCGCTTTCCATGCGTTCCTTGATCGCTGTCGTTTCCGTGAGCTCCCGGATGTATTTTTTCAGCGACTCCCTCATGTAAAGAAAGGAAGCGGCAAGGGTCCCCACTTCGTCTTGGGATCTCGCGCGGGGGAGCTCGATCTCCCAGTTCCCTTTCGCAAGAGCCTTCGCCGCATCCGCGAGAGCTCTCAGGGGACGCGTGATGGAACCCGCGATCAGGACAATGACCAAAAAAAGGATCAGGAACCCGCAGAACGCCAGAGCAAGATCGATCCGGCTCAAACGTTGAACATCCGCCAGAAGTTCGTCCCTGGGAAAAACAACGCCCACCGACCAGCCCGTGGACGGGACCGGCGCATACCCCATCCAGCACTCCTGGCCCGAGACAAGGGAGGTGAACGGAACAAAACCGGAATTCCCCCGGATCATATCCTTTCCGATCTCCCGCAAATGCGGATCCCCCCGGACCTCCGCCTCGCTGAAAAGGGTTTCGTTCATGATCAGCGATTTATGGGGATGCGTCACGAACATTCCGTTCCTAGAAATGAGAAAAGCGTAGCCTGTTTTGGCGATCTTGATTTCGGAGACTATTTTCTGAAGCCACCCGAGGGACACATCCGCCCCCACCACGCCCACAAGTTTCCTCTCGCTTCCCTCGCGCCGGTAAAAAGGAACCGAGTACGTGGACATGATGATGTTGCCGCCGCCTTCGTCATAATAGGGCTCCGACCACACCGGGTGGCCGAGCTCTTTTGGAATCTGGTACCAGTCGAAGAAAAAATACCGGTAGTCCTTCCCCCCAAGACAGTTCAGTTTGATCCCGCTGCCGCTTTTATGAGCGTACGGCATAAAAAACTCCGAGCCTTTCTCGAAGGCATCCGGCTCGAACGCGATGCCCGAACCGTAGAGCGTGGAATTGTTCCCGACCGCCGCGCTTAAAATCCGGTTAAGAACTTCTTTGTCGTAAGGTATCTCCTCTAACACTTCGGCAACAGTTTTTGGAACTTCCTGGACGGAACGCAGGACTGTCTCAATGCGCTGCGCGGTCGCGACCGAAAGGCTTCGCGCGTTCTCTTCGATATTCTTCAGGATCATCTGCCGCGAAACAAAATAGTTGTACCCGAAAATACCGGAAAAGATTAATCCCGTGAAGGTCAAAACAAAAAAACTGAGCTTGAAGGCAATGCTTTTATCCTTCATGGCTAGCCTCTCCGGATTTATAGAATTCCCCGAAGGGCGGGACCAGGGCGATCAACCCGCTCTTTTTCAACACCTCGCCTGTTCGCATGTAATCTTCCTTGGAAAGCGTTCCCGGCTGTCGATTGCCTCCGGCCGGCAGCATAAGATCCTTCATCCGCTCCAGCATCCATTTCTGGTGCGCGAAGCTCGCGGGAACATGCGCCTCTTTCATATTCCGCATCACCATGGCCAGAGATTCCTCCGGATTGTCGAACGCGTATTTCCACCCTTCCAGGGACGCTTTCACGAACGCCGTGGCGAGCTCGGGGTCTTTTGCCAGCGTTGCTTCCAGGGCATAGATTCCGTCTTCCGGGAAGTTCAGACTGTGATCGGAAAAAAAGATCGTCGTGAGCTCTTCGGTGTCCATCCCGGAAGCCAGGATCGTGTGGTATTCGTTAAACCACATCGCGGAGGCCGCATCAACGCCGCCCCGCAGGAACATGTTGACGGAATAAGACTGCGGAACTACTTTCACGTGAAGTCCAAATTTCTCGAAAAACGCGCGCGGCTGGACCTGATAGATCTCGTCCCAAAGCCCGACCTTTTTCCCCTCAAGATCCTTGGGTTCTTTGATCCCGCTCTCCTTTTTAGCGACGAGCATCAGCGCCGATTTTTGAGACAATTGCGCGACATTGACGATCTTCGCTCCTTGCGCGCGTTTCTCGATCCCGGTGGCCAGCCACAGCATCGCAAAAGAGCTCCTTCCACTCTCAAGAAAATCGTACGGAGAACGGCTCGGCCCGCCGTGAAGGATCGTGACATCAAGACCGTATTTCTTATAGATTCCCTTCCTCTGCGCGGCGTAGAAACCGGCGAACTGCGCCTGCGGAACCCACAGGGTCATGAAGGTTGTTTTTTTTAAAGGAACGTTCTCCGCGGCAAAAAGCGGGAGCGTGGTGAAGATCAGAAGGATGGCAAAAAAAAAGGATGCCGGAAGAAACTTCGCCAAAGGACCTCGGTGGGACGGAGGCATCGCGAAGGATCTATTTCGGGGTCGAATGACGCCTTTGCTTTTCAATTTCTTCCCTTTGCATGGTATCGAGATACCGGTCGGCCTCCTCGACGCTTTCGAAGATCGGTGTATCGGGAAGCGCGTTGACGATCTCAAAAACTTTCCGGATCTGTGGCTGAAGATTCGTCATAAGAAAAGTGCCGCTGACTGACGCCATCAGTTTCCGGGCTTTTAGGATCACGCGCACGCCGGCGCTCGAGATATAAGAGAGTTTCCCGAGATCGAGTATCAACGCTTTTATTTTGGAGCCCGAGAGAGCATCAATCTTTTCTTCAAAGGAAATGTACGTGTTGGCGTCCAACCGACCCTCAAGGGTCATCAGACACGCGCCCGCTTCACGATTCTCAATCATTACGCTGAATGCCATGGAATTCCTCCTATGTTTAAGCCTGTCTCAACCGCGGCCTCTTGCCGCGGCCTGCGACCAGGCTCATTTCCTAAAAAATGCGACGTCCAATCACTGAATGTTGATCTGCCTGTCGAGGCTCGCGATCTTAAAGACTTTCTTGATCTCGGGACACACGTGGATCAATGAAAACCTTTCCGCACCGACCTCTTTGCACGCCCGGATGCAAATACGCAGAAACGATGAAGCGATGTAAGCGACTTTCTCAAGATCAAAAACAATGGGAGTCCCCACGCTCTGTATCTTTCCAAAGATCTCTTTTTCGGAGGCCAGGCATTGCACCGTATCCATCCGGTCTTCAAAACGGCAGATGAGATTTTCCGTCCCGGCGATGTAGCTGATCATATCTTCCTCCTGTCCCGTTGGCAACACACTCAGTGGCCAAACAAATTTTTTAGCATTTCACGGCCTGCTTCCATTCGAAAACGCAGGCGCTATGACTCAAAAGTTCCGGTTAAATTCCTTTTCAATGGCTTTGGCGTCCAGGGATTCATCCAGATAACGCGCTTTATCGAAGCTCTCAAGGCGCCGGTTCACACGGCGCCGGCTGATGCGCTGGATGTTCAGCAAATGCTTTGTCGTGATGTTGTCGGTCGTGATGTTCTTTCCACCGGTACCGCAACCTAGCGTGAATGACGGGTGCAGCGTGTTGTAGATGCCGCCAACCGCCCCCTGGGAGGATGGCATGTTCACGACCACGCGGCCCGCGTTCATGACCGAGGCGAATGTTTTGATCTTCTTCTCGTCATTGGAAAACAAACTCACCGTATGCCCGATCCCGCCGAAGTAGTTGAGGTCAATGCACAGGTTAACCGCATGCTCGAAATCTTCGGCAACGTAGAACGCAAGAATGGGCGCCAAGATCTCGGCGGAAAGAGGATGCGCCCTCCCGATTCCATCAAGCGGCGCGATGAGAAGTGTTGTTTCGGGAGGAACGTCGATCCCCGCCATCTTCGCGATCTCCGGCGCGGTCTTCCCCACCACGGCCATGGTCATGATCATTCGTTCTGCGTCATACGCAACTTTTTCAAGACGCCTGACCTCGTCCTCAGAAAGAACGCGGGCGTTTCTTTTCTTAAATTCTTCGATCACTCTTTCGGCCAGCGGCCGCTCGACGACAAGGGCCTGTTCGCTGGCGCAGACGGTCCCGTTGTCGAATGTTTTCGAGATAAGGATCTGCTCCACGGCAAAAGGGATGTCCGCGCTTCTTTCAATAAAGACCGGCACGTTCCCGGCACCGACCCCAAGCGCCGGCGTTCCCGAGCTGTAGGCGGCATTAACGAGACTTCCGCCGCCCGTCGCCAGGATCAGGGCGAGCTTGGGATGCTGCATCAGCGCGTGGGTTTCATCACGCGACGTTTTATCCAGCCACTGGATGCAATCTTCCGGAGCATCTTCCGCAAGAGCCGCGTTATAACAAATGCGGGCAGCTTCTTGGGAACATTGAATGGCACGCGAGTGTGGATGAATGATGATAGGATTTCTCGTCTTCAGCGCGATCAGGATCTTGAACATCACCGTCGACGTCGGGTTCGTCACCGGGATCACCGCAAAAATGGGACCGAGCGGCTGGGCGATCTCCGTGATCCCAAGCTCCTTGTCCTCGGAAATGATTCCGACGGTTTTGACGTCTTTGATGTCGTCGTAGACAAGCTGGGTGGCCACCACGTTTTTTAGAACCTTGTCCCGCCAGTTCCCGACTCCCGTCTCCTCCACGGCATGCTTGGCCAGCAGGATACGGTTATTAAATCCAGCTTCATAAACCGCCCGAACGATCCGATCGGTGTGCGCTTGGTCCAACTGGCTGAAAACGGCGGCCGCGCAGGCCGCTTTTTCCATGATCACGTTTACATCCACAGGCGCAGAAGTTGTTTCGCTCACAACATTTGTCTCCATCATTCAACGACGCGTTCACTCAAAAGTCTATCTCAAATCCGCCTGTTGGAGAAGGAAAAAAACGAAAACTGCCCCTCTTAAGCAGAAATCCCCTATGTTGAAGCCGATATTGTCAGTCATCCGTTGGATCGCGTGCCCGGGACGTTTCGTTTTAGTTTATTTGATCGAGAAGCTGGCATTTACAACAGCACGAACATTGGGATTGCCCGTCGCAGATAGGATTTTAGGCTTTCTCTTTTACGGTTACCTCAAAAATGGTTCCGCGGACGCCGGTGAGCGCGGTCGGGGACTTGACCTCAAACTTAGAATTGCCCTTAAGCGCTTCCACCTTCACTAGGATCTTTCCGATCGCAAGGTCCAGGAGAGTAGTCGTATCGCCCGTCTTCGCGTCGACCTCAGCTTTTGCGATCCTGAAAAGACTGCCTTCTTTGATCTCCACGTGGCCGATCTTGCCGCCCTCGATGAGAACTTCCACGGAAGATTCTGTCAAAGCGGTTTTCACTTCATCGCCCGGCAAAATAACCATTCCGTCCTTTGCTGACGTCCAGTCCCCGCCGAGAATCCTCACGAATACGTTCTTCCCAGGGTTCTTTAAGGTACCATAACGAGTCCCGTCCTTCAGCTGCCGCATGACGACAGGAGTTGCGGGTTTAAGAACGCGCGCCTCCGGAGCCGGCATCGCCTCTGATGAGACTGGTGAGAGGTCACTGATCTCTTGTCTCGTGTTTTCGGTCTGCTTTCGTTTAAAGGATACCCTCATCGAATCCCCCATCCTTAAAAGGTTCATCACATCGGCGCCATCGATCACGTACACCACCCCCTCGATCACGCGCACATCCGTCAGGATTTTTTTTGCTTTCTCATTCCCGAATAGATCCCAGAACGGAATGTCCCTCCATTGATTATCTGTTTCGACGTACTGTGAGGGTTTTATCTGAACATTGGAAAACTCAGTGGAATCCATTGGCGGTTCAAAATCCGGCAAACGGTATATGGGTTCACTCCCTGGAGGAATAAGTCTCGGATCGAACGGAGGCGTGGGTGTTGTCGCAGACCGGCTAGGCGATCACTCTCAAAAGGGGCGGATCAAGGTTCAAATCGGTGTTCTCGACTCGATTCCAAAGAGCCTGGTCAACAGCCTGTTGAAATTCATTCTCAAGCATGAACCCGAAGCACTCATCCAACTGCAAGAGGACACTTCCGAACAAATGATGAGCCGCTTAAAAGACCACTTGCTGGATATTATCGTCGCCGATACGCCGATTCAATCCTCATCGGAAGAAGAAATCGAGCATCATTTGATCGCAAAAATCCCGATTGTCTTCTGCGCCCACCCCTCTTTGGCCAAAAAACTCAAGAAGCTACCGCACGACCTTGATCACGCCCCCATGATCTTCCCAACTGCAGACAGCCGGGTATATCAATCGGTGCAGGAATATCTCGCAATCCATAAGATCACACCCAAAATCGTCGCAGAGATACAGGACATTGAACTGGCCCGTCTGATGGCCATGGAGGGATTAGGCATTGTGCCTCTGAATAAATTACTAGCGACAAGCACCCCGAGGGACAAACTTGTTTCCCTCCAGGGCAACGCCAAAAACGATCTCTATGAATCCATCTACCTGATCACCAAGAAAAGAAAAATCCCCCACCCGATAGTCACAAGAATTATCCGCGATTTCCGTCTCCCAAGCTGAATGACGTAAAATATGGGATTAGCGAGATACGATGCTCCTCGAAACCAGAGATACCCAAGCCGCAAAGGTCGCATTTGGCAGGTATTCCAGTTGCAGCAAGGCTATCTTGAAATCAAATTTTTGAATGCGCTCGCGATCAGCTGAAACTGGCCGACTGAAACTTGAAGCCGTTTTGGAGATAGTCCCAATTCGTATCAATTTTAACGAAGTTGAAATTGGGGCAATCATGACTACCTTAAAGAAAAAAAAGTCAGGATAGAAGGCAGATCTTGGCTGAAACGACGGGGATCAAATGGGCTGTAAACTAAAAATCCCCCGGTGTCCTTGGGAGATTTTATCTCTGTCCGGTAGAGCGTGACCCGCCACAAAGCGCTGGCGGGCAGGCACGAG
>SESH01039210.1_pt1 | contig 27204 bp, 24 predicted proteins | sample 3171561 | NCBI WGS metagenome assembly SESH01 (sample SAMN10866947, study PRJNA518727) | freshwater metagenome | biome: subpolar coniferous forest; feature: holomictic lake; material: water; isolation source: holomictic Lake 442 2011 16.5 m and 2014 13 m | place: Canada: near Kenora, Ontario
TCGAGGCATTCAAATCAACATTTGAATAGTCCGATTTATAATGTATATTAACAAAAACCATATGGCAAAGCAAGAAACCCTCTCTTCTCAACAACATGTGCTTTCTCTGCCCTGGATAGGAAATTTCTTATTCTACGGGATGATTCTGGCCATCATCACCTGCTCAGAATTACCTTCTCTCGGCCCGGAGAACTTCCGCTTAAGAAAAGAGTTTATATCCGGAAATAAAAGGATCTTTCGGGTTCTTGGCTCCGACTTTTCGATTTTTAAACCTTATCTTCCCCTCCATGGAGCCGTCAGTTTCCTTATGGATTCCTCTTACCAACCTTATGACCCCATCACCGAAAAGCTTTATATGGCTCAAAGCTACTTGGCACCGATTATTCTCAATGCAAATCCGGATGAAAAGAGCGCGATCGTTTTTTGCTCCAAGGGTTACATCGCGGACGACAGGATGCAAAGCGCCGGATACAAGCTCAAGATCGCCCTGGCCGACGGAAAAGGCATTGCTGAAAAGAATGGTTAACCTCCTGACAGCTTTCTTCTTCTTATTTTTTCTCGGATTTTTTACTTTGTCGGCTATGCTCCGCCAAGCTTCACTTCCTCATCGCATTTTATTTTTTTTAGGGGCTTCCTTCCCTGTCGGAGCCGGTTTTTGCTCACTCACTCTTTTTGCGTCACACCTCCTCCTGCCCTCGGAGGCAAAACTCATTTCCACGGTTCTGAGTCTCTTGGCCATCCTCTTTCTGGTTGGATATTGGATCCGTCACCCCCAAAAAGAGACTTTTCAACTCAATTCAAAACTCGGCCGAATGAATCTTTGGAACAAGCACGTGTTCTTGGAAATGCTCCCCTCGCTCCTAAGCTTCCTCCTTTTTGCGATAACGCTCGTCACCGTGCTCCAGTATTATTCCCTTGCGGCGCCTCGGGACATTTTCGGAGGTGCCGATGCTCGTTATTTTTGGACACTGAAAGCAAAATTCCTTTTCCGCTCACCCTCAGAATGGCAGGGCATGTTCTCGCCTAAACTCTTCTGGTCCCACACAGACTACCCCCTGCTCTTTCCCGGAACCTTTGCATGGGGATGGAACTGGCTGGGCCATGAGTCCCCCTTCTGGCCACCGCTTGTCTCGCTGGGGTTTTACGTTTCATGCTCACTGATCCTCGTCTGGTATCTTTCCTCTTATGTTTCTTGGACAACGGGTTGGATCGGAGGCACATTCTTTCTTGTCCTGATGCCTTATTTGAGCTGGTCGATCTATCAATACGCCGATGTCCCGCTGACTTTTTTCATCACCGCCTGCAGCTTGACCCTGGTGGCGGCACTCCGCTCCGGCCAGAAAAACACTTTCATCATCTCCGGTCTTTTGGCGGGATTCGCTGCCTGGACAAAAAACGAGGGGCTTTTATTCACAGCGTGGGTTTATATTCTTTTGGGTGGAATTTGCGCCTCAAGATATCACGAAAAATCCCGGGAACCGTTCGCCCCTCTCCGAGGATTCTCTTTGGGTGCACTTTTACCTCTTCTTGCTTTCGGCGTCATAAAACTCTTCCTGGCGCCTCACGAAAACTATTTGGGCACGGGACCTCTCCTCCCGACGTCCCAGGGACTTTTGATCTCCGGATGGGATAAAACCCTCACGATCCTTGGAGCTTTCTATGTTTGGATGATTTCTTTCGAGGAATGGAAAGGATTGTGGGTGATTTTTATTATCGCCGCTATCTTTTTCGGGTTAAATAAAAAAAAGACCCCGCTCTACTTCGCCTGGATTCTTTTTGCGATCGTTGTTCTTATGAATCTCAGTTATGTTTTTATATTTCATATCACTCCCCATAACTTGGTATGGCATATCACCACTTCCTTAAATCGACTTCTGCTGCACTCAGGCGCCTTGGCTCTTGCCTTCAGCTTTGAGAATTTGACTTTTACCTGTAAAAAGCCTTTAAACACGCCCTCCTTGCCCGTCTAAATTTAATTCCTTTTTAATAAAATTCAGGCCTTACGCGTCAGAACGCCCTGGCATCAATGGCCGAAAAGAAAAAGCGCCGTTCCTCGTCACCCTCAGGGTGCATTGGAACGGCGCTTAGGTCTTGTTCGGGAAAACAGGGTCTAATTAAATACCAGTCTGGCGTCGCACCTGATTTTCTTCAAATGCTTTTTCGCCCAAAACCTTACGTGCGAGCTCATCTTTATTTTGACCGTTGTAATAGTCATATTCCATCACGGCCAAAATATTGAGCATGGTCATGATATCCATGTTCGCAACGGAAGCATTGTTGACCAAAGTCTCATTAATTTTTGCCACATAAAAATCAGCGGAATTCAGGATAGCAACATTGTCACGAGTCTTATAAACCGCCACCACAGCATTCACGGCTTGCTTCTTTTCATCCGCGCTCATCTGATTCCACAAGGACATATTCCGGCTTAATTGACTCATCATATCGCCAAAAGCCATACCCGTTCCCTGCTTGCCGGCCATCTGTTTTTTTTCTGTCTTAATGCTGAAGAACCCCAAGCACAAAACCACTGCTAAAACACCGAACACGATCATTCCTGCGCGCTTTTTCATTGTGTTCCCTTTCTGTTAAAATTTTATGACAGAGGCTACGTATACTTTTTCAAAATTTCGGTCGCTTCCAGAATCTGACGGTCTTCGCCCGGAGTCCCCGCAGGACCGTTCTCCACAACCCGGTCTGGGGTCAGGCCGACACCATCGATCACTTTCTCTGCGGGTGTAACATACCTGGCAGTAGTTAACTTCATTCCACTCACTCCGTCAAGAGGAATGATCGATTGGACCGAGCCTTTTCCGAACGTCTGGACCCCAACAATCGTTGCCCGGCGATGGTCTTGAAGCGCTCCTGAAAAAACCTCGGAAGCACTCGCCGTCTTCTGATTCACAAGGATCACCAAAGGCAGCTGGGTTGATCCTTTCTCATAGGAGGAGAAATAGTCCTTCCTCTGTTCTTCGATCTTACTTTGAACGGAAAGGATCTTTTTTCCCTTCGGAAGGAACCGCTCCGCCAAAGAAACGGCCTGGGTCATCAACCCTCCGTCATTATTCCGGAGGTCGATGATCAATGCTTTCATACCCTTTTTCTTAAGATCTTTCAAGGTTTTGTCCGCCTGATCGGTCGTGTTTTCCTGCCAAGCAGCGATCCGCATATAAGCGAGCGATTTCCCGATCCTATGGGCATCCTGGATCGCCTGGATCTCGATCTTTTGTCGCTGGATTTTGATATCCAAGATCTGGTGTGAAGGTTCTCTGAGAACAGTAACGACCACCGGAGTATTCGCATCCCCACGAAGCAAAGATGCCACATCCGGGATGGTCTTCTTCTCCATAGAAATTCCATCGATCTTCAAAATAATATCGTCCGCAAGAAGGCCTGCTTTTTCTCCCGGCTTTCCGGGTTCGACAGCTGAGATCGCGACTTGGGGGCCCGCCATTTTCAAAATAACCCCGATCCCGGCATACTCTCCCCGCATGCTGATTTGAAGAAGCTGATAGCGCTGTAGATCGATGAACTCTGAATACTTATCCAAGGAACCCAACATGCCTTTAACGGCCTGATAGAGCAATTCGCGCGGGTTCAAATTCCCTGGGTAGGCCTCCCAGATAGCCCCGATTGCTTTGGAGAAAAGCTTTAATTCAGCGATGAGGCCTTCATCTTCTTGGGCATGAAGAAGCGGGAGAGATAGAACTGCTAGGATCCAGAGGAGGACAAGGGTAAAACGACGAACTCTTCTTCCCAATGCTTGATGACTCCTTTATCATCGAATACAGCTAAGACACGGAGCGCCTGTTTTTTATACTTCATCTGGGCGAGCACGCGGGCTGAAAAATTTTCAGATTTTAAGGTGAATACTCCGGACTGAATAGCTGCTTCTAAACTACGTCTTTCATTATCATCCAGATAACCACTATTTGCAAGAGTCTGAGGCGCCGAAGAAAGATCCTCAAAGGCCAGATCGTCCTCCGTTCCCTCACGCTGATCACGACCTTCCCGGAAAGCAACTATTTTGTCACAAATGGCAGGATCAAGCCCGATCGCCACGAGAACAGGCCGGGGCGCTGTGTTCAGATTAATAAGCCCTGAACTCTCGATCGTGACATAGGGAAGAATCTTTTCATAAAGTTCGGCGGTCATCCCCTTCACGTAGCGCAGCTCTTGCAATGTCTTAAAATTTCCATTTCTCGGAAGGTAAGCCGGCCTCAATCCCTTGTAATAGTAACTTTCAGCACCCGACAACGAGGCGTCATCATCTTCATCCCGCCAATCCAGGATCGCTTCGGCGAGCGCCCGCGCCTGGTCATTGCCTCCGACTCCAACCTTCATGAAAAGCCTCTGGAGAGCATCGGGTGATTTTATCCGATTGATATTGATTCTCCGTTCCTCGTCCGTAAGGCCATAACGGAATTCCGGTTGTTCAACACCGGTTTTGCTATAAGGAAGTTCGGGGGAATAAAAAACAGCGAACTCTCCCCCGTTAATTTTAATGGCCTGGAATTCCGCCTCATTCTGGCTCCAAGGCTGCGTCAGCGCATCGAACGGCAATCTGTCTTGCCTGTGTCTAAGAAGAACATAGATCGATTTCCGAACCGCGGATTCTCCGATCTTTCGTAATTTTTGACGAGTCTCCAACCGGGAGATCACTTGTATCTTTTGACGAACCGCATGACCCACAGCCAGGCTGAACAAACTCATGGAAACAAGAATAAAAATGACAAGGATGAGAATGCTGCCTGTGGAACCTTCGAGGGACTTACGATGATTCGTTTTTTTTGTCTCCGGAATCAAAACAAGCGCTCCTTGAGCAATGCTTCTGTCTCAGAAGAACGGCTGACTTGAGGTGACAAGTTGTCGAGACGCTCAAAGGCGACCTCAGGATCATGACAATTAAGATCAGCGGTCAACGCACGCCCCGAGATCATAGGTCAATAGTTCCTTTTGTCTTGCGAAGAAACGAGGGTGCCGCCCTTGGGCTTGGCGGGACTAAGCGCATCGATTTTCTTTTCCAAGCGATCGGTGCGCTCGATCAACTGATCGATCTTAGCCGTGAATTGATCGAAGTAACGCTTCATGTATTTATCCAACCCCTCCGGCTGATAAAGCCCCCCGTCATTCTCGATCTTCCGATCCGAGGCCATATTCCAGGCCACGCCCACCTCCTGAACCGCTTGATCCTTCGAGGAAACATTGGTTGCTGCCTGAAGACTCCCAGCGAAAACCCATAAACCCACCAAAAGAAATACCGTCACATTTTTATTCATGGAACACCTCCTGTTTCTCATGTGCACCTTATCGGCTTTAATAAGCTTTGCCTCACGAAAGAAAAACCTAAGTCTTAGCCGAAAGTTTTTCCCGATCAAGCTCAAACACACGTACCACGGTCCCGCCTGTTAAGGATCCCTTCTCTAGGAACGGTTTAAAAAAGGTCATCCCTTGCCCCTTAAGATAATAAAGTCTAAAAAGAACAGACCGGACAAGCCGGGCATCCGCGACCACACAATAAAAAAGGCCGCCATCTTCGATCAAAAGAACTGAGACATCCGGAACATTCCCTGAGTAGTTTTTCTCGACCAACTTCCCTTGCTCCACATAGAAGAAACTGGCGGGAGGCCCCATCAAACCTTCCGCCGAGATCCCAATGAGGGCATCCTGAGTCCCAAGATTCACACGAACGCCATTCTTAAAAACCAAAAGGTTCCCTTGTCGGTTGACTTGAGGAGACACGTTGGCGTACTTCAAAAGATCTCCGGAGATCTTTAAAAGCTCATGAACATAGCTTGTGCCGGCATCATGTCCCAAGATCCCGAAGAGCCCTTTCGAGCTTCGCTGCCCCTTCTGATGGATCGCCTGAGCTTTCCTGAAATCCCATCGAGCCATGACGCTCACTGCCAGGTTTTGCTCGATAAGATCATTATAGAGCAACACATAAGAGGGCGGGATCTGACCACGACCGTGGGTTTTATCGAGCAATTCGTTTTTTTGTTCCTCATTCATAAAGGCCGGAAGGAGTAAAAAGGCTTCCTTGCGCCCAAGACGGACGATCTTTGAGATAAGATCCACCCCGTCAGGGACATCCATGCCCGTCTTCTGAAGAAAATCTAACGCATCATTACCGCTTAAGTTGAGCATCCGGAAGATCCCCGCGGATTCGCTCTCGTCCTCTGTGATCAGGGCCCTGGCGGTCCAATAAGTCTCATGAAATTCCTGAGTTCCTCCGTCAGCAATGACAGCGCGGTGAGCGACACCCGTAATGAAATAACCCGGCGGCCACCAGCTGTCGATGATCGCATTCCTTGGGGTTTTGTCACGCAATTCGACCAAAGCGTCGTTCCAGACATCATCCATAATAGGTTTGATCCCAGTGGCCACCACATGCGCGGATAATAAGGTCATCGGAAGAAGCACAAGAAAGATCAAAAATGTCATAAAAGACCGGGTGAAAACCGTTCGCCTAAATAACTCCGGCACTTGCCACCGACCCGCCCTTACCTCCCAAATCTCCAAGATTCGCTTCACTGCAAAACCAGAGAAGATGGCAAGCGGCAGGACAAAAAGGAGGGAGAATCTTTCCGTTTTAAGCGACATAAACAGGATAGGGATGCTAAAAACAAGTAGAAAAATGAAACGGAATGTCTCGTAAAGATCTTTTCGTCTGAAGGCTCTCCTCCCCTCCAAGAGAACGCCGGCAAGCATGAAACCAAATGTTACATAATTCCCGGTAAGAAAAATCAACTTCTTAAGCCCAATCCCGTTGGCTTCTCCGACCGTAAGAAAAACATTCGGCCAAATATCAAATCCCGCGAGAGCGAACTTATTCAGGGTCGTCCACGCTATTTGGATTGCTCTAAAAAGCCCTTCTGGCGTTAAAAAAATCACCAAAAACACGGCGGCAGAAAAAACATACAAGCCTAAAGAACGAAGGCCCTGCCTGATCACAGGAAATGACTGCGCCCGCCAAAACACCCCCAAGAAAAGAAGGCTCGTTACAAAACAGACGGGGATAAGGACGAGGATAAAAGGCCAGCCATTCCAAAAAAATGCATAAAATCCTGTCAAAAAAGCTGCCGCCAGCACCCCCGCAACCTTATATTTATTAGATTGCTGCAACCCCCAGAAGAGCGCCGCAAGAATAAGGGGTGGGAAAATATAATTATAGGGATCTGTATCGTACCAGCCCAAGGCACTCCTCTGAATAAAGATCGGCGATAAGACCAGGATTATCATCCCGGCCGCATTAGCGGCCCACGGAAATCCAAGAACTCGCCCCAAGCATCCAAAAGCTAAAAGGATCAGCACGGTCAAAACAAGCGGCACATAGGCCGTTGCTTCCATTAAAGAGATCCTAGGATCCAACACGCGCATCACCCGATAGCAGAGAACACTGACATACGGATGCAGCAAGCATGGCTCCCAATGACCATGGGGCGCCCGCATAAGCGGTTGGAAATATTGGCCTCCCCTCGTAACATCCGCGATGCGTCCCGTCGCCAAGAGATGCTCGGTTTGAGAGAAAAAGTGATAAGGATCCGCTTCAAGCAGATAAGGTTGCCGGGCATGGCGCGTTCTTTCGATGCCTGCTGCCACGTTCTGAACGGCTTGCTTGTATTGAGCACTGTCTTCTTTTTTCAATCGCTCGACCTGGAGAGCGACGAGATGATCTCTTTCGGGGCCCGGAACTTGGGGAAGATTCTTTGCAAGCGCCTTTTCCACCTGCGCTCTCATGGCCTGGTCCACAACATCACGGGCGATCGATCCCGGAGAACGAAAGGAAAGGGAGAGACCTCCGTGAAGTGCATAGGTTCGAAAATAGATCGCCATAAAAGCAACGGCAAAAAAAACAAACGCCCATTTCAGAAGAGAAAGAAAACGTTTATGGGTCTGCATGGCATCAAGCTACTTTCGTTAAAAATCCTTGAGTTCCAAAAGGTCTAGAGCATAATAGACTAAAATCGATCCTCTATGAACCCTAAAATTTTAATCATCATCCCTGCCTTTAATGAAGCTGGAGCCATCGCCAGACTTCTTGACGAGATCCAAACAGCCTTTCCTCAAGCGGATAGGATCGTCATCAATGATGGCTCGCAGGACCTCACTGAAGAAAACGCCTTAAAGACCGGAGCTTTTGTGGCAACCCTCCCCTTCAATCTCGGCATTGGGGGCGCCGTACAAACAGGATTTCAGGTCGCTTGTGACGGAAATTATGACATCGCGATCCAGGTCGATGGCGATGGCCAGCATGATCCCCTTTATATCCGTGATCTTGTAAAACCCATCCTAGAAGGAAAACTCGATCTATGCATCGGGAGCCGTTTTCTGGAGAATCCTCCCGGCGCTTTTCAATCCACATTCGCCCGACGGACAGGGATCCGTTTTTTTTGCCGTCTCCTGGAACTCCTCACCGGTCTTTATCTGACCGATCCTACTTCCGGCTTCCGTGCGACGGGCAAGAAACTGATCAGGGTTTTTTCGGACTTCTACCCTATCGATTTTCCGGAACCGGAAGCGATCAAGATCGCAAAACGCCATGGCGCAAAGATCGGAGAAATTCCGGTTCAAATGCGCGAAAGACAGAGCGGCCGCTCCTCGATCCGCTCTCTCGCAACGCTCTACTACATGATCAAAGTCACGTTCGCACTTCTCATTGACCTGCTAAAGAAAAAATCCTAGGAGGCTTTTTATGCAAGCCAGAACATTCGCCCTCGTCATGACCTCCCTTATCCTTTTTTTCGTGATCAACCTGATCCGCCGTCAGAAAATGTCCTTTAAATATGCCCTAGCGTGGCTTCTTTCAACGTCCCTCACGCTTCTTTTTACGATCCAGGAGGCTTGGTTGCAGACCATCTCAAAATGGGCCGGTTTTGCATTGCCCAGCAACTTCGTCTTTTTTCTCCTGTTGATCTTCGTGATCCTTTTCTCGCTTCTTCTCACCCTTCACATCAATGAGCAGAACAGTCGCTCGGAAACATTAGCTCAGGCGATCGCAAAACTGGACTACCGCCTTAAAAAACTCGAAAAAGAGAGTGAGAAAAAGATCTAAGCCGTAGCTGAACGTTGAACCATGCTTGAGAGGGCGTGGAAAAGCGGGCTATTTCCGGTCGGAGTCAAGGAGCGAAAAGTCTTCGTTCATAAGTGCTTGCCCCGCTCCTTGAGCCACAGTCATTTCTCGCGCAGGGCCCTGATCGCTCTGACTGGGCGACGTTCCGGTGTCACCGGAGAAATTCCCATCGACCGCTTCCCCTCGAACGGCGGTCTCCAGGTAAGAAGCCAGATCTTCACGACCCATGTTTCGTAGCTGGGAGACAGTTTCAAGCGCCATCGGTGCTTTTCCCATTTGCACATAGGACAACCCGAGGCCGTAATAAGCCTCGGCAAAGTCAGGGAAAGATTCGATCGCCTTTTGAAAATGCTTGGCCGCTTCGATGGGATCTTGTTTCTCGGTAAGGGTGAACCACCCAAGGCCAAAATGCGCTTTGATGTAATTCGGATCGACCTCCAGAGTCTTCTTAAAATTTTCGGCAGCCCGTTCAGGCTGGTTGCCAGGGCCTGCATACGTGGATGCTAAATTAAAGTAAGCTTCTGCATAGTTTGGATCGGTCCGGATCGCCTGCTCGAAGGAACCGATCGCGCTCTGGACCGATTCCCCCTGTCTCAGATAGATCAGCCCGAGAAGATTGTAGACCGGAGCCTGGTTCGGGTCACTTCGGAGGATCCTTTGCAACACTTCGATTGATTCGTTGTACTGCTCCTCCTGGAAAAACTTCACTGCCTTTTGGTAATCATTCATTTCGTCTTGAGCAAAGACCAGACCGCTCAAGGGAAAGATCAGCAGAAGAAGCCACGCGGCCCATTTCACTTTAGGACTCCTTCGAGGACCCTTGGAGACCGCTGACACTTTCTGCCGCGATCAAGGTTCGTGAAATATCAAGCGTGCATTTGACGATATCGGAACCTTTTGACTTTGACCCCATGGAATATCGCTGAACCTGAAAAAGATAATCGGATTGTTCCAGTAAATTAATAAAGGAAAGAATATTCGTAAGCAGCCCCTCGCAGTCAACGCTCGTCTTATAAATGGAATAACTCGGCTTCTCTTCCACGTCCCCCGGACGGACACTCGTGATCGTCACCGTTTGTTGTTTTGCCAAAGATTCGATTTTTTTAAGAAGGGCCGCGATGATCCCCTCCTGGGTCATCTCGCCGCTATCCAGATAAACGCTGTATTGAGCATATTCCTCCAGGATCCGGTCCCGAAAAGAAATGATGCGTTTGCTGCGCTTGATATTTTCCTTCTGAGCCTTTTTTTCTGCATTCACATATTCTTCCTGCGTAAGAAATGGGCCGACCATAAGACTATCCATCAAGGTGAGGGTCACGCACACGACCGCTATGATGAACAGTGCTTTTCTCGTACCCGTGAGACCCGCAGAAAATTCTTCTAAATTAAATTTCATTTAAAACCCCGGCGCTAGAATGCACTCGATCACAAAATCGGCGACATCCTGCTTTCCTTCTTTGCGTGATTTCGTCTCTTTGGTCTCGACGGATGAAAAATGGTTTGAATCCCTTAATTGTGTGACGAAAGAAAAAACGCGCGACATGGAACCCGCCGTCCCGGTCAGGGAGACATGCCCCTCGTTATCATAATTCACCAGGGAAAAATAGAGATCGTCCCCGACAAAACCATTGATGATCTTGAGGACTTGAAGCTCTTTGCCGCGGCTTTCGAGAAGCTTTTTGACGATCCGGTTCTTTGTAGAAACGGATTCCAATTTTTTCGCTTCTTCGCCATATTGACGGCTTGCTACTTCAAGCTTTTGATTGACCAACTTCTTAAAATAGATATTACTCCCCATGATCAGCGTGGTTAAGAAAAAGACCGCCATAATGAGGATCCCAAGGCTCAGGATATCCCGGCCTCCTTCTCTCACCTGCCTTTTGATCTTAACTTCGCGCAAAAGAAGGTTGATCTTCGCATGGCTCTCATAAGCCAAAACCGAAAAAAGCTCGAAAAAGGATGTTTTGCTCTCTTGATTCACGACACGCATCGCGGATTCGCCTACATAGAAATAATCCCTGTAGTCGAAAGAAACCACTTCGATTTCTTTTGCGTGCGAACTGCCCGAACGCTTCAGGTCATCCCCCAAAGCAGGCAACTCTTCTAGAAGCCCCGTCGCGGAGATCAACTGAATCGGCCGTCCGACCCCTTGATCCGCATAAGCCCCTATGGATTTGTTCAACTCCCCGATAAAATCTTCTTTAGCCTGTTGAGGATTGCTGCGCAGAGCCTCGGCGCCCACCGGAATATTACGAACAAAAACGATTTGCTCTCCTTCCATCACGGTCAATTCGGAATATTCTTCGCTGACATGCAACCCTCCCAGGGCTCCTTGAAGCGTCACCCCTCTCAGAGAATTGACGTAAGTCCTTGCCATACATTCAGATGCGACAATGACCCGGTCAAGGCTCAGGCCCGCCTGTTCAAAAATGGAAGGAAAACGTTCGCCGATTTTTCGGTTCACAATAAAAAGAAGAACACTGGTATAGTGCTGCGCAGGGGCCTCCAAACACAGAAAATCAATCACGATCTCATCACGCATGTAGGGAGTAAATCGCCCGGCCTGAAGATCGATGATCTTCGCGATCTCTTCTTTTTCCGTGGAAGGGATATCAATATTCTTAAAGATGTATTGTTTCGGAGAAATAACACATAAACCTTGCGAAGGAGTGATCTTTTGCTGTTCGCAGTAAGACGCAAGGATCAACGCAATATCGGAATCGCTTTTATTCTCGATCTTCTCAGCTGCAACCCCTTCGATCATGAATTTGCCTTGGCTCATCCGGCCGCATCCGATCTTGAGATATTCCACGCCTAGGGACACCACAAGTGTCACCGGAACCGGCATGAACCGCTCAAAAGCATTCGGACCTTTAGCCTTGCTCGATGTGAGACCTTTTTTCTCTAGGAGGGACATGCCACCCCCACGGGGAAATCAATCATGCTGATCATTTTTTGGCTCTCGCCTCCTTCAGACTCAATTGTAACCTTAACTGTCTCCGGAAAACAATTTCTATTCCATATCGGATACCATCGGTAGCCTTTAGAGCTCGGATCATATGCGTAATATTCCAGTTCGAAGCCTTGAACTTTTTCCAAAGCGGGCCTAAATAACCCGGGACCGGGCTTGGCCGAAAAAGCTTCCTCAAAACTGCTCTGCTGGAAATCCAGACTCTTCGTCTTGGAATCGTATCGGTACCTGAGATATGCCGGCTTATCTTGGGAGGCTCCCTCATGAGCAACGGTCGCAAGCATCAGCGCATTTTTATTTCCTTGGAAACTCCATTTTGGGTCCATGAACGAGTTTCTTAATTCGGCCGTAAATTTCTCTAGAAAGAGATGGATCCTCCACTCCGATCGATCCTTTGAACCACGGCTCCAAAGACGAAGCCCCTGAGAAAAGGTCGTGTAGATCGCGCCAGAAAGGATCGCGGTGATCACAAGCACCACGATCATTTCAATCAGGCTAAACCCTTGTCGTTTTCCAAGCTTCATAAGGCACCAGTAGGTAAAAAACCCGGGATATCGATCGTCGGATTCCCCTGTTCTCCCAAGATATTTCGGCTGCAGCTTCCATTAAATTGTTGCCGGGGCTGATCGATCGGATATTCAAATCGTATTGATAAGTCCTGTTCTTTCCCAACAGAGTCTCATGCCTTTGCGTCGGTTGAAAACCCTTCGGCTTTTCTCGGATCTTTCGTTCGACCTCCCATATTTTCCCCTGGAGAAGCCATTCCGCTTGATCCCAGTTTTCAATAATGCTCAGCGCCGATAAAGATCCAATAAAGATTTTTTGAACTGAGATCACACCTACTGTGAGGATCACGACGCTAAGAATCACTTCGATGAGCGTGAACCCCTTCTTGCGGCCGGTCCGGAACATTCGTGAAAAAAAGTGGCTCAAGAAAAACGGCTCCATGCTACTTGGCAGGCTCCACTCCCCAATTGACGATATCATCTTTGGTGGATTCAGGTTTCGGGTCCTTCCCAAAGGACCATAGATCGTAATCATGCGGGCGGTGCGTTCCCGGAGATTGATACTGGTAGGGGTGTTTCCATGGATCTAGGGGCTGTTTTTCGATATAAGGTCCATTCCAATTTTCAGGGATGGGAGTCGTAGTTGGCTTTTGGAGTAATGCATTGAGCCCCTGAGTGGTGACCGGAAGAAAACCATTGTCGAGCTCGTAAAGTTTCAGAGCGGTTGGGATATTGACCTCGATATCCGCCTTCGCCGCGGCCTGACGGGCTTGTTCCGAACGCCCCGACAAATGAGGAACGACCATCGCCGTAAGCGTCGCCATGATGATCACCACCAAAATGATCTCGATCAGTGAAAACCCACGTTGCCCAAGAGTCACTTTATTTTTTCTCATAGAAACCTCACTGGTTAAAAACGATCGCATCAATGCTGAAAACAGGAAGTAAGATCGCCATTGCGATCAACCCTAAAAAAAGACCTACCCCCAAAAGGGTGATGGGTTCTACCAACTGGGTCATGAGCCGCGTCGCTTCATCGACGCGTTGATCATACCAGTCGGCAATATCATTAAACGATTCCTCAAGACGGCCTGTTTCTTCTCCGATCAAAAGAAGATGAACCGCAAAAAGCTGGAACTTGCCTGAGTGTTTTAAAGCGCCGCTTAGCGCGGAACCTTGCTCCACCCTTCGCATCGCTCCTGAAAGATCCTCTTTCATAGCTCCATTGGAAACCACGGGCACTGCGATCTTGAGCGCCTTAAGAAGCGGGATCCCTCCCTTCAAGAGCATTTCCATAGAGCGCGCAAAGGCGGCAAATTGCGCCATAAAAATCATCTTTCCGACAAGAGGAAGGCTCATTTTCCAACGATCCAGGCCCACTTTTTGTGACGCGCTTTTAAAACGGCTGTGAAAAATGATCCCGAGAACTCCCATAGCCAAAAGCGTCATCAACCCGTAGTGCTGGATCCAGCCGCTGATGCCAAGCAGCACTCGGGTCAGCCAGGGCAGCTCCTGTCCAAACTCCTCGAAAAGTTTCGAGAATTGAGGGACGACATAAGTCAAAAGGAAAATAACCGCAAAAAGACCCAGGGAAGCCACGAGGGCCGGATAGACCAAGGCATTGCGCACTTTTTGGAGGACAGAGGAACGCCGCTCGTGGCAATCCGCTAAACGCGTCAAAGCATCATCCAGATGCCCCGTATTTTCACCGAGTTCGACCATCGCAATAGCGAAAGAATCAAACACAGGCGCATGTTCGGCCAATGCGGCCGCAAAAGATTTTCCGTGTCGGACCTCCTCTTTGACCGTTTCACTGATTGACTGGAGTTTTCTGTCTTCGGTCTGCTCGGCCGTCACGGTGAGGGCCGCGAGCAACGGGATCCCGGAACGAGCAAGGCGTCCGAGTTGCTGATAAAAAACGGTGAGAGAGCGGTTTCGAACCCCACGCCCAAAGAGGTTCGCGCCCCCTCGCACTCCCTCCTCAAAAACCTGCACCGGGAGAAGTCCCATTTCATTGATCTTATCAAGAGCCGCCGCTTGGGAATCGGCGGACAGGATCCCCTTGATGAGTTCTTTTCCTTTTTTCGCTTCGTATTTAAACCGTTTCATTCGGATCCCTGATGGGTTTGACAGAATTTTTCGAGGCGTTTTCGATCGACACTGTTAATAACTAAGAATAAAGTCGCGACGGCGAGTTGTTCCCCTTGGAGCCCCGAACGAATGACCCGAAGAGCCTTGGCCATACATTCCACAGATTTCTCTCCGTCCGAAAGATTGATTTTAAGGCACAAAACACTCCCCGCCTCCAGAACATCTCCGACCGTAAGCACTGCTCCCGGAACAGCGCCAGAAGGCAACGTCTGATCCAGAATCTTTAAACGAATCCCGCCGGCACTCAGATTCTCTGTCGAACCTTCCAACTCGACTTCCGCAAGCTTCTCCTTGTATTTTTGAACCACGGGCGACTTACCATGGCTCTCGACGACCCGAAAAAAAACAGGCGCCTCAAACCGGATCCTCTTGTATTTACGTAAATTCACAAAATCACGGTCCGAAGACGCCATCCCCTCGGAGGGGTTTGCACCTTCGGGCACAGGGGTCTCTGCCCTTTGCTCGATTTTTTTAGCAACGCTCATCACCTCAGGTTTTTTCTCAGGGATAGCCTCTTTTTCCACAGCGATCGGCTTTAAAGGTGCTGGCGTTTCCGCGACCACCTCCCTAAAAGATACCTTTGGAGAAGAGAACTCCTCATGCTCCGTGACTTCCAATATTTCTTCAGGCGTCGTGACCCCGGAAAGCACCTTGTCCCAACCATCCCTACGAAGCGTTACCATCCCCTGTTTCACCGCTTGCGCCTTGAGCGTTTCCGCGGTCGCACGCGCCATGATCAACTTCCGGAGAGGTTCGGTGAGAATGATAAGCTCCTGGATGGCAACCCTCCCCCGATACCCCGTTCCATTGCACTGATCACAACCATGTCCGTGATAAACTCGGATCTCCTTTTGAGAAATCCCGCTTTCTTTCTCGATCAGGATCCTGATCTCCGGAGAAGCATGGATATTTTCTTCTTTGCACTCTGGACAGATCACGCGAACCAGTCTCTGCGCCATAAAAGCCACCACGCTCGAAGCGATCAAATACGGTTCTACGCCAATATCCAAAAGCCTTGTCACGCCGCTCGCCGCATCGTTTGTGTGCAAGGTTGACAAGATCAGGTGCCCTGTCAACGCCGACTGGATGGCGATCTCGGCAGTTTCCAAATCCCGGACCTCTCCCACCATCATCACATCGGGATCTTGGCGCAGCATGCTCCTCAGCCCGTTCGAAAACGTCAGCCCGATCTCGGGATTCACATGGATCTGGCTAATCCCCTCCATTTCATATTCCACCGGATCCTCGATCGTAATGATCTTCCGGGAAGGGATATTCAAACGGTTCAAAGCTGCATAAAGAGTGGTGCTCTTCCCACTCCCGGTCGGTCCTGTCACAAAAACAATTCCGTTGGATCGAGTGAGAAGCTCTTCGAAGATCGCCTGCTGCTTCGGGTTAAAGCCTAACTTCTCAAGCTTGAAAACATTCTTGCCCGGCAGGATCCTTATCACCAAACTTTCTCCGTGAGCCGTCGGGATAAATGAGACACGCAGATCGAGGGTCTCGTCCTGAGTTTTCACTCTCATTTTTCCGTCCTGAGGAAGTCTTTTTTCTGCAACGTTCAGATTGGTCATAATTTTGATACGGGAAAGCATCGGCGAAAAAAAGTCCTTCATTTCACGCGGCACGGGCGCCTGCTGCAAGATCCCGTCGATCCGGTACCGTAAACGGATCCCGGAGGTCAAAGGCTCCAGATGAATGTCACTCGCACGTTTCTTATAGGCATCCAGAATGATCTGGTTCACCACATGAGAAACCGAGGCCGTGGAAGCAAGTTTTTCGATATCTTCCACTTCCTGAGCCGGAGCCATCGCCATAGGCCGTTCGCTGGCAGGCGTTCCGGCAAGGATCTTGTCCACGGTTTCCGCGGCAAGGCCGTAATGCTTCATGAGCATTTCTTCGATATCCTGCTCTAAAGCAAAACAGAGCTCGATATCGACCCCCAGAGCGAATCTCATTTCATCGAGGGTATGAATGTCAGGAATTCTGGGAACCGCGATCAAGACTTTTCCACTTTTCTGACGTATCGGAAAAAACTTATAATAAGAGGCGAATTTTACGGGAACCTGCTGGAAAACCGCCGGATCGGGGGGCGTGGTTTTGAGATTGACCACCGGCCGACCCGTGCTCTTGGAGAAAACCTCGAGAACCTCTTCCTCCTTAAGAAGTCCTGATTCGACCACCACCTTTAAAAATGAGCTGGAGTTCTGTTCAGCCTCCCTAAAAGCTTTTTCGAGCGCTTCTTTCGGGACCACCCCCGCCGAAAGGAGGGCTTTAAAAGATGTCTTATCCGGCGCTATCTTCACAAGCTCCCCCGGCTTTTCTTTTTCGGAGTTCTTCCGAGAAGATAAAAATCGCTGGCTGAGAGCTTGTCAAAAACCCCGCTCACGATCGCCTCACAATCATCCACGGCATCAGCCACCTGTACGAATTCTCCTTTTTTCCCCGTAAAAGCTTCGGCGACCGTAAAAGGCTGCGTCATAAAATTGAGAAGTTTTTCAGCCCGTTTATAATCGATCTGATCTTCTTTCGGAAGCTCTTCAACACCCACCACCTGAGCGATGCGCTTCAAAGAATTGTGCTTCGCAAAAAGCGCGAGCAGTTTTTGGCTAAGGTTGAATGGTTTTTGTCCAACAATTCGCGGATCCAAGTTCGCACAACCGCTCTTCAACGGATCAATCGCGGGATAAAAGCCTTTCTGGGCCAGATCACGTGAGAGCGACAAAGCTCCATCTAAACAGCTAAAAATGGCTACGACCGCCGGATCGGTCATATCGTCGGAGGGTACGTAGACGGCTTGAAGGGATGTGATCGAGCCGCGTCCGGGGATTGAGCGGATCCTCTCTTGAACCGCATTGACCTCGGATTGCAGCGTCGGCTGGTAGCCTGCTTCTCCGGGGACACGCCCCAAAAGCGCCGAGATCTCCTGTCCTCCCTGAATAAACCGAAATACATTATCCATAAAAAGCAGGACGTCTTTATTCTGTTCGGCAAGATCCTCCGCGAGCGTGATCCCGGTATTCACGCACTCATACCGGGCCCCGGGCGGCTCATTCATCTGGCCGAACACAAGCTTGATCTTTGGCAAAAGATTATTCTCTTTCAGATCCATAAAGAGATCATAACCTTCACGGATACGCTCTCCAATACCCGTAAAAATACAAACGCCGCTGTGCTTTTTAACGATATTATTGATCAGTTCAAGAATGACAACGCTCTTGCCACAACCTGCACCGCCCAAGATCCCCAGCTTACTTCCCTTGCAGAGGGGGAAAAGAAGATCGATGTATTTGATCCCGGTCTCAAGAAATTCGGGCTTGATGCTGAATTTGCTTTTTAAATTAAACTGTTCTTCGCGCGGCGGCCGCCGGATCGGTTTAAAATCCTTCCCGGTAAAAGCTCCCAGCTGATCGATCGGATCGCCGAACACATTGATGATCCTTCCAAAAAGTTCGTCTCCGGTGCGGATCGTCACAGGCTTCTTCGTATTAATTACCTTGGAATTGAGCTGCAAGTTCAAAGTCTCCGAAAGGGAAATGCAGCGGACATCGTTTTTGCTGAGATGTTCCGCCACCTCCATAACGACCTTCCGCTTGTCAAAAGCATGCCCGATCAAGACATCAAAGAGAGCCGGTAGATCGCTGATCTTCTCAAAGGTGACATCAACCACAGGCCCGCGGACACCGATGACTCGCCCTTGAACGCCTTCGCCTGGCGCGACTACCGCCGGTTTCTTTTCTGTGTTTATTATTTCATTGTCCATCAATGTTTTTTCCTTGAAGATGCAAAACTCGCCGCCGTGAACACTTCACGCACGGCCTGATTCAATTCTTCCCGAGAACCTTTTCGAAAAGCAACCAGAAGACTTCTCCGTTCTGTCCCCAAATATTCCAGGGCGGATTCAAGCTGTTGCGACTGAATGGCCGCTTCCGTAAGCGGGATATCGTCGACGATCTCATAAAGCCGGCAATAAATCCAAATACCTGCGATCGCTTTCATGATCGAATCCGCCGATGTTTCCAAAATAACGTCGAATTTATCTGCGACTAGCTTTTTTTCCGCTTCCTCCTCATCGCGTGTAATATCGCCACCTTTGGTCCTCACCAGCTCCCCAGCCGGCAAGAGTGTCAAGATACGCGGCTTAATGACCGCAAAGGACTTGGCCCACAAGTGGACCAGTATCGCTTTCCCCGCGAGCCCCTTCAGAATCCGATCCGTAAGATAATCCCGAAGAAAGTGTGCAAGGTCAAAACGGTTCGGGAACTCTCCCAGCGTGAGGACCTTCACAATCCTCTCGACCCCCATCAGACTCAAATTAGCGGCACAACGCTTTCCCAGGCAAATCACGCTCGAGCCCGGATATTTGATATATTGCTGCCGCGCGATCGACGCGACCTTAGAATTCATTTGCGACATAAAAGATTGGTCGGACGCAATCACCACGATGTCCACCCCCGGGTTCTCATTTCTAAGGAGCGGCGAAGTGGTATCGATATTTTTTACAACCTCCAAAAACTTTAAAAACGCATCAAAGAACCTTTGAAGATTTTTCTTTTTCGCCGAAAAGGCAAAAAACCGGCTTGTGGCGACATCCTTGATCACGGAAATGATTTCCAAAAGAGTGTCAACGTCGTCCAGATCACCCTTAATCCGCGTAACCTTGCTCATGAGCTACGCCCCTTCAACCCTGGTACTCGAATTTTTCCTTCATTTTCACAGCAGACTCGTTGACCGAATTGGCGAAACTCCCATCCAAGAGCAGCGTCCCGATCTGAAGCACCACCCCAGCGATCAAGAGCCCATCCACAGCCTCTTCGATCTTGAGTTCTGGCAGATCAAGTTTTTCCCCAAGAATCTTCTGAAATCCGATTTTTTCTTCTTCTGTTAAAGGGAAAGCCGAACGGATCACCGGTTGATGCTCCTTGGCATCCACCGAACTAAAATCCGCGCCCTGGAGTTCTTTGATAAAATCTTTGATGAATTGGCCATGAACCAGCAGAGTCGTATCAAGCGAAAAGATTTTTTTCAACATTTCGGCCATAAACTCAACCACCTGCTTGCTGACATCAGCCCGGATCTCATGCCCCAGCTGATCGCGTGAGCCGAAAGCCTTCGCAATGATCTCTTCCGCCTCAGCCCTGGCTTTTTTTAAGAGTTCTTCTTCCTTTTTCCGGACCTTGTCGAGGGCCTGGTTAGAAAGTTTGTCTGCAATAAGGGCCGCTTCTTCTTTTTTAGCCTGATATTCTTTTTCCGCCATCTCATTCTTCTCTAGAAGTTCCCTTTGTTTTTTTACAAGCTCTTCATAGACAGCGCTTAATCTTTTAACGTTCGTTTCCGTATCCCCGGAAAGCATCTTTTTAAGGAAGAACACGAGAACGGAAAAAACGATGATTTGTAAAAAAACGAATTGCAGTGTCAGCATAACGCTCCTCTTTTTTTAACTTACGGATTTCGGCATGAAGATTTGAAAGGTGATAAGCAAAGAAATGATCGAGGTCGCCTCCGCGAACACCAGCATCAGGATCACTCCGAGATAGATCTTCGGCGCTGCGGAAGGATTTCTCCCCAGGGCTTTGATGCTCGCCGCCCCCACGACCGCGATCACGATCGAAGGGCCGATCACGGCAATGAACATGGCGATGATAACTGCTAATCTTTGTTGGTCCATAAAACTATCCCTCTTTTTAAATGTCCCAAGATTCTTTCAAGCCTTTGTAACTCGGATCTATTTCCACGATCATATAGCATCGGTTCTCCCGGAAGCTCACAACCCCCAACCGGATCGGGACACTGGCGTGATCCGCGATCTTGACGTCCCCTTCAATGAGCGTTGCGACAAGCGGGTGATGGAACGCCAGCAATTCAAATTCCCCCTCCTCGCTCGTCAAATACACCGACTCGACCAGGCCATCAAAGACCAACCCCTGCAAACTTAAAATCTGTAAATGAAATTTTGGATTCATGAAAAAGGGTTACTCAACCTCAACGTCCATAACTTCCTTCTTAATTTTCTTCTTAATGGTCGCTAACTGTTCGTGCACGATCCTGGAGATACGGCTCTTGATCTCATCATTCAAATCCTTCGTCTCGCGGATCAAGGCCAAAAGCTCGGGGTCTTCTTTTATCACATGCGCCTCAAACTCTACCAAAAATTCTTGCATTTGCGGCAGCGAGAGATCCAGGAACATTTGTTCACTCTTAGCATAAAAAATCATGATCTGAAGCTCCAGCATGACCGGGCTGCTCGCCGGCTGCGTCAAAAGGGCCTGAAGGATCCGACCCGTCTCCAAAGTTTTTCGCGCTTCCTCCGATTGACCGGATGCCTGCAATTTACTGACGCGCAACAATTCCTTAAATTGGATGAATTCTATACGGGTCGTTCGGGAGACCGCCTTCGTAGCTTTCCACTGCACCTTGCTCCCGACACGAGAAACCGAAAGACCGACATCTACGGCTGGCCGGAAACCTTCATTGAATAGAGCAGCGTTTAGAAAAAGCTGACCGTCCGTCATGGAAACCAGATTGGTGGGGATATAGGAGGTCAGATCCCCTTCCAAAAGTTCTACGACCGGAATAAACGTCATGGACCCGCCTCCCAGCTTTTCATTCAGCTGCGCCGCACGCTCAATCATGCGCGAATGAAGAAAGAAAATATCGCCCGGATAAGAGTCGCGTCCCGGCGGCATCCCCATCATAAGAGAAAGCTCGCGATAGGCCCAGGCATGCTTTGTAAAATCGTCAAAAAAAACAAAGACATCTTTCTTTTTACGCATGAAATATTCACCGAGCGAACATGCCGCGTAAGGCGCTAAATACTGCTGCCCGGGGGAGCTGGACGCTGCCGCCGATAAGATGAGTGTGTGTTCAAAACAATCGCGTTCTTTAAAAAGATCGATGATCTTGGTCATCGCAGAAAAGGTTTTTCCGATCGCGCAATAAATACAGATAACATCTTTTCCCTTTTGGTTGATAATAATGTCTGTTCCGATGGTTGTTTTCCCGGTCATTTTATCGCCCAGGATCAAGGATCGTTGGCCTTTCCCGAGAGGGAGCATCGTGTCGATCAACTTGATCCCCGTCTCAAAGGTTCTCGTCAAACTTGCACGGTCCATGATGGCCGGGGCATTATTAAAATAAGGGATTTCACCATCGAACTGGATCGGGCCTAATCCGTCCATCGACTCGCCCAGAGGATTCATAATGCGTCCGAGCGTCTTGGCCCCCACCGGCATATTAAAAGGCTCGATACTTGCCACGACCTGGTTTCCCGGCGTGATAGGCTCATGTTCCTTGATCATCAGCACCTGGGCTGTATTCATATCGAACCCCATAACGATCCCCTCGGTCCCATACCCAAAATGGATCAACTGGCCGAGAAAACAATTTTGAAGTCCAATGACCTGCGCAATACACCCGCTAGCGGTCTTGACGATCCCATTCTCTTTATAACGTAATTCAACCATGAGTTCCTTTAGTCCGTTTTCGTGTTCCGGGCGGTTTTTCCGACTTTTTCTTCCTGAGATCCGGAAACTCCCGTCTTTGGAGACGGACCTTTCCCCGGCTCCTTCCATTGGCTTTCTTTAAGTTTCGTGAGCCAAATCACATAAAAAACCGTACTGAGGATCGCGAGAAAAAGAATGATCCCAAAAATGATCCACCAAGTCATCGGCGTATCCGGTTCCAATCCGATAGAGATCAGCACGGCATCCCTGATCGCGGCGAGTTGCTTCACCCAATACTTGATCCTTGTAAGAAGGTCCTTGGCATTTTCTTTTCTAAGACCAAGCTCGGGTAAAAGCTGCTGGAGATCATGAACCTTCCCCTTGACCACCGCCATCTTCTGCGTATTCAGAACATAAGCTCTCATTCGGTCCTCGAGAGACACGGAAGCGGCCACTTCCTCTTGAAGCTGTGTGATCTCCGTGAGCATCCTCGTGATCCCGCTCACCTGTTCCTGGGCGTATTTCATATACGGCGTATTATCAAAAAAAGTGTATAGCTTGGCGGTCAGTTCTCTGTAATATCGGATATCCTGATCGGGAACACGCCAGATATCCTTAAGCACAATGGTGTATTTCTTGTTTTCCTTGGGCCCGAAGGACTCTTGCTTTTCAAGAAAGTATGTTTTCCGAACTTGATCATAGAGGACATTAAAACCCTGGCGGTCCAGAACGTCTTCCGCCGTCACATCTTTAGGCAGAAGGGACCTAACCGTGATGGTCTTCGGCTCGGACGAAGGGTTCTCGGCCTCGATCAGAAAACGCGCATCGAGAACACCTTTTTTCTTCTCATCCTCCAAACGCCGCATTGCTTCCAGTGAAACAGTATTATTTTTAATATCCTCCAGTTGCTGGACATGCGCCCGGTAAAGCTCCACATGCTGGTTGATCCCCAGAGGCTGATTTTGATCCTCGACGATCCTATCTAAATTTTCCTGGGCTTTTTCATAGAGAAGTTTTCCGGTTTCAGCATACTTCGTCCCTTTAAGCCCGTTGATCTGCTCCTCCAGGTTTTTTTTGATTGTTTCGATCGTATCGGCATCGATTTTCCAAACGTCCCGGACCCGGACCTCAAACGTCATGGTCTCCCGAGGCTTCAGCTCCACTTCTTTGCTTAGATAATAATTTTTTTTCTCGGCATCGAACTTAACCTCCAAGCCGGCCTTATCGAGAATATCTTTCGCCGGATCGATCTCAGCAGGAAGCGTTTGAGTCACGACGGCCTTAAGGCTCTTCGTCTCGGAAGGATTTACGGCGAGGATCTTCATTTTAACATCATCGGCAGCGTAAACACACCCCACCCCAGACAGAAAAATCACCCCCAAGATAAACCACGCCCGTAAGCTGGCTTTTTCCCTTGCCCGCGCTCTCACTTATTCAAACCCCTCTTTATCGTTCCATCACGTAATGATTATCGGCCTGTAACATGCTCAGGATGGGGCTGTTATTTCTTTTCTTCTCCGCCAAACTCCAGCCACGACTTCACGATCGCTGTAGGTTCTTCTTTTTGCTGACCCAATTTTTCCCGCGCACTGGCATCCGTCGCCTCTTTAACGGCGAGCAGATACGTTTTCACTTCTTCGAGCTTGCTCTGCATCAAGGCAAGATTGGACTCTCCGCCCTTCATCACCTTTTTGATCTCATCGCCAATGAAACCAAGCGCTTTGGCTTGATCATTGGCCAACCCCACAAGTCGGTTGACCATATCTTCGGTTTTTTTGCCGGCATCACTACTATTTTTAGCAATGGCTGCGGTCGCCTCCTGCACCTTCGCAAGAAGTGATTCGAAATCCACCATCTTGTCCTGAAGCGTGGTTTGCCCTGTTTTTTTGCCAATCACTTCTTCAAGACTCTGGACCGTCTTCAAGATCGTATAGGTAGAAGAGTCAATGTCTGCAAGAGTCGTCGCTGTGTTACTGATCGTGTGCATTCCCGTCCAATTCACTTGCCCCGCACTCAGATCAGCAATCCCGGCCCAATTGATCCCGGCCTTGGTCTGGGTCGCAAGTCCTTGCCAGCTCACGCCCCCTGTCATGGTGGCGAGATCTTCCCAGTTGATGCCCGCCCCCGTAAGGGCATTCATGTCCGTCCAATTGACCCCGGCCGCGGAAAGCCTGCCTATATCATCCCAGTTGACGCCCGCCTCAGACAAAACAGCGATTTCCAGCCAGTTCACGCCTCCCGCCGAAAGCGCCCGAAGCCCGGTCCAATTCACCCCTGCATCGGTCATGCTCTTAAGATCATTCCAATCAATACCCGTTTTCGAAAGAGTCTGTATATCGGTCCAGTTCACACCCGCGGTGGACATCGTTGTCAGATTGCCCCAATTGATATTCGCCGAAGACATAACGGAGAGGTTGCTCCAATTGACCCCTTGGGCGCCCAGATTCTGTATCGCAGTCCAGTTAATGCCTGCCAGAGACAGAGCGGTCAATCCTGACCAATTCACGCCGGCCTTGGACAAGACGTCCATCTCGCTCCAATTCACCCCCGCCTGGCTAAGCGTCGTCAGGTCACTCCAGTTCACTCCCGCACGAGTAAGCACATTCAGATCACTCCAATTGACCCCCGCACTGGTCAGTACATTCAGATCACTCCAATTGACCTGAGCCTTTGAAAGGGCTCCCATATCCAACCAGTTCACGCGAGCCCGGGTCAAAGCGCTCCAATCACTCCAGTTAATCCCTGTTTTTGTTAGCTTTTCTAAATCCAGCCAATTCAAACCTGCCGTTGAAAGCGCTCCTATATCTTGCCAATTCACGCCCCCAAGGGAAAGCGCCCGGATCCCGTTCCAGTTGACGTCAGTTCGCGAAAGCGCCGTAAGACCACTCCAGTTCACGCCTGCTCTGGACAAAGCCCCCATATCCAACCAATTCATGCCTGCTTTCGTCATCACAGTAAGATCCGCCCAGTTCACACCCCCGATGGAAAGCGCGCGCATCCCGGTCCAATTGACCCCGGCCTTCGCCAGTACGCCCATATCCAACCAGTTCACGCCCGCCTTTGTGAGCGCCTGCAGATCCATCCAATTAACGCCGGTCCTTGTCACGACCCTCAAATCAGTCCAGTTCACCCCGACCCTTGACATCACACCCATATCCAGCCAGTTCACGCCCGCTTTTGAAAGCACATTAAGGTCCGCCCAGTTCACACCTCCTTCGGAAAGCGCCTTGATACCGCTCCAATTCACAAGACCCCGAGACATCGCAGTCAAACCTGCCCAGTTCAAACCCGCCGTCGACATCCGTTCCATATCCGCCCAGTTGACTCGCGCTTTCGACAGCACTCCAAAATCGAGCCAGTTCACCCCTCCATCAGAAAGGGCTCGAATCCCGCTCCAGTTCACACCCGTTTCGGTCAGTTTTTTGAGATCAGACCAGTTCACATTAGCGCGCGTCATGATCCCAAGATCACTCCAATCCACACCCGCCTGCGTAATCACATTAAATCCGGCCCAGTTCACAGAGGAGGTGGACATCGTCGCCATATTGGCCCAGGAAATACCGGACTTCGACATCACTCCAAAATCAGTCCAATTGACGCCCTGCTGCGTCATGACATTTAAACCCGTCCAATTCACATTGGCTCTTGCAAGCACATCTATGTTACTCCAATTCACGCCGGCCTTCGACATCACGCCCAAGTCATTCCAATTAACTTTTGCCGCAGACATCCGGTTAAATTCCGACCAATTCACATGGGCGCCCGACATCGCCTGAAGATCCGTCCAGTTAATCCTCGCGGCTGAAAGTTCGCGGAGGTTACTCCAGTTCACACCACTACGGGACAACGAATCAATCCCGGTCCAATTCACCCCTGCCGCGGAAAATCTTCCCATGTCTGTCCAGTTGATCCCCGAGCGCGACATATAAGTCAAATCGGCCCAGTTCACACCGGCCTTTGACAACACATTGAAATCGGTCCAATTCACTCCCGCTTTTGAAAGAACATCGATCCCGCTCCAGTTCACACCCGCCTTCGACAGCACGCTTAAATCCAGCCAGTTCACACCCCCGCGCGAAAGAGCATCAATTCCGCTCCAGTTCACGCCCGCCTTCGACAGCACCGAGAGATCATTCCAATTAACATTCGCAGCACCCATCCGGTTAAATTCTCCCCAATTCACGCCGGCCCTCGAGAGGACATCGATACTCACCCAGTTCACTCCCGAGCGCGACATCGAACCCAGGTCGCTCCAATTGACATTCGCAGCGGCCATCCGGTTAAATTCCGCCCAGTTCACTCCCGCTCTTGAAAGAGCATCGATACTGTTCCAGTTCACGCCGGCTTTCGTCATCACATTCAGATCTGTCCAATTCACACCGCCCACAGAAAGCGCCTTGATCCCGTTCCAATTCACGCCGGCCCTTGTGAGAACCTCCATGTCCATCCAGTTCACACCGGCACGCGTCATCGAACCAAGATCATTCCAGTTAATGGCCGCTCCGGACATCCGATTAAATTCCGCCCAATTCACGCCCGCTTTGGACAGATCCCCAAGATTCAACCAATTCACACCCGCACGCGTCATCGAACCAAGATCATTCCAGTTAATATTCGTCCGGCTGATCACGTTAAAACCGTCCCAATTCACGCCCGCTTTGGTCAACGCACCCATGTCCAACCAGTTCACACCGGCACGCGTCATCACGTTTAGATCATTCCAGTTGATATTTGTTCGACTGATCGCGTTAAAGCCCTCCCAATTCACGCCTGCTTTTGTCAGCGCCCCCATGTCCAACCAGTTCACACCGGCTTTGGTCATGGCTTGGAGATCGTTCCAGTTGATGCCCGTCCGGCTGATCGCGTTAAAACCTTCCCAATTCACGCCCGCTTTGGTCAACGCGCCCATATCCAACCAGTTTACGCCCGCCGTCGTCATGGCATTGAGCCCACTCCAATTGATGCTCGTCCGGCTGATTTCATTAAAACCTTCCCAATTCACGCCCGCTTTGGTTAACGCTCCCATGTCCAGCCAATTCACACCCGCGGTCGTCATAGAAC
>SESH01023770.1_pt1 | contig 27184 bp, 18 predicted proteins | sample 3171561 | NCBI WGS metagenome assembly SESH01 (sample SAMN10866947, study PRJNA518727) | freshwater metagenome | biome: subpolar coniferous forest; feature: holomictic lake; material: water; isolation source: holomictic Lake 442 2011 16.5 m and 2014 13 m | place: Canada: near Kenora, Ontario
CTAAAACCAGCATATATATTATAAAAGCAAGCCAAAGCCTGCATATTAATATAAAAAAGCAGACTATAGCCTGCTTTTATTAGTAATTAATACCATGGGTGCGTGCACTGAAAAACGGCCGTGATGCACAAAACTACGGGGTAAAGCTGCCTAACTAAGCACGGGTATGCCGACATCGACTAGATATTGGAAAGTAGAGTCATAGTAGGCAGGCGGGCGTGTAGGGTCGGCCTGGTCGCCTTCCGGTACAAAGATGACCATCCCTTGGCGAGCGCGGGTCAGTAGCACACGATAGGCGTTCTTCAGGTAGCTTCGATTTTCGGCATTATTCACGTTCTGCCACTTTGCGCCGCGAAAATCGTGATAGCTCCACCCGGACCCGACAAACCGCAGGTCGCCATCCCAAGTGACGCACGCCCAATCGACCTCCAGCCCTTGTACCTGAAATTCGGTCGCTGCATCCTCAAGGAAGTAACTCGACCGCGTATCTTCTTTCCCGTCTAAAAACCAGTGCACCGGATCTATTTTCACCCGGATATCGATCGCGTGCGGTTTGAGCCGCTGGGCCTTCGAAGAAGCCACCAAACCGTAGCGTTCGCTCCCGCGAGCTTTAGAACGAACCCATTGCTTCGCCAATGCCAAGTTCCGCGTAACGGCGATTGGATAACGCGGCAGTCGGGCCAATGTATGGCGGGCCTGCTCCCGTTCGCAGTCGAGCAATGCCTTCACGAAGGCAGAAACGTCCTCCGCACGAAACGACCGCATCGACACGGATAAGTGAAGGTTGTCGTCGCAATACACGCCGGGCCCGCCCTTCACCGCCCCTATGGAATCTGCCGCAGCGTATTCGCTGTCCGTAAGCCGTGACGAAAGATGCATGTCCCAGTGAGGGAAGGTTGTTTTCACCGCTTCTATCCATGCTCCGATCCCAGCTTCACCGCGATTGATCTCCTGACCTCCACCGACCAGGCACAAAATAACGGCCCAGTCTTTATGCCTATCCACGTATCGAATCAAAAATTGAGGTTCTGAGTCGGTAAAAGAGGGGACGTCTTTCTTCCGCTTCATGAAATCCGCCGTCATGGCCTGATTCCAAGCACGTTGGGCCTCGTCGAACACTACCACGTGGTCTGCTGGTGGAGCATCACTCTTAAAGGCTTCGTCCCGGAAATGATGCACGTTCTGAATGAACTGTTTTACCGGATCACTCCCTTTCCTTTGCTTTTGGCCGGTCTTCTTCAATCGCGCCTTCTCGTCTCGTGACAAGGCGGCACGAAGCACCTCAACGAGAGGCCCATTACCAGACAACAGCACCGCATGCGTCGGATTGTCGGTCCTCGCATGCTGCGTCGCTACATTAAGCCCCACCAAGGTCTTCCCGGCACCAGGTACGCCCGTCAGAAAACAGATAATCTTACGGCCCTCTCCCTTTGCCTCATTGATCAACTCTTCGATTCGCCGCGAAGTCGCCCCAAGATTCTTTTTGCCGGCATCGAAGGCCTTGATCGCCTCGACACCATGATGAGCGTAGAGAGTCCGGGCTGCCTCGACGATTGTAGGCGTTGGTTTGTAGGCCCCCTGGGACCATTGGCTTTGATCTAGTGGATCGCCGCGAATCACTTCTAAAGCAGACTCAATTGCTGCGCGAAAACCGTTTGGATGCACCTGAATCGGCCGGAATACTTGATCCAAGTCGGCCACAAGTTTCACCGGCGCGGACTCCTTGGCCTCGGTCGCAATCAAGATTGGTACCAATGAAACGCCGTGGCTTGCCTCGTGGAAATTTTTCAGATCGAGCGCGTAATCCCAGACTTGGTCCACTGCAGCACGATGAAACGCCATTTCCCCGACTTTGAATTCTACTACAAAAACCACCGGTCCAATCAGCAGGACGGCATCAACCCGGCTGCCCATGCGTGGAATATTAAACTCCAGGTAAAGCGTTCCCACTAGCCCCTCGAGATTCTTTTTGAGAAACTCGATCTGTCCAATCCACGACGCCTTCTGTGTCGTGACCAAGTCAAAATCTGGATTCTTCGCCAATATTCCAAAAACCGAATCTGGATCTGCGAGCCTGAATTCGGCAACCGATGCTCCATACCAAGCCCTCGAAGTGACTACTGCTGGGGTGAGATTAGCCACTGAGAATCTACTGCCGGGCCAGCAGATCCATGGCAAGCTGGCGTTGGCGGCAGACGGCTTCTGAGGTAGGGCCTTGTGACCACGTGCAGTCCCCCCCCTCCTCGGGCCTTCGGATTGACGCTCCGCCGGCACTCTTTTACCCATGCCTATGGTCCTAAAAGTCATCCGTGCGGTCCTGGCAGGCGGACTGGCGCTGGTCGCGTCCTCCGCGGCGGCGGGACGCGAGCCGGCCAACCTCAGCCTCCTGAAGGAAGACCTCTGCGCCTATGTCGATTCCGGCGCGTATGACCGGGACCTTGCCGCCGTGGCCGCGCAGGCTGAGGCGTGGCTCAACCAGCGGGCTCCGCGCGGCGGTCCGCATCTGGCCGTGGTGTTCGACCTCGACGAGACGCTGCTCTCCAACCTGCCGCTCATGCGGCGCCTCGACTTCGGCTACGTGCCCGCCCTCTGGACCGAGTGGGTGGCCGCGGGCCAGGCCCCCGTCATCGCCCCGGTGCGCGAGGTCTACCGGACGGCTCGGCGGCTCGGCCTGGAGGTGATCTTCCTCACCGGCCGCCGCGAGCGCGACCGGGCCGGCACGGAGCAAAACCTGCGCGCCCTCGGCTGCGGCGACTACACGCTCCTGATCTTCAAGCCCGACGCCGCGAGCGAACACACCGGCGCCTTCAAACTCGCCGCCCGCCGCCGCCTGACCGCCGCCGGCCACGTCATCATCGCGAATATCGGCGACCAGGACAGCGACCTCGCCGGCGGCTTCGCCGAACGGACGTTCAAGCTGCCCGACCCGTTTTACCTGATGAAGTGAGGGGGGCACAAAAAAGCCGCGTGGGGCTCACGCGGCTGGAAGGAGCGGGGTGGCGTCCGCATTATCTCTTCGGCGCCTGGGCCTGGATCTCGGTCAGGCGCTTCTCGATCTCGTTCATCCGGTTGATCAGTTCACCTTCGACCTTCTTGCGCTCGCTGCTCGAGACGATGCTGAGGCTGGCGGCGTCCTTGACGACGTTAGCCGGCAGCGTGAGCAGGCGGGTGATCAGGCCCTGGTCCTTGAAGGAGCTGAGATAGAGGGCGGTGATCTCGTGGGAAAGCTTGAGCGAGTCCTGCGCCACCGTCTGCGTGGCGACCAAGTTGTTGTTCAACTGCTGGTTCTTCGCGAGTTCCGAGGTGAGCACGTTGCCGACCTGGTCGGAAATCTTCTGGCTGTAGGCCACGATGGATTCACGGGTCAGGTGCTGGTCGTTGGCCATCTCCGCGAGGATCGGCTGGATCTTGGCCGTCATGCGCGACGACACCTTGTCCACCTGCTCGTTCTGCATCTTCTCGGCCTCCTCGGGGGTCTTGGGCAGGGGATTGTAGGGCTGGATCTTCTTGGCCACGGCCTCGGCCAGCGAGTTGATCTTGTCGGCGTTGAGCTTGTTGACCTCCTCGTCGGTCATGAACATCTCGGCCTGACGTTTCGAGATGGCGTCCTTGAGGAGCTTGTTGGTCGCCTCGATCTGGCGGCGGTTTTCCTCGGCCGACGCCTTGAGCGCGTCGTTCTGCTCGCGGAGCGGGGCCAACTCGGCCTGCTCGCGGGCGGCCATGTCATTAATCGTTCTCTGGTGCAGCCAAAACGCGGCGCCCGTGATGAGCAACGCGGTGAGAAAAATGGTGGGAAGTTGCTCTTTGAGTTTGGTCCACATGGTCAGGGGGGGTTGATGAGTGATGAGAATGAGCAGGATACAGTTAAAATGCAATGATGCGCTGCAGGGCTTTACGGTTGTTTTTTACCTTATGCGCCGCAGGTTGGCGCCATGAGTCTCAACCGCAGCGAACAACAGGTGTTCGACTATGTGCAACGTCATGCGGACGAGAGACACTACTGGCTGGCCAAGGTTCAGACAATCGCCGCCGCCTGGCCCGACATCCACGTGGCCGCCCGCCGGCTTGAGCCTGAACTCTGGCGCTACTATCAGGAGCGCAGCGCGGTGGTTCCGGCCTTCCGCGAAGCCGTCCGGCGCGAGGGAAGCCAGCGCACCAGCATGAAAAACCTGGCTGAGCACCTGCTGCGGCTCTGGGTGGCGCCCCGTCCCAAGCCGCCCGCCGCTCCGCCGCTGCCGGCCTGAGAGGGTCGGACGAAAATTCCCTCGACGCCGCGCGCGCAGCTCGGCCCGCGGCCTGATCGTCCCCGTCCGGGCGCTCGCCGGGCCCGCTCGTCTTGGCGCCACGGCCAATGGAACCTTTCCCGGATTTTCGCGTCTAGTCCTGGGTATGCTGCTTCCGCCTAGCGGAAGTAGCGGGGTTAGTTCGAAAGCTATAGGCGGGTCGTCTAGGGGTAGACGGCCCGCCTTCTTTTTTCATCCCGTCGCCCGGCGAATGTGCCGGCGCGGTGAAATTCTTATACCTCCTATCACTCTATTATCGACAGATGGCATGGTCCGTGCAGGGTTATTCACAAGATACCCACACGATGGAAAACCTGCGCGGGGCGCTTGCCCCAAATTCGCGGATCAGGGTTTCGGCTAAAGTTAAGACCTTCGTGCTAGACACGAATGTCCTGCTGCACGACCCGCAGTCGATTTACAAATTCCAGGAGAACAACCTGGCGATTCCGGTGGAGGTGCTCGAGGAACTCGACGCCATCAAGGGCGAGCAGTCCACCGAACGCGGCCGCAATGCCCGCCGCGTGCACCGGATCCTCCAGGAGTTGCTGCCCGATTCCCGCTCGATGCACGAGGGCGTCGAGTTGCCCACCGGCGGCACCCTGTCCATCATCATCAATCCCTACCTGATGGAGGGAGGGCGGACCTCGCCCGCCATGCAGCGCCTGCGCTCCATCCTGCCCGATCTCGCGAAAAAGGATAACCGCATCATCGCCTCCGCCCTGTTTGTCCAGGAACAGTACCCGCCCCCGACCATTCTCGTCACCAAGGATGTCAACGTGCAGCTGAAGGCGCGGGCCGTCGGGCTCGAGTCGGAAGACTACCTCAACGACAAGGTGCCGGAGAACATCGAGGAGGCGAGCTACCGCGAGATCCCGGTCAGCCTCTACGAGCTCCAGCGGTTCTGCTCGGAAGGGGAGTTTGACCTCGGGGACGATGCGGCGAAGCCCCTGTACCTGAACGAATATGTCCTGCTCCGTTCGGACGAGGGCAAGACGATGCCGGCCCGTTATTACGGCGAAGGGGTCGTGCGCCGGCTCAAGCTGCCCGATTGTGTCAAGGCGCCGGGGGGCATTCCCGTCCGGGCGCGCAACCTGGAGCAGCAGTTCTTCCTGGACGCGCTGCTGGACGACAGCATCCACATGCTGACGTGCTTCGGCAAGGCGGGCACGGGCAAGACGCTCCTCTCCATCGCCGCGGCGCTGCACCAGATTCAGGACGACCATTCCCGGTACGACGGCGTTTCCATTTCGCGTCCGGTCATCGCGCTCGGCAAGGACATCGGGTTTCTCCCCGGCACGCTGGAGGAAAAGATGAAGCCGTGGCTCCAGCCCTACTACGACGCGCTGGAAGTGCTGATCCCCTCCAAGCCGCCGAAGGAACCGCAGTTTGCCGCGAAGAAGGTGTCCAAGAAGGGGCACCGGAAGCATGCCGAGCACTTTCTGGCGACGATGTCGGCGGCGCAGCCGGTGCACGCCAGCCATGGGGGCGGGCACGGCGGGGCGCCGCTGGCCAAGCCCTACGAGCGTCTGCTGCGGAGCGGCCTGGTGGAAATCGAGGCGCTGGCCTTCATCCGCGGCCGCTCGATTGCCCGGCGCTTCTTCATCCTCGACGAGGCCCAGCAGCTCACGCCGCACGAGGTCAAGACGGTCATCACCCGCATTTCCGAGGGCTCCAAGATCGTCCTCATCGGCGACCCCGCCCAGATCGACAATCCCTACGTGGACTCGCGCAGCAACGGGCTGGTCTACTGCCACAACCGGATGAAGGGCCAGACGGTCGCCGCGCACGTGAAACTCATGAAGGGCGAGCGCTCCAAGCTGGCCGAGCTGGCGGCGGACCTGCTGTGAGTTGCCGCGGAATGGGCCGGGCGCTGGGGGCAGCCGTGACTTCTTTTCCGGCCAGGATCATTTGGGCGGCCGCCGTCCTGCTCAGCCTGCTGGCGGGGGAGTCGGTGGCGGCGGCCGCGGTTCCGACCGACGACCTGAACCTTCCCATCCGGCCGGGTGAGCCTGGCCGCGCGCCATTTTGGAACGCTTTCGCCCGGCGGTTCATCTGGGCCCCCGCCTTTGAATTCGCCGAGGTCCCGCCCGCCCGCGAGTATCGTTTCACCGTGACTGTGTCCGGCCGGGGCGAGCTTTACACCTTCGTGGCGGATAAGCCCTGGCGCCCGCTTTCCCCCGTCTGGAGCCGCCTGCCCCCCGGCAAGGCGGTGGTGAAGGTTGAGGCGATGGGTGCGCACGGCTGGGTGCCGGTGGGCGAGCGCGTATTTGTGAAGAGTCCGGCTTTTGACGGGGTCCCGGGCCCGCCGGCCTATCCCTATGCGGAGAGCGGCCTCCGCGGGCTGCGGGACTTGCTCCGGCAGCGCAAGGTCGCCTCCTGGCTCGAAGCGGGCCGGCCGGACATTTATTATCCTAAATGGATTTATCCCGGCCTGATGGCGTCGGCGACGGTGCAGGGCATGGTCACGCTGGCGCGGCACTCTACGGATGAACGGGAGCGGGCCTCCGCGCTGCTCGTCGCCCGTCGGGCAGCGGACTTCCTGATGACCCTGCGCGAGCCCGAGGGCGCGTTGCTTTCCGGCTGGCCCCGCACCTACTGGGATGGCGCCAGGGCGGACATTCAGCCCGGGTTCCACGACCAGATCATGAGCACCGCGCCGGCGGAAGCTGCGCGGGCGTACTTGGATCTTTATGATCTCACGGGGGAGCCCGGTTACCTCGGGTTCGCCACCGGGGTGGCCGACACGCTGGTGCGCTGCCAGCTGGCCAGCGGCACCTGGCCCCTCTGGCTGGAGCGCGCCACCGGCAAGGCGAAGGAGCCGGGCTTGGTGGTGCCGGTCGCGGCCTGGCGGCTGTTCAACCGCCTCATTGATCAATACGGGCTGACCACCTACGCGGCCGCCCGCGACCGGGCGATGCGCTATTGCATCGAGGGACCCCTCCGGACGATGCGGTGGGATGCCCAGTTCGAGGACACTCGGCCGAAGGACGCGTATCGCAACCAATCGCACCGCGAACCCGTGCAGTGTGCCGTGCTGCTCTTCCAGAGGGGCCGGCCAAGCGATATTGCCCAGGCGGAGGAGCTGATGCGTTTTGTGGAGGACGGATTTGTGATTTGGGCGGCCAGCGATGCCGTCACCCGGGAGCCTCTCTTCAAGCCCGGCAGTCGCTGGAATGGCGTCGATCCCGACTTCGGCCTAGACTGGTTCCTGCCGGCTGCCGTGGAGCAATATGCATTTTTCACGCCGATCAATGCCTCCAGTGCCGATCTGATCGACGGCTGGCTCGCCGGCTACAAGGCCACGGGGCGGCGGGACTATCTCGCGAAAGCGGCGGCCCTCGCCACCACGCTGACCCTCGCGCAGCGCTATTTTGGCGGCGGGGAGATCCCGACTCACCTGCGTCAGGTTCAGCCGGAACTCAACTGGTTGAACTGTTCGGTCGAGGCGGCGGACACGCTGATCCGGTCCGCGCCCGTTCTTCAGTCATATTTTGCACGGACCGGCGGGCCGTGACGGTGTCCTGGGGTGAAAAACATAGGGCGCAGGCTGATCATGCTGTGTCGTCAACGGCCTCCGGGATCCCGCCTTCGCGCCGTCGATGGCAGCATTGAGCTCGTCAAATGCGCCGCCGGCCTGGATCGGGAAGTGGTCCTTTGGCCCCCGCTGGCCGTAGAGCAGGCTGGTGGGGCCGTCGTCCCCGGCGCGCGTGGCGATGGACCGCGGCGGACTCAGGACTTGGCCGCGTCGCGGGTCTGCTGGGCGAGGGCCTTGACGGCATCGTTGATCGTGGCGCGGACCTTCTTTTCCATGCGATCGATGAACAGCACCCCGTTCAGATGGTCGGCCTCGTGCTGCAGGCAGCGGGAGAGCAGGCCGTCGCAGCGCAGGACGTGGGGGGAGCCGTGTTCGTCCTGGAAATTGACCACGACGGCGTCGGGGCGGACGACATCGGCCCGAATCTCGGGAAACGACAGGCAGCCTTCCTCGTAAATGAGCTCATCCGTCCCGGGCACCACCTTGATCTTCGGGTTGACCACGGTCAGGGGCATGAACAGCTCGAGCGGCAGCGGGGTGCCGTCGAATTCCCACGCAAAGTCGGCCTCGACCTGCCGCAGGTCCACCACGCACAGCTGGAGCGCGCGTCCCACCTGCTGGGCCGCCAGACCGATGCCGGCGGCGCCTTGCATCGTCTGGACCATGGCGGCGCCGAGTTGGCGGAGGGCGTCGTCAAAGACCGCGATTTTTTCGCCTTTCTTCCGCAAAACGGGGTCGTTGTAGTGAACAATTGTAAGGGACATCGGTCGATGGACGCGAGGGTGGGTTTGCTATCTGCGGCCCGCAAATAAATACTCCTGCTTCATGAACGATCCGGCCCCAGCCGCCAAAATTCCGTACACCACGACCCTGCTCGTGGTGGCCGGCTTGGTCGTGGCGCTCGCGGCGTGGTCCCTCCCGGCCAACCTCAAGTCCATCAGCCCGGCCCTCTTGCGCGAGGCCGGCGCGGGCACGCCCTCGCTCGCTCATTTTGGCCGCCAGCTCGTTGAGTCGGAAAAGATCGGCCCCGCGACCCTGGTCCTGGACGCCACCCGGGCCGTCGCCGACCCCGGCGCACCCGCGTTGGCCACGGCGCTCGCCGACTTGTCGGCGCACACGCCGGAAATGGTCGCGTGGGGCGCCTGGGATCCGTTCCTCGACCCGCTCTTCAGCCTCCGCGAGAACCGGGGCCGCTCCGCGAGCACGCCGGTGCTGACGTTCTTCATCGCCGAACACGCCCGGGAAACCCTCCGGGCCTACCTCGGCACCTCCCGCTCGCTGGGGGTCCAGGCGCTCCTCCGCACCCGCGAGCTGTCCGCGACTGGGCGCTTCGTGCCGGCGACCCGGCCCGGCGGGCAGCCGCTCGAGGCGGTCATCCTCCTCACCGCGTTGCTTTATCAGGGCGAGCATCTGGCCCCGCCACTCCAGCGGGAACTGCGCACGCTCGCCGAGACGGCCCTGGCGCAAAAGGAGCTGGGGGAGCTGGAGCCGGTCTACAGCGATCTGCTCTCGCTCGGGAAGCGGCTGGACTGGGCGCAGCTCGGCGAACTGCTCCGGCGCACCGAGAGCCCGAAGACGGTCGGCGAATACGCCCACCTCGCCCGCGTCGCGCCCGGCGAGTTGCCCGTGATCTACGCGGCGGCGCTTTTCTCGGGCTCGGCCGACCGGGTGGCGACCTACCTGATCAAGTACGGCAAGCCCGGGCTCGCGGACCTGCGCCTCGCCCTGGCGAACGGGCAGGGGGCGGTGAGTCAGCTGCTGCTCTGGCAGGTGCCGGTGAACCACGGGGCGGGCGCGGGTCTCGGCGTGGCGGCCTCGCTGGTGATCCTGCATCCCCGGGTGATGATCGTGCTCAAGTACCTCGGCTATCTCCTCGCCGCCTTCCTCGTCTTTCGCGGCCTGGACCGCTGGATCGTCTCGCCGGTCGCGTCCTCGACCCCGGGGCTCCTCCCGGTGAAAAGCGGCCTGCTGGCCCTGCTCCTGGCCTCCCTCTTCATCGTCGCCACCGAGCCCTTCCTGCTGAAGGCCGCGCCGCTCTCGGAGTTCCGCCTCCGGCTGGTCCTGCCCGCCCTCCTTTCCACTGCCTCGCCCACCTCCGCCCCCGCCCAACCCACGCCCACCATGGATGCCTCCACCCTCATCTCCATTGGCTTTTTTGCCGCACTGCAAATTGCCATGTACTTCACCTGCCTCCTGAAAATCCGCGAGGTGGCGCGCACCTCGCTCCCGCCGCTCGTGAAGCTCCGCCTCATGGAAAATGAGGAGAACCTGTTCGACGGCGGCCTCTACGTCGGCATCGGCGGCACGGCCACCGCCCTGGTGCTGCAGGTGCTCGGGGTCATCGAGCCCAACCTGCTGGCCGCGTACTCCTCCAACCTCTTTGGCATCACCTGCGTCGCGCTCGTGAAGATCCGCCACGTGCGGCCCTACAAGCGCCAGCTCATCCTCGAGGGCCAGGCCCAGACCGGCGGACCGACCACCCCATGAACAAGACCCTGCTGCTCATCCTCTGCGACTTTCTCCTCCTCAACCTGCTCGCGCTGACGCGGTGGGAGAAGGCGGAGCCGGCGCGGGCGAAGCCGGCCCCCGTGCCCGGGCTCGCCGTCCCGGCCGCCACCAAGGACCAGGACCTCGTCGCCCTGATGCAGCTCTCGCTGGCGGATGAACGCGCCACCCGCGAGTCGCTGTCCCGGCAGCTGTCCACCACGGCGACCACGCTCGCCCAGCGCGAGCAGCACCTGGCGCAGCTGCAGGCCGACGGGGAGAAGCTCGCGGCCACGCTCACCGCCACGCAGCGCACCGCGGCCGCGCTGGGCCAGCGGGTCGCCGCCGCCGCGCAGGATGCGACCCTCACGCAGGAGCAGCTCGCCCGCCTCCGGCGCGAGCTGGAGGACAAGCGCACGGAGGGCGAGCGCCAGCAGCAGGCGCTCGCCGCCCTGACGCAGCAGCAGGCCGAGGCGCGCCAGCGGATCGAGGGGCTGACGGTCGCCGTGAAGGTGGCCGAGCAGGAGAAGCGCCTGCTGCGGGAAACCGCGGACACCCTGAAGACCCAGGTCGAGGCCGAGCGCCAGGACCGGATCAAGGTGCAGGAGACCGCCACGCAGCTCGCCCAGGGCGTCGGCCAGCTGGCGGTGAAGTCCGGCGAGCTCACGAAGGAGCTGCGGGACAACCGCCCGATCAACGCCAACGTGCTCTTCAACGATTTCCTCGCCAACCGGGTCACCGCCAAGTTCACCGCGGTGCGGCCCGGCCTGCTGGGCCCGGTCACGCGGGAGCGGAGCGCCGCGACGGTGCTGGTCACGGACGGCGCCAAGATCTACGCGCTGCTGCACCTGGAGGACACGCCGTTTACGCTCGGCGAGAACCGCTCGGACTGGGACCGGATGGACGTGGAATTTTCCCACGGAACCGGCCGGCCGACCCCGGCCGGGCTGCTGCAGTTCCTGTCGCTGGATCCCCGCGTGGTGGTGCTCCCGGTGGACCCCGCCCAGGCGGTCGCGCTCGGCGTGCGCGTGTTTCCCACCGCCCTTGAGCCGTTCAAGTTCACCGAGGCGGTGCTGGTGAGCGGCGGGGGCCAGGGCTACGGCGAGGTCGGCTTCAAGCTCGAGGCTTCGCAGCCCGGCTACGTGCAGGTGGACAACCGGCTCTTCAAGCGGATCTTTGGCGACTTCGCGCCCTCGCGGGGCGACCTCGTGCTCAGCAAGACGGGCGAGCTGCTCGGCATCATGGTCAACAGCGACTATTGCGCCGTCGTGAACAACTTCCTGCCCCAGCAGGCGATCCGCCTGGGCGACCAGGTCGGACGCCAGCACCCCGGCGCCCTGCTCGACGCACTGGCCGCCCGGAAACTGGCGCTGCCGCTGAAACTGCAGTGAGGCCGGCGGGACGCGTCCACCGCCGCCTGCACGGTCTGGGGTTGTCATGGGGCCCAGGGGCCCGGAGGGTACGTCCCTCCGACCCATGAGCGCCCGCCCGCCGAACATCCTCTGGATCGTGACGACGCAGTGGCGGGCGTCGGCCACCGGCTATGCCGGCGACCCGAACGCACGCACGCCCTGCCTCGACGCGCTGGCGGCGCAGAGCGTGGACTACACGCAGGCGGTGACGCCGCATCCGTTCGGCCCGTTTGCCCGCGCGGCGCTGCTGACCGGGGTGCCGTCGCCGGAGAACGGGGTGCGGGATTATTTCGACCCGCTGCCGGACACGGCGCGCACCCTCGCGCACGACTTGAACGACCGGGGATATGCCACGGCCTATTTCGGCAAGTGGCACCTTGGCCGGCGCGATCCGGCTGCGCCGCTGGTGGGGGCGGCGCATGCGACCACGGTGGTGCCGCCCGCGGGCCGCGGCGGCTTCGGGCTGTGGGAAGGATTTGAGAGCGGCTTCCTGCTCAACGACCCCTGGCTGCACGGCACCCGGCTGCCGGCCCCGGTCCAGCTGCCCGGCTACCAGAGTGACGTGCTGTGCGACCGCGCCGCGGCGTGGGTGGCGGCCGCCGCCCAGCGCCCGCCGTCGAGCTGGTTCGGCGTGGTGAGCTTGGAGGCGCCGCATCCGCCCTACGACGCGCCGGCGGCCGGGGTGCCGCGGCGGGAGCCGCGGGCGCTGGTGCTCGCGGCCAACGTGCCGCGCGGCGGCGCGGCGGAGGCCCGGGCCCGCCAGGAGCTCGCGGGCTATTACGCCCATCTCGAGGCGACGGACCGGGCCATCGGGCGGCTGCTGGCGGCGGTGGCGTCTCCGGAGGGTGCGGCCCCGGACACGATCGTGGTTTTCACCAGCGTGCATGGCGACATGCATGGGGCGCATGGGCTGTTTCGGAAGGGTTGGCCGCATGAGGACAGCGTGCGGGTGCCGCTGCTGGTGCGCCGGCCGGGCGTAGCGGCGCGCCGGGACGCGGCGGCGGTGTCGCTGGCGGGGCTGGCGGGGATGACGCGGGCGTGGGCCGGAGGGGAGGGGACGGACCGGGCGGAGACCGCGCGCCCGGCCGAGGCCCGGATTTCGATGCCGTCGGTGGTGGCGCTGCCGCACCAGTGCGACCGGGTCTGGCGCGGGTTGCGCACGCCGACGCGCAAACTTGTGCTCAATGCCGACGGGTCGCCCTGGCTGTTTTTCGACCTGGAGCGGGATCCGCTGGAAAGGGAAAACCTCGCCGGAGACCCGGCCCGGGCGCGGGAACGGGCGGAACTCTCCTCCCGGATCGGGTCCTGAGCCCGCCCCGCTAGCCGGTCGGGCGCTCGCCGGCGGAGTTGACGATCGGCTTGGCGAAGAGGCGGCGGATCGCGCTGGAAATTTCACCCAGCTTCACCGGCTTGCTGATATAGTCGTCCATGCCGGCGGCCAGACAGAGCTCGCGGTCGCCTTCCATGGCGTTCGCAGTGAGGGCGATGATCTTGGGCTGCTGGTCCGGCGGCAGCCGGCGGCGGAGCTGGCGGGTGGCCTCAAGGCCGTCCATCTCGGGCATCTGCAGGTCCATCAGCACGACATCGTAGCGCCGGGTCTGGAACGCCGCGAGGACCTCCAGGCCGTTGCCGACGGCCACGGCCTGGTAGCCGAGGCGGGTCAGGAACCGCAGGGCCACCTTCTGGTTCACGGTGTTGTCCTCCGCTAGCAGCACATTGAGCGGATATTCCTGCGCGAGCAGCAGCTCGGGTGAAGGGGCGAAGCCGGGCGCGGTGGCGGGCTGCCCGGCGGGGCTGCCCAACGCGACGAGCGCCTGCCGGAGCGTGCTGGTCTTGAGCGGCTTGTAGACCACGATGGAAGGCAGGGGCCCGGGTCGCCCGGCGGGCGGAGTCTGACCGAACGGCAGCATCAGGAGCAGGGGAACCGGGAGGGGCTCCAGCGGGCCCAGCGGCGAGACGCCCGTCGCCTCGCCGCCGTCCAGCACGACCAGCACCGGCGGTCGCGGGAGCGCGGCGACCAGCGTCGTCGCCGCCGGCAGGTCGGGGGCAAACACACACGTCGCGCCGAGCGACTCGAGCAGGGTGCGCAGGCGCCGCTGGGTCACGGGGTGGTCCTCGATGCAGAGCACCGGCCCGCCGCGCAGGCGGTCGGGCAGGACCAGCGCCGCCCCCTCCGCGGGCAGCGCGACGGCGTCGGTCTGGATGGTGAAGATGAACGCGCTGCCTCGGCCGACGGCGCTCTCCACCCGGATGGTGCCGCCCATGAGGGCGGCCAGGCTCCGCGAGATGACGAGGCCGAGGCCGGTGCCGCCGAATTTCCGGGTGGTGGAGGAGTCGATCTGGCTGAAGGCCTTGAAGAGCCGGTCCTGCCGGTCGGCCGGAATGCCGATGCCGGTGTCCCGGATGGTGAACTCCAGGACCAGCCGCTTCACCCCCGCGGGCGGCGGCACGGCCCGGGCCTCGACCGAGACGCTGCCGCTCGGCGTGAACTTCACGGCATTGTTGACCAGGTTGACGAAAATCTGGCGCAGCCGCGCGGCGTCGCCGAGGATCCACGCCGGCACCCCGGGCTCGCAGTGATAGACCAGCTCGAGCTGCTTCGCCGCGGCCGGGTAGGCGAACAGGTCGAGGGCCTCCTCCAGGCAGCTGATGAGGTCGAGCGGCAGCTGCTCGAGCTCCATCTTGCCGGACTCGATCTTCGAGAAGTCGAGGATGTCGTTGATGATGGTGAGGAGGGCCTCGCTGGAGACGCGGATGGTGTTGACGAAGTCGCGCTGCTCGGCGTTGAGCGGGGACTCCACCAGCAGGCTGGTCATGCCGATGACGCCGTTCATCGGGGTGCGGATCTCGTGGGACATCGAGGCGAGGAACTCGCTCTTGGCGCGGGAGGCGGCGTCAGCCTCGGCCTTGGTGCGGCGGAGCTGGGTCTCGGTCTCGACCCGGGCGGTGATGTCGGTCTCGATGGCGATGAAGTTCACCAGCTGCCCGGCCTCGTTGCGCACGGGCTGGATCTCCAGGTGCAGGTGGTACTTGCGGCCGGACTTGGAGTAGTTGACGACGTCGGTGCTCAGGGCCCGGCCGCGGGCCATGGCGGCGCGGATCCGCAGCACGCTGCGCGGCGTGGTCTCCGGGCCGATCATGAAATCCGCCGGATTCCGGCCGATGACCTCGGCGAGCGTGTAGCCCATCACGCGGCAGAAGCTCTCGTTGACCCACTCGATGGTGCCGCTGGGGGAGCCGATGAGCACGGGGTTGTCGGTCTTGGAGGCGACGAGGGAGAGCTTGCGGGTCTCGGCCTGGCTCTCGCGCAGGGCGCGTTCCGCCGCCCGCCGGGCGGTGATGTCCTGGACGGTGCCGATGATCCGGGTGGGCTGGCCGGTGGCCGAGCTGACGACGGACTTGGCTCGCGTGTACACCCAGCGCCACTCGCCCTGGGCGGTCCGCACCCGGTAGTCGGGCTCGATGAAGGTGACGCGGCCCGCGAGCTGGTCGGCGACGCGCTCGCGGTAGAGCGGGAGGTCGTCGGGGTGGATGAGCGACTGCCAGGCCTCGACGGTGGCGGGCCGGCGCGCGTGCTCGTAGCCGAGCAGGGCCCAGAGGCCGGGGCTGTAGTAAACGTGGCCAGCGGCGACGTTCCACTCGAAGATGCCGATCTGGGTCGAGTCGAGGGCCAGGCGCAGGCGCTCGTCGGAGACCTTCAGGCGGGCCTCGATGCGGCGGCGCTCCTCGTTCTCGCCCACGAGCTGGCGGTTGGAGAGTTCGGCGGCGCGCTGCCCGATCTGGGCCCGGCGCGAGAGCTGCACGCTGAGCCCGAGCAGCAGCGTGATCCCCAGGCCGGACAGGAGCGCGAGGCCGGGCAGCAGGCGCCGGTCGCTGGCGAGCGCGGTGTCCGCGGGGGTGAAGGTCAGCCGGATGCGGCGGTCGAAGATGGGGTAGGCCTTGTCGAGCGTGAGGTCGGCGTTGTGGCTCGGGGCGCCGCCGGCGGAGTCAAAGAGCCGCTCGCTGCCGATGGCGACGACGATATGGTACTCCTCGGCCAGTTTGCGCTCGTGGATGATGCCGGCGAAAAACAGCCGGTAGAGATACTCGGAGGCGACGTAGCCGGCCAGGTGGGTGGCGCGGCTCACCGGCGAGTAGATGACAAAGCCCTTGCCCCGGCCGCCGATGTCCGTGGTGGCGGAGACGACCGTGGTTTTCCCGGTCCGGGCCTGCTCCAGGGCGCTCCGGCGCATCTCGTCCTGGCGATGGTTGAAATTGGACGCGCCCTCGTTGTCCTTCTGCGGGTACACCCACGTGGTGCGCAGGCCGGGGCTGACCCAGTCCAGCGCCACACAGCCGTGCTGGCCGAGCTCGTCCATCTGCAGATGCGCATCGGTCTCCCAGACGGTCGTGGCATTTTCCTCGCCCGCACCCCAGTTGGTGGCGAGGCGCTCCGTGAGCGATTTCTGCCGGTCGAGCTCGTAGTTGATCGCCGTGGCGAACCCCTCCATCGACGCTTGGGTCTTGGCGCCGATGTAGCCGTGCTCGCGGGCGCGCAATCCCATCCAGAGGATGAAGGTGAGGGTGAGGCAGGCGGTGACCACCGGGATGGGCGACCAAGCCGGGGTGTCCCCATCGGCCAGCAGGGCCTCGCGCCAGGCGAGTCCGAGCAGGGCGAGCCCGAGCAGGAGCAAGGCCAGGCCGCTGACCGGCGAGACGGCGGTGTCGGTGCCCCAACTGAAGGCCGCCGGCACGTTGGCGACATAACCCAAGAGAGTCGCGCTGCCCAGGGCGGCGACGATGGAGCCGATCACGCCGCCCGCGAACGCCTGGGTGCGGACCCCCCGGCTCAGGCTGCGCCAGACCAGGGCCACCGCGGTGATCAGCAGGCCGTAGGCGGAGACCTGGGGCATCCGCGCGGCGGGGAGGGCATCCGCCGCCAGGTAGTTGACGGCCAGCAGCCCATCGATCCGGAAATCCACGCCCAGCGCATACTCCCCCAGGGTGAGGCCCGTCAGCGCCGCGGCCGGCAGGGCACACCAGACTGGCGGAAACCACTTCAGCTCCAGCCCCAGCAGCGCCACGCCCAGCAGGAAAAAACACAGCGCCTCGTTGACCGTGATCGGCGCGAACGAGTCCCAGGGCTGCACCAGGACCTCAAGGTGCAGCCAGCCGCCCGCCAGACAGCCGGCGCCGAGCACGACCAACGCACCCGCCAGCACCAGCGAGGAGCGCTCTATCCAAGGACGTCGCGACAAAATGGGCATGATCGCCGATAGGGGATAGACCCTATCTAGATTTCAGGGCCAAGTCGCGCAACGAGTTTTCTGCAGGGAGGGGCCACGCCGCGGGGCCTGCGCCCGGAGCGGGGCTTAGCGGCGGAGATAATCCGCGGGCGGGCCCTTGGCGGCGGGCTTCGCGGGGGAGGGCGGGGCCGAGGGCTTGGCCAGGTTGCGCAGGAAATTGGTCGGGCCGTTGACGAAATCCCAGGCGGGCTTGTCCAGGGTGCCGGTCAGCTTCACCTCGAGCACCGTGGCGAAGGGCATGAGCATGGCGCCGATCACGACGGAGGGCAGGAATTTGCTTTCCTGAAACGGGTTCACGCGGGCCTTGAAGTCGAGCGTGTGCTGCGGGAGGTCGTAGCGGCCGTGGGCGTCGATCGCGGAGTTGGCGCCGGTCGCGTTGAACTGGGCGAAGATCAGGCTGGGCCCGTCCACCGTGAAGTTCGCGCGCGCGGTCGTGAAGCGCAGCGAGGTGAAGGGCAGCAGCTCCGACAGCAGGCCGAGCATCGGCACCTCGCCGAGGGTGGCGCCCTCCACGGTGGCGTTGCCGTGGCCGCGGTAGCTGTAGGGGTCGGAGTACCGGCCCTCGGCGGAGGCCGCGAGCCCCAGCTTCACCCCGGCCTTGTCGTGCACGAACTTCCCCGGCGGTGGCGGCGGCACCCCGTGGCGCTGGGCCGAGAACTCCTCCATCACCCGCACCGCCTGGCCGAGGCTGCCGTCGCGCAGCGCGAGGTCAAAGCCCAGCCGGCGGTCGGGCTCCCGGCCCCACACCCGCGCCTGGCCGCGGGCGACCCCGCTGGCGAAATTGACCGCGACATCGCGGAGCACGACCTCGTCGTCGTGGAGCGTGGCCTGCACGGCCAGATTGCTGAGGGGGAAGCCGTGAAACGAGAACTCGCCGCTCGACTGGGCCTGGATCTGCATCGTTTGGTGGACCCCGGTGGGCGAGGCCGGCCCGTCGAAGCGGGCCTGCAGCTTGACCGCCGGCGGGGTGGAGAAGCGGAAGGGCGCGAGCTGTTCGGCCACGGCCGGCCCGAACACCCGGGCGGGGACCTCCAGCGGCAGCGTGGAGGTGAAGTCCAGATCCATGCCGATGAGCGCATAGCTGCCGGGGTCGATCTGCCGGGTGAACGTGCCGCGCGCGGCGGCGGACCCCAGGGTGGCGAAGAGCTCCAGGCCGTCGAAAAAGTTCGGCCGGATGAACAGCAGGGTCCGCGCGTGGTCGAACGACACCCCGTGGATGACCGGCGCGGTGCTGTCCGCGAAGGCAAAGACGGTCGTGAGCCGGCCCTGCCCCCACACCCCGGCCACATCGACGCTGGCCTCGGGCGGGGCGAGGGGAAACTCGAAGTCGCGGAAGAAGCCCGGCCACCACTTGCCGAACCAGCCCGAGATCGCGAGCGGCCGCAGGCGGCCCGCGAGGAGGAAGCGGAAGCTCCGGTTGCTGAAGTCCTGCTCGAAGCTGCCCTCCGCCCGGTTGTCGCCGAGCCGGGCATGCGCCTCGCGGGCGAGGAAGCGGGTGCCGTCAAATTCGAAGGCGCCGCCCACCTCGTCGATCGGCACGTGGAAGGCGTCGACCTGGCGCGCGAGCACGTGCCCCGTCAGGCCCGTGAACTTCCAGCCCGGGGCGAAGGTGGCGCGGGCGTCCAGCGCCACGGGGGAGGCGAAACCGACATAGGGGCGGAGGTCGTGCCGCAGGGCCCGGCCGATGGGCTCGAGCAGGGCGGGCGAGAGGGCGCCCTGGAACTGCAGCCCGGCGGTTTGCCGGCCGAGGTCGGCCTCGCCGCGCAGCGCAAGGCGCTGGCCGTCGCAGGCGGCGACCAGCTCGCCCTGCAGCCGGGGCAGCGGGCCGGCCTCAAGCCGCGCGGCCAGCCCAGTGAGGGTGAACCCGCGGGCGGACACCCGGGCGGAGCTCAGGAGCATCTCGCGCGGGTCGAACGTGTACTGGGCCGGCTGGAGGGAGCCGCGCAGCCAGGCGTGCACGTCGTGCAGCGCCAGGTCGCCGGGCAGCGCCAGGTCCTCCACCGCCAGCGTCAGCGGCGCCATCACGGGCGTGTCGCCCTGCAGGGGGAACCGGGTGGTCAGGTGGAGGCCGCGCGCGGTGAGCGCGACGGGCGTCGCCAGCTGCAGGCCGCGCGCCACGACGGTCACGGTGGCGATCGCCCCGCGCGTGGGCGAGGGCGTCAGGTCCACCCGCAGCTCCGGCTGGTCCAGCCCGGTGAGGCGGTCGGCCAAGCGGATGAGCTGGCGGCAGATGTCGGGATAGTGTGCGGCCAGATACCCCGGCAGGGGCAGCGGGTCGAGGCGGGCCTCGGGCCGGGACAGGAGGTGGAGGGAGCCCCGGGCGACGACGGCGATGCCGGCGACGCGGGCGGTCAGGTGTTCGATGACGAGCTCGTGGTCCTGGAGCCGCAGGGTGGCGTCGAGCTCGCGGACGAAATCCTCCGCCCGGCCCGAGCGCGAGAGCATGGCGGGGACGGCGAAACGCGTGCCGGACAGGTGCAGGCGGTGCGGCTCGAACTTGCCGCTGAGCAGCGCCCACGGGTCCAGCTCGAGGTAGGCGGCCGGCGTGGCGGCGATGGGCTCGCCGTAGGCGGGCAGAAAAAGCCGGAGGTCCTCCAGCAGGATGCGGCCCGAGGGATCGAAGCGCGCGTGGCCGAATTTGACCTCCACGTGCGAGGCGGCGAGCCGCTGCTCGAACAGTCGCAGGACAAAGCCCGGCACGGCGAGCTCGTGCGAGCCGGCGATCCAGGCCTGCACCCCGAGCAGCAGGCAGAGGGCGAGCCACAGGGTCCAGCGGACCAGGCCCAGCACGCCCGCGCTGCACCAGCGCGTGCCCTGCCAGCAGTGCTTCAGCCAGGCTTGCATCGGGGCGGGGACGGCTGGTTACCGGCCGGGTGCGGGTGCGGGCGCGGGGGCGGGGGGCGGGCCGGGGTCCCGCGGGCCCTCGGTGAGGCTCCAGAGGGCGTCGAGCAGCGGCTGCTCGAGGGAGAAGACGGCGTTGAACTCGCTCGCGGGCGAGCCGGCGACCTGCAGGTCGCCGCCGACGCGGCTGGTGAGCAGGAGCGTGGTCCGGCTGGTCTGCTCGCCGGCGCCGCCCACGAGGGTGGCGGTGGCCTCCAGCCGGTAGCGCCACGGGCGCTCCTCGCCCGCGAGGTTCACCCGGTCTTCAAACTGGTCGAGGAGAAACGCCTTGGCCCGCAGGGTGTGCAGGTGGGTGAGGACGGCCGTGACGGCCGGGGGCGGCGCCGTGCCGGCGTCCAGGGCGAGGTCGAGCAGCACTCGCCCGGAGGCGAGCTCGGTCAGCTTGAGCGCGGTGAGGCGGGCGCCGGCCGGCAGCTCGCGCAGGAGCCGCTCGCGCCAGGCGCGCGGCCCGACGGGCAGCTCGCGCAGGATGGCGGCGTCGACGGCGTAGACCGACGCCCCCGGGTTGGCGGAGGGCCCGAGGCGGGCGTAGACGTGGCGCTGGGCGTCTGTGCCGAACTGGAGCGCGACGGGCGCGGGACTGCCGACCAGAGTGAGCACGACCTCGCGTTCCGGGCGGTTGAACCCCCAGGCCTCCAGGTCCGCGGCGGTGGGCGCGTCGCTCTTGAAGTCGCTCGCGGTGAGCCGCGCGAGCTGGTCGAGCAGCCGCTGCACGCTGGCCGGGTCGGCGGGCTGGGTCTGCGGCCCCGCCGCGGCCGCGCCCCGCCGCAGGATCTGCCAGGCGGGCCGCTCGGCGGCCTGCGCCCCCGTCTCGAGCCGCTGGAGGACAAGCTCGGGCTGGTTGGGCGCGGCGAGCGTGACGGCATTGACCGCCGTGCCGTCGAAGTCGAGGACGCGGGTTTCCCGCAGCGCCACCTGGGCGGTGCGCAGCGTGTCCATCAGCGCGGCCGGGAGGCGGACCGTGAAGAGCGCGCGCCGCCCCTCCAGCTGGGCGTAATACGCCGGCGCCTCCCCCTTCCGGGCGTCGCCGGCGGGGGGGGCCGGGTCGCCGAGGATGAGGGTCTCGCGGCGGCTGTTGCCCTCGACCGTGATGCGCAGCGAGGGTTTCTCGGCGGGCAGGGTGGCGGGCGGGTTGGTCGTGAGGAAGGTCTCCACCCGGAGCGCGTTGAGCCCGTTGATCGCGAGTTCCGCCGCGTTCTTGCTGGCGCGGGCGACGATCGGCGTTTCGAACGACCAGCGGCTGCCGTCGCGGCGGAGCCGGATGCGGAGGCTGGCGGGTGCGGCCGTCTGGAGGTTGAGCGAGCGCGCCTCGAACACCGGGATGGTGAAGAGGGCGTCGGCCCGCAGGTCGTCAAAGGTGAGGCCGAGGCTGCGGGCGAGGCTCTGGCTGACGACGTGGATGCGCTCGCCGTCCGGCGAGAGCAGGTAGAGCCGGAGGTTGTCCTTGGTGAGGTCGCCGATGCGGAGCCGGGTGACCCGGGTCGGGTTGCCCACCAGCGAGGGGTTGGCGGGGTCGCCCGAGGTGAGGGTGAGGGTGAGCCGCGGCTGGTCGAGGCCGTAGTCCGCGAGGGTCTGGCCGTTTTTCGTCAGGTCGCTGACGTTGAAGCTGGTCTCGTGCTTGAGGAACTGGAGCTCGGTGAGGATCCGGCTGACGGCGTTGGGATTGGCGGGCCACTCGAGCGGGGAGGTGACGAACCAAGCCTCGCCGCGCTTGGCGAGGGCGAGGACGTGGGTGCCGCCGGTGATCTCGAGCGAGCGGATGTCGGCGGCCTCGGCGCCGAGGACGTTGGCCCGCGCCACGCGCCAGGCGTCCTCCGTGCGCCAGCGGCGCTCGAACTGGAAGATGAAGAAGAACAGGGCGACGTTCAGAAAGAGGAGGACGAGCGTGACTTTGGTGCGCATGGGAGGAGGCGCGGGGCGCCGGGGCGGGAGGGCGGGGTCGGGGGCGAAGGGCGGGCGGGTGGGGTGGGCGGCTCAGCGGCGGCGGGTCCAGTAGACGACGAGGCCGAGGAGCAGGGCGGCGCCGGGCAGGGCGAGGAGTAGGGCGCTGCGGAGGCGGGACAGTTCCCCGGCGCTGAGCGAGAGCTGGAAGCGCTCGATCGGGCGCACCGGGATGTTGAACTGGGTGTCGCGTTCGACGGACCAGTTCACGGCGCTGAGGAAAATATCGAGGTTGCCGGGGAGGGCGATGCGGTTGTTGGCGATGAGGTCCCCGGTGCCGAACACGACCAGCCGGCCGCCGCGCACGCTGAAGTCCAGCCCGGCCCGCACGGTGACGCGCTCCGAGGCGATCACGATGCCGAGATGGTCGGCGGGCTCCAGCCCCGGGCGGTCGTTCCGGATGTCGTAGCCCGCATTGTACTCGGGCGCGCGCCCCAGCCGGTAGCTGACCTCGCCCCAGGCGGTCGGCGAGGTGACGGCCAGGGTGGTGAGGGTGAGGCCCCCGAGGAGCTTGCGGCCGGGATCGGGCCGCACGCTGCGGGCCTGGCCGATGCGCAGCGGCATCTGGTAGTCGATCAGCGTCTGGGTGATGGGGTGCGGCTGGAAGAGCTTCAGGATCAGGTCGCCCTCCTCCGTCATGGTGCCGGCGCCGGGGTCGTGGACGAGGTCGTCGTCCACCAGCACGCCCCAGTCGAGGAGCAGCTGGCCGAGGCCGTGCGGCTGGCCCGGGGCGAGCAGGCCGATCAGGCGCCCGGCGCCGGCGGCGAGGTACTGGCGGAGCAGTTCCTGCTCGGCGGGGGTGTAGGCGGCCTGGGGGGAGACGGCGACGATCAGGGCGGCGTCGGCCGGAATCCGGGCGGTCGCCGCGAGGTCGAGGCGGTCGACGTCGAAGTTCCGCACCCGCAGCTGGTCCTTCAGCGCGGAGAGCCCGCGGACCGGGTCGACGTCCTCGGGGTTGAGTTCGCCGTGCCCGGTGAGGAAATAGATCTTCTTCCGGCTCTGGCTGGAGACCTCCAGCAGGGCGGCGGTCAGCGCCTGCTCGCCGAGGAAGGCCTCGCGCTGCTTGTCCTTCACCCGGTAGAGGTCGTCGACGCCCAGCGCGCGGCGCTTGTCCCCGGAGATGACCACGATGATGTCGGGCGAATCGATCCCGTATTCCTCGGCCTTGCGGCGGTTCTTGTAGACGTCGAGGTACTCGACGGTGATCCGGCCGGCCGGGTTGCCCTCGCTGGCGTAGGTGTACTCGCGCAGCAGCCCGCTGGCGTCGCGGTAGGCCTGCGCGTTGGCGGGGTTCTCGGAGTCCGGGGTGATCGTGACGACCACGCGCGAGGGCTGCGGGAGGCTGCGCAGGTAGGCCCCGGTCTCGGCGGAGAGGGAGTAGCGGTGCTGGTGGGTGAGGTCGAACCGCCAGGAATGGTTGCGCGCCAGGTAGTTGAGCCCGCCGAAGAGGGTGAGGAAGAGTCCGGCCTGCAGCACGAGGTTGAGCGTGCGGATCCAGCGGGCGGTGCGAAAGCTGTCGAGGGTGGCCATGGTGGGATCAGCCGCCGGCCGGGGCCGGCCCCGCGGTCGGGGACGCCGGGTCGGCGGGGGAGCGGAAAGCGGGGAGGGGCGGCCGCATGTCAGGAGTGGAGCAGCTTGGCCTCGACGCCGAGGATGCTGAAGATGAGCGCGAGCACGGTGCCGCTCAGGTAGAAGAGCAGCTGGCGGGTGTCCACGATGCCGCGGGCAAAGTCGTCGCGGTGGGTGAACACCTGGGCGTAGTCGACGGCGACGCGGACGGGCTGGAGGACCTCGCGGTTGAGCGCGCTGGAGCCGCCGAGCCAGCTGAGGCCGAACATGAGCGCGAAGATCATCGAGGCGCAGAGGATGGCGGCGACGGCCTGGTTGCGGGAGAGGGAGCTGGCGAAGACGCCCAGCGCGATGAAGAGCAGGCCGGAGACGGCGATGAACAGGTAGCCGCCGATCAGCGGGCCGGGGTCGAGGAAGCGGACGTCGCCGGAGAACCGCTTCAGGATGAAGAAGAAGGCGGCGGTCGCGCCCCAGAGGGTGAGGTAGAGCAGGTACGCGGCGGTGTATTTGCCGAGCACGACCTCGGTGGTGGTCACGGGGGTGGTGAGGAGGGTCTCGATCGTGCCGAGGCGGCGCTCCTCGGCGAGGCACTTCATGGTGAGCATCGGCACCATGAAAAGCACGGGAAACCAGAAGAACTGGAAGAAGAACTGCGCCGGCGACACCTCCTGCGGCGCCTTGCTGTAGCTCTCAAGGATGCTGGTGAAGATGAAGCCCATGAACGCGAAGAAGAACATCGCCGCGAGGTAGGTCCCCGCGCTGACCAGCAGCATCCGGATCTCGTGGCTGAGGAGGGTGAAGAAATGCTTCATCGGCGGGCGCGGGGCGTTTATTTTTTGCGGAGCTCGGCGGTGGTGACGTCCCAGCTGCGGCGGGTGGCGGCGAGGAAGACGTCCTCGAGGGTCGGATGGGCGCGGCTGAGGGCGCGGAGCCGGAAGGCCGGCGGGGCCAGGGCGCGCAGCAGCGGCTCGCCGAGCTCGGCGTCGCGCTCGGTGGTGAGCGTGATCCGGCGGAAACCGTCGGCGTCGGGCTCGCCCTGGGTGCGGATCTGGAGCGTGGGCTCGAGGGCGGCGAGCACGGGCGGCAGCGTGCTCAGGTCGCCCGCCAGCTCGAGCTGGTAGGTGGAGTGGCCGAGCACCTCGCGCCGCAGGTCGGCGGGCGTGCCCTGCGCGACCACCCGCCCCTGGTTGATGATCAGCACGCGGTCGCACGTCATCTCGATCTCGGGCAGGATGTGCGAGGAGATGATGACGGTCATGCGGCCGCGCAGGCTGGCGATGAGGTCGCGGACGATCAGGATCTGGTGGGGGTCGAGGCCGATCGTCGGCTCGTCCATGATGATGACCGGGGGCTCCGCCAGGATGGCCTCGGCGATGCCGACGCGCTGGCGAAACCCCTTGGACAGCTGGCCGATGATCTTGTGGCGGACGCGCTTGAGGTCGCAGAGCTCGAGCACCTCGTCGATCCGCGGGCCGAGCTGGCGGCGGGCGATCTCCTTGAGCCGGCCGCGGAAATAGAGGTACTCCGAGACGCGCATGTCCTCGGGCAGCGGGTTGTTCTCGGGCATGTACCCGATGTGGCGCTTGGCCTCGTTGGGCTGCGAGGCGACGGGCACGCCGCAGATGTGGACGCAGCCGGAGGTCGCGGGCAGGTAGCCCGTGAGGATGCGCATGGTGGTGGACTTCCCGGCGCCGTTGGGGCCGAGGAACCCGAGGATCTCGCCCCGGCCCACCCGGAAGGTGATGTCGTTGACCGCCGTGACGCCCGCGTAGGACTTGACCAGGTGGGCGACTTCGATGGCGGGCGTCTCAGGCATCAGGGGCAAGGGTGAACCAGCGATGGACACGAATAAACACGAATGTTGCGCGCCGGGGCGGGGCTCAGGCGCTTTTTTCCAGGGTGACCTCGCCGGCCGGGAAGCGCTGGGGGCGGCCGCCGCCGGTCGGGCGCACGAGGAGGCAGCCGGCGTCGTCCACGCCGGCGGCGAGGCCGGCGAAGCGGCGGCCGCCCTGCAGCACGGCGACGGGCTGGCCGCGCAGGACATCGTGGCGGTTCCACAGGTCGGCGAAGGTCGCGAGGTGTTCCCCCTCGAGGAACTGGGTGTAGGCGAGCTGGACGCGGCCGATGAGCGCGGCGGTGAAGCGGTTGGCGTCGAGCGGTCCGGCGGTCTGCTCGGCGAGCGAGACGGCGTGGCGGGCGAGGGCGGCCGGCCAGGCGCCGGCGGGGCTGTTGAGGTTGAGGCCGAGCCCGAAGACGAGGTCGCGGATCTGGTCGGCGTCGATGCGGGCCTCGGTGAGCATGCCGCCGGCCTTGCGGCCGTCGAACAGGAGGTCGTTCGGCCACTTGATGCCGGGGGTGGCGTGGCAGAAATTGGCGATGAGCTCGCAGACATTGACGCCCATCCAGAGCGTGAAGGTCGCCATGCGGGTGGGCGGGAGCTGGGGCCGGAAGGCGAAGCTGGCGTAGAGGTTGCCGTTGGCCTCGCTGTGCCACACGCGGCCGAGCCGGCCCCGGCCGCGGGTCTGCCGGCGGGCGAGAATGACAAACGGCGCCGGCCGGCCGGCGGCCAGCTGGCGGGCGGCCTCGTCGTTGGTGCTGTCGACCTCGTCGAGCAGGGTGAGGGGGAAGTCGCGCGGCCGGCCCTTGAGGTGCGCCGCGATGAAGGTGGCGTGCAGCGCCGCCGGCCGCCGGGCCAGCCGGTAGCCGCGGGCATGGGCGGCCTCGAACTCAAACCCCTGCGTCCGGAGCTTCTCCATGTGCTGCCAGACCGCCACCCGGCTGATCCCGAGCTTGGTCCCGAGCGCCGCCCCGGACAGGTAGCCCGGTTCGCGGGCGAGCAGTTCGCGGAGGATGACGAGTTCGGTGCTGGGCATGGGGGCGGCGCGGCCGCGACTGAAACTAGAGAGCGTCCCCGCAGGCTGGGCAAATGTCATTTGCGCAATTTCTACCCGCCGCGCCCTCCGGGGCAGCGGCGGCGCCCCGCCCGGGCGCGGCCGGGGCGCCGGACTTATTTCGGGCCCAGGCCGTAGCTCTGGTTGAAGTCGCCCCGCCGCAGATAGGTTTCCTGGCTCTGCTTCGAGATAAAGTCGGCGGTGGCCTTGTCGCCCGCGCGACGGGCGGTCCGGGCGTCGTCGGCGAGCTCGGACATGCTGTCGAGCCGCTCCTGCTCCTGATACATGGCGAGGGCGATCGGGCGGTTCCAGCTTGAGAAGGGGCCGAATTTCAGCCCCGCGTAGCGCTGCATGCCGAGGTCGGCCTTGCCGCTGGGCGTCGCGAGCTCCCTTTCCTTGAACACCGTGGGGAGTTGCTCGCGCACGACATAGTCGGGCAGCCGGATGATGCCGTTCTTCGGCTTTTCCGCCTCGCGGGCGTCGGCCGGCTCCTCCGCCAGTTTTTTCTCCACCGGCTTGGGCGGGCTGTAGCGGGGCATGCCGACAGCAAGGGTGGCGGCGAGGTCGTCCGACATGACCCGTTCCCGCCGGGGCTTGGCCGGCCGGGCCGGCTCGGGGAGCGCGCCGGGCTCCGCCGCGGGCGGCCGCACCGATTCAAGCTCGGCGGCGCTGGCGCGGCTGGCCAAGCCCGCTCCGAGCAGGATCAAGGCCGTCAACAGGGGCAGGCGGAGGGGGCGGGGCATGACGATGAGTGCATGTTGGCCGCGCCGGAGTTCCCTGCAATCCCGGGAATTCAGGGAATCCCGCCGGCCGGGCGGGCTACTGCTTCGCCAGCAATGCGGCGAGGGCGGCGGGGTCGACCTCGCCCTGCACGGCATGCAGG
>SESH01012863.1_pt1 | contig 27027 bp, 22 predicted proteins | sample 3171561 | NCBI WGS metagenome assembly SESH01 (sample SAMN10866947, study PRJNA518727) | freshwater metagenome | biome: subpolar coniferous forest; feature: holomictic lake; material: water; isolation source: holomictic Lake 442 2011 16.5 m and 2014 13 m | place: Canada: near Kenora, Ontario
TTATTAACCGATATATTATGCGACGTCGATATTGATCGTATATATTTACAAACGAGACGACAATCATGCCGTCGGTAGTTAAAACGTTCTAATGGGTTATCTAACTAGCATGAAATACCCTATTCTATCCGCTGGTTGTTGGTTTCGTTTCATGCCGCGCCTGCTATGCGGCGTGGTGTTGGCCTGCAGCGTGGGTGACGTGGTGGGCGCGATTGAAGACTGGGATGCGGCGGATCGGTCGCACGTGTTGACGGTGGATCTGACGCGCGAGGGCCAGAACCTGCTGCCGCCGTCTCCCGATAAGCCGGTCTATTACGTCCCCGTCGTCTTGGGCTATAAAGAGCGCGGTGAAATCGTGAAGCACTATGAGCGGCGACCGAACGAGGAGGTCATCCTGCGGACGCTGATTGCCACGCTGGAAAAGCAGGGGTACCGCATCGCCTCCAAGGAATTTCCACCCACGCTCACCCTCTCGTTCGAATGGGGAACCGTGGCGCCGAGTTTCTTGGATAAACGCGTCCTTAACACGGCGGAGATGCGCATGATCATCATCGGTGAATCCGAGTGGGATGTGAACAACCGTTACGCCCTCGACGAGATCAACAGTCTCACGGCCCGCCACTATCTCCTGGTGTCCGCCTTTCGCTATCAACGCACCGCGGTGCAAGGGAAAGAGGATGTATTGCTGTGGCGCGCCCATTCAACGACGAGCGCGTGGGGCGACTACCTCGACGATGTGATTCAACCCATGATCAAAATCGCGTCCCATGGCTTCGGTCGCTCCGTCAAACCCGCCGCCTCCTGGTTCAACGAGCGCACCGGCACAGTGAAGTTGGGCGAGCTTAAAGTGGTCGAAGAGCCACCGACAAACCATCAGCACGAGACGTAGCCCCGTTAGTTTTCAGCGTTTTTTGACCGCAGGACAGTTCCCGAATTAGGAGGCCGCCGGCCAGGGTGTATTTCCGGCGACCGCGTAACTGATGGGTCCCTTCGCGCATCTATTCGACACATGAATCCAAGCCGCATCCCACCTCTTGGATTCTTAGCGCACATTCCGCGCATGATGAACCTCACCAAGGTTGTTCTGTTCTTGGCCCTGGGTCTGTCCGGCGCCCTGCTGGGCTTGCGGGCCGCACCTGGGGAAAGTGACTTCAACATCAATGTGCGTAGCGACGTTGATCGGCCGTTCAAGGGCTTCGGGAAGGAAACCCTCCGCGAACACGGGAAAGTGTACGCCATCATCTCGATCCAGCAGATCGACAACCCCACCAATAAGCTCGTGCGGCCGGTGAACGAATACGACCTCCTCAAGGACCTGCATCAGGTTCTCACGAACCACGGCTATCGCGAGGCCCCGGCGGGCACGACTCCCGATATCCTCCTCACCGTCCTCTACGGCCGCGGTTGGTTGCGCAACCCATACCTGGACGACGGTATGATCGACCTATACAACGGCGGGATTGAAGGCATCAGGGCCGGTGGGGCGCCGGTCGTGACGATCGTGGGAGTCCCCAAGGATGCGTTTCGACACAAGGATGCCTTCTATGAAGAGAAGTTGCAGCGGGCCGAAGGGGAGAAACTCATCATCAACATCACCGCTTGGCAGCCGCCCGAGCCCCGGAAGGCGGGGGCGAAGAAGGCGAAGCCGAGGCAGTACTGGCGCACCACCATCAATACGGAAGACGCCGACCAAGATTTGAATGTTCTGAAGGAGAAGATGCTCAGAGCCGGCGCGGTCTGCTTCGATCAGGTGATTGACCGGGAGGAAATTACCGTGTCCAGCTCCCTTCCCGAAGGGCACGTGGAGGTCGGCATTTCAACCGTGGTCGAGCCGAGCCAAGCGCGCAAGTAGCCTACCTCAAACGCACTGTCTTCGACGCGACAGCGAGAGGCGTTATGAATGCCGAACCACACAGCGCAACCGACCTCCCCAGCTGAGGAGGTTCATGGTTACGTCACCCCCACTGACGGCGCCATATCTCATGCCTCCACGGCGGCGCGGTTATTGAGTTCATTCGCACGGCGTGAAGTCTCCCATTTTATTCCCTACATGAAAAATTTCATTCGGTCGGTGACGTTGAGCAGGAATCAGCCCGCTGCCGGTGTCCCGTTAGCAACCTTCGGATTTCGCCTTTCCCCTCTGTCCCTGCGTCTTCGTTCGGCTGGCTTGGTTCTGTTGGCTCTGCTGGCCTCCGCACCAATCATCTGCGCAGCCCCGGTCGATGAACGATTCGTGATCGAGTCGGTCGACATGACGCGGGACGGCAAGAAGCTGACGCCGCCGACTCACGACCTTCCGACGTACTACCTGGCCATCTTCGATGGTTACAAGGAGCTGGGTAGTGCGAGCCGAGATTACGAGCGCAAGCCGCCGGACGAGGACACGGCGCGCCAACTCATCACCATGCTTGCGAAGCAGGGCTACAAACTGGCGTCGAAACAGAATCGCCCCACCATAGTCCTCGTCTTCCAGTGGGGTTCAATTGTGCCCGTGGAAGTGGATAGTGCCCTCCGGGGACCGAATCAGCCGCCGTTGCCCGGCCATGTCACCAATGCGAGTGAGATCCGGGCGTATGTCGTGGGCGAGCGCGCGCGCGACCTCGATCGCCATGCCGCCTACTATTCCGAGATGTCGAGCCTCGCGGCACGGCATTATCTGATGATCTCTGCCTTCAAGTACCGCAACACCGACGAGGGCGACGAGATTTTGCTCTGGCGGGCCCACGTCACCACCGAGCTGTGGGGAAATTATCTGGCGGAGGTCTTGCCTCTAATGATCGCGCACGCCGCGCCAATTCTGGGTCGGAATGTGCCGCCTGGGGGCGGTTGGACGCCGACGAATCCCCATGTAACGATCGGAACACCGGTGGTTATACCGGACGCAAATTCAGCTGAGAAAAAGTCCCAGTGACGGATCCGCCGTCCGGCGGTCATTCTGAAAACACCGTCCGGTGCCCAGCCACTTGTCACTTGTCACTTTCTCCCAGGTTCGCGACAAAGGCGCGAACAGACGGGCCGATAGCTTAATGGTTAAAGCAGAGGACTCATAATCCTTTGAGTCTGGGTTCGAGTCCCAGTCGGCCCACCATCCAGCCATCCCATCCTCCCTCCTCATGACATCCTCCCGTTCCCCCAAGTCCTTCCTGCTCCTCCTCGCGGTCCTCGCCGCCGGCGTTTCCGCTTCCGCCAGCGACGCCAAAACCGCCCCGGCCGCGGCGGCCTACCCGCTCAAGGTCTGTGTCGTCTCCGGCGAGGAGCTGGAGGGGGGCGACATGGGCGGCCCCATCGATTATTTCTACAAGGAAAAGGGCAAACCCGACCGGCTCGTCCGCTTTTGCTGCAAGCATTGCATCAAGGATTTTGAGAAGGACCCGGCCAAGTACCTGAAGAAACTCGATCAGGCCCAGGCCAAGCCCCTGTAAGAAAAACGCGCCTGGCTCCGGCGCGTGGCCGCTCCCGGCCTCCGCGCTCCCCGGCCAACCGCCCGGATCGGGCGCCCCCGGGGTCAGCCCCGGCCGTGCTCTTCGGGCGCGACCATGCCGTCGTCCGTGGCCTCGGTCCGGACGGAGCGCAGCGCGGCGAAGAGCCGCCGCAGGTCGCGCACCACGCCCCAGGACAGCCAGACGGTCGTGAGGACGCCGATCACCAGCGGCAGCAGGATCAGGTAGAACCACCAGAGGTTGGACCACGCGGCCAGCGTCCAGCGCTGCACCACCATGTTCCAGGTGGTCACACTCAGGAACACGACGCACGACGCCACGAACCAGGCAAACAGGCTGCCGGAAATCCACTTGTCGCCCCGGGTGAAATGCCGGTCCCAGCCGATCAGCCGGGCGGCCCAGTGGCGCGGCCCCGCCGCGGAGACGGTTGCCGTCTGGTCCTCGCGCACGGCGTAGGGCCCGCGCCGCAGCAGCTGCTCCATGTTGAACGGCTCGCGGCAGGTGAGCAGCGAGAGGCCGACGTAGCAGGCGATGGCCACCAGCACCGAGACAAACGCGATCTCCAGCCCGTTCATCACGTGACCCCAGGGCAGCGTGATGAATTTCAGCCAGAAGGCCTTGCCGGTCAGGTCGCCGCGCTGGGCGCACAGGCTGGCCATCTGCTGCACCCCGATGCCGAGGAGGGGGGTGATCGCCCCGGAGAGCATGGCGCCCCACGCCCCGGCGGCGGTGCCCCGCTTCCAGTACAGCCCCCCGATGATCACGGCCCCGGCGCCGCCCCCGAAGATCGCCCCGGTGATGCTGAAAAACAGCACGATGGCGTCCGTCTGCCGGAACAGCAGGCTGAAGAGGTACGCGAAGAGCGCCACGCCGCTGATCGCCCAGCGCAGCAGCCGGATGTGCTGCGCCGGCGTGAACGGGGTCCGGCGAAAGGGCATCACCACATCCTGCACGAAAATGCTGCCCCACGAGTGCAGGTAGGAGCCGTCGCAGGCCAGCATCGCGAACAGCATGACGGCGGCGAAGCAGCCCTTGATCCCGGACGGCAGCACGTGGCTCAGCGTCACCGGCACGAGCATCTGTGCCCGGATCTGGGGCTGCTCGATCCGGTTCACGTCGGCCAGGATCCGGCCGGCCTCGGCCTGGTGCTCCGGTGACCGCAGGACGGTCAGCGCGCACAGGCCCAGCAGCGTGATCATCACCGAGCGGGCAAACCCCCGCCAGTTGCCGAGAATGTTGCCCATCTTGGCCTCGTGCGGGTTCGCCGCCGAGCAGTTGAAGCCCTGGTTCCCCTGCCAGGCCATGTAGAGGTAGGCCAGCATGGCCGCGCCGATCGTCACATACCAGATGTTGAAGTCCTCGGTGGCGCTGGGGGAGTCGAAGGGATCCACCAGCCAGTTCCCCTTGGACCCGACCGGGGCCCCGAAGACCGCCTTGCCCGAGGCGTCGAGCAGGCCGATGCCCAGGCCCTGGTCGGATATTGCGCGGAAAATTTCGGGCCAGTCGAACATCGTCAGCAGCGCCACCGCGATGATCAGGTACAGGCCGCCGGAGATCAGGCCCTCGACCGCATCCGTCACCATGATGGTCAGCTGCCCCCCGATCAGCGCCATGGCCAGGGCCGAGCCGAGCAGCCCCAGCATCACCAGCCCGAATGTCGGGAAGGCGTGGCCCCCCAGCGCGATGCTCTGCGGCCAGCCGATGTAGTTGACGAAAAAGCGGGCGCTGACCGCCGGGAAGATGGCGAAATTCACCAGGCCCGAGACGAAGCACAGCGTGCCGGCCAGGATGCGGAAGCGCCGGCTGTAGCGGACCTCAAAGAGCTGCGCCAGCGTCAGGACGCGCGTTTCCCGGTAGCGGTAGACGATGAAGCCGGACAGGGCCAGGAGCATGACGATCGTGCCGCTCCGCCCCAGCACGATCTCCCACCAGGTGATGGTCACGCCCGACCGGCACATGATCTCGAAACACATGATGGCCGTGATGGCCCCGAAGCTGGCCGTGCCGACGGAGGTGGCCACCAGGTAGCGTCCCGCCGTGCGCCGCGCCGACAGGAAGTCGGCGACGGAGTGCATGTGCCGCTGCGTGTACCAGGCGATCGTCAGGACGATCGCGAGCGGCACCGCCACAATCGACCAGTCCAGCCAGCTCATGCGCTCCGCCCTCCGCCGACTGCGACCCGACCGGGCCGGGGGCACGGTTCGAGCGGGGGCACGTACTCGGGAGGGGACACGTTGAACAGGCGCGCGTTTGCGGGGTTCATCCGTGGGGGTAGGTCCGGACGAGCGGCCCATGCTCGGGGATCCGCCGCCGTTTGTCCATCCTCGCGGCGGCCCCGCGCCGCCACCGCTCCGGAGCGCTTTTGGGTGGCGCTGAAAACCGCCCGGGTCCATGGATGCACGGCCCGATTCCATCCCCATGAATCCAATTTTCCGCCGACTGGCCCAGTCCGTCCGCCCCCTGTGTTTCCTGCTCCTGGCCGGTGGCCGGCTGGCGGCGGCCGAGGGCGAGAACACGTTCACGATCAATGTGCGGGCTGTCGTGGACCGGCCGTTCAAGGGTTTCGGGGTGGAGCCGCTCCACGAGCATGGCAAGAGCTACGCGATCGTCTCGATCGAGCAGATCGACAACCCGACCAACCGGCTGGCGCGGCCGGTGAACGAATTCGCCCTGCTCAAGAATCTCCGCCACGTCCTCGCGACCCACGGGTTTCGCGAGGCCCCGGCCAACACCCGGCCCGAGATCATCCTCACCGTCCTCTACGGCCGCGGCTGGCTCCGCAACCCCTACCTGGATGACAGCATGATCGACGAGCTCTCGGGCGGCATCGACGGCATCAGCGCCGGCGGGGCGCGGGTCGTGACCATCGTGGGCATCCCCAAGAACGTGATCCGACACAAGGAGCCCGGGTACGAGGAGAAGGTGCAGCGGGCCGACGGCGAGAAGCTCATCCTCAACCTCACCGCGTGGCAGCCGCCCGAGCCCCGGAAGGCCGGGGCGAAGAAGGCGAAGCCGCGGCAGCTCTGGCACACCACCATCAACACCGACGATGCCGACCAGGACCTGAACGAGCTGATGGAAAAGATGCTGGCCGCCGGCGCGGCCTATTTCGACCGCGAGATCGAGCAGGAGGAGGTCTCCATCCCCAGCACCCTGCCCGAAGGTCGCGTGAACGTGGGCACGCCCACCGTGGTCGAGCCCAACCCGCCGCGGAAGTGACGCGCCCGGCCGGGCGGCGCGTCACCGCAGCCAGCGCGGCAGCGCCAGCGAGATCCAGGGCAGGTAGGTGATGAGCAGCACTCCGACGAACCGCACGCCGAGCAGCGGCAGCACGGCGCGGATGACCTCGGCGATCGGCTTGTTCAGCCGGTAGGAGGCGAGCAGCAGGTTCAGCCCGACGGGCGGGGCGAGGAAGCTGAGCTCCATGTTGGCGAGGAAGATGATGCCGAGGTGCAGCGGGTCGATCCCCAGCCGCGTCCCGATGGGGATGAGCAGCGGCACGACGACCACGATCGCCGCGTAGATTTCCACCAGCCCGCCGATGAGCAGGAGCGCCACGTTCAGGCCGAGCAGGAACACCCAGCGCGACTGCACGTGGATCGCCGCCCACTCCGCCAGGCGGTCCGGGATCTGGGCGTCCACCAGGTAGTTCGTCAGCCCGAGCGCCACCCCGAGGATCAGCAGGATGCCGCCGACGAGCACGCCGGCCTCGGTCATCACCCGCGGGCAGTCCCGCACGATCCCGAGGTCGCGGTGAATCACCGCGGCGACCAGCCACGCATAAAACGCCGTCACCGCCGCCGCCTCGACCGGCGTGGCCCAGCCGCCGAACAGCGCGACCATCGACACCACCGGCAGCAGCAGCTCCCACTTCGCCGCCCAGAGGGCGCGGCCGGCCTCCCCCGCCTCGAACCGCTGCCGGTCCGCCGCCGCCCGCCGCCCCGCCCAGATGCCCCAGGCCACCGTCATCGCAATCAGGAGCAGCGCCGGCACCAGCCCGGCGAGAAACATCTCCGGGATGTCCACCTTGGCGAGGATGGCGTAGAGGATCACCGGCAGGCAGGGCGGCAGCAGGATCCCGAGCGAGCCGGCGCCGGTGACGAGCCCGAGCGCGTCCCGCTCCGAGTACCGCGCCGCGATGAGCACGGGCAGCAGGAGCCCGCCCAGCGCGAGGATCGTGACGCCCGAGCCGCCGGTGAACGAGGTGAAGAACGCGCAGATCAGGGCCGTGGCGACCGCCGGCCCGCCGCGGAACCAGCCGACGAGGGCCTGGAACACCCGGACCAGCCGCTGCGAGGCGCCGCTCTCCGCCATGAAGTAGCCGGCGAGGGTGAAGAGGGGGATGGCGGGCAGCGCGGGATTGGTCACCAGCGCATAGTGCTCGACCGACACCGCGGCGATCGGGACGTCGCGGCCCCAGAACAGGACCAGGGCGGTGCCGCCGAGCGCGACGAAGATGGGCGCCCCGAGGGCGGTGGCGGCGAGCAGCGCGGCCAGCGCGGGCAGGACGAGCCGGTCAACGGCGAGGGGCGGGAACACGGCGGCGAGGACCAGCGCGGCCGCGACCCCGAGGGTGGCGGCGCGGCGCGGCCCGGTGGCTGCCGCCCGCCAGATCAGCCGCAGGCAGATGAGGCCGAAGCCGACGGGCATCGCGAGCTGCACGATCCAGAGGGGCAGGCCGTAGGCCAGCACGCTGCCGCCCTCCCGCTCCTGCAGCACGAACTGCAGGCTGGCGAAACCAAGAAAGGCGGTGACCGCCGCCGCCACGGCGCTGCGGAAGACCAGGGCGGCGCCCGGCCCGCGCCCGCGGTCCAGGGCGGGCGCCGTGGCGAGCGCGAGCAACCGGCCGTCCCGCGCAGCCACCACGCCGCCCACCATGCCGACCAGCAGGGTGAGGTGGCGCAGGAAGTCGGGCGCGCTGGGGATGCCGGTGGAAAACTGCCGCAGCCCGATTTCCGCCAGCGGCAGCGCGACCATCAGGGCGAGCAGCAGCGCGAGCCCGAGGTCCTCGCCCCGGTGCCACCACCGGCGCGGGGCCGGCGCGACGGTCAGCGCGGCGGCGATGGCGGCGGAGGGTTCGACCCCGGGGTGCATGCGCGTGGTCCGGGGGCGCCGGCTCAGGGGGTGCCGCCGGGCGCGGCGCGGCACTCGGCCAGCGCCGCCAGCACCTGGTCGAAGATTTCCGCGGGCACGATCGGCCCGCGGATCAGGGGGTAGGACTGGGCCGCCAGCCGCTGCCACGCGGCCCGGATCGCGGGCGTGACCGGCTGGACCACCAGGCCGTGCTGTTGCATCGCGACGATCGCCGCGTCGTCCTCGGCCCGCGTCTGCGTGCGGATCCGCCCCGCGGTGGCGGTGGCGATCGCCTGCAGCTGGGCGCGCAGGGCCGGCGGGATTTTTTCCCAGACGTCGCGCCGCACGATGGCGGCGCCGACAATCGGCACCCAGTTCAGGTCGAGCATGTATTTCGCCGGCCGGTTGATCTGGAGGGCGTTGGCGAGGAAGGGCGGCACGGGCACCACGCTGACCATGCCGGTGGTCAGGCTGGGCAGGATCTGCTCGGTCTCCAGGGCGACCGGCTGGTAGCCGAGCTCGCGCATGATCTCCATCTGCCGGGGCACGCCGGCGAGGACGAACAGCTTCATGCGCTTGTAGTCGTCCGGATAGGCCCCCGGCTCCTTCGAGAAGTAGCGCACCCAGCCGGCGTCGCCCCAGAACAGCACCTCGAAGCCCTTGGCGCGCAGGCGCGCCTCCAGCTCGGGGCGGATCTTCTCGCGCACGTAGTCCACCTCGCGCCAGTCCCGGAACATCATCGGCATCAGTTGCAGGCTGGAGACCGAGCGGTCGATCTCCGAGAGCCCGACCGCGGTCAGCACGGCCGCGTTGATCTGCCGCGCGCGCATTTTCTTCACGAGCAGCGGCTCGCCGTCGGCCATGCCGGCGTAGAGGGTCAGCTTCACGGCCGGCCCCGCCGCCTTTTGCCAGGCGGCGCGCATCTCCATCAGGTTCTGGTGGCCGGAGGTGCCGACGGGGAGAATCGTGGCGAGCTTGATCTCGACCGGCTCGGCCGCGGCGGCGGGCAGGAGGCCCAGGGCCAGGGCGGCCGCGAGGGCGGCGGGCAGGAGGCGGCGGGTCATGGCGGGGAGGAGGGCGCCGGGGGCGGGGCGGGGGGCAGGATCAGTTCATCGGTGCGCGAAAGCAACCAGCGCGCGCGGCGCTGCACCACGAGGTTGGCCAGCCGCCACTCCGGATGCGCCGCGGGATCGATCGCGAGGGCCCGCTGGAGCAGGGCCTGGAACTCCGCGCGGTCCTGCCGCGGCACCGCCACGGCCTCGGCCAGGCTGACCAGCGGCCCGGCCTGGCCGCCGCCGCACAGTTCCAGGGCGCGCGCGCAGTGCTGCCGCGCCCGCGCCGCCGGGTCGCCGGACCCGCCCTGCCGCGCCATCTCGTACGGGATGAGGAACGCATGGATGGCCCCGTCCGCATAACCCTCGTTCAGCGCGAGCGCGCGGTCGATCAGGGCCTCGACCAGCACCTGGTCGGCGATCAGGTCGGCGTTGTCCTTGGAGAGGGTGATGGCCGCGCCCCAGGCGGCGGCAGTCCAGAACAGCAGGGGGACGTCGTCGGGCCCGGCCGCGCGCACCGCCGCCGCCGGGTCGGCCGAGAGCTGGCGCGAGAAGCCCGCATGCGCCGCGTCCAGCCCGCGCAGCCCGTGGTCGCGCGCCCGCAGGTACATCCGCCGCGCCCGGGCGCGCAGCTGGCTGGCGGCCGCGAAGTCCTGGTCGGCGACCAGGTCGGCGTCCTGCTCGAGAAATCCCCAGGCGTACTGGGTGAACCCGCTGGCGGCCGCGAGCCGCAGCCCGCGGTGCTCGGGCGCCTCGGCCAGCAGGCTCTCGACCAGCTTCAGGCTGAACGGGGCCGCGGCCCGGATCAGCTCCGGATCCTCGTCGGTCGCGAACCCTGCGCCGCTTTCCGCCAGCGCCTGGCCCACCTGGTTGACCGCGGACCGCCGCAGGGTGGTGCAGCCGGGTCCGGCGAGCAGCCCGAGTGCCAGGAGCGCAACGGGCAGCCCGGCCAGCACGCCGGCGTGCTGGCGGGACCGGGGATGCGGCGGACGGACTGGGGAGCAAGGAATCAAGGGTGGAAATTTGCCTCGCGCCGGGGAGGTCGATTCAGGCCCGTCGCTCAGGGGCGAGCATAGTTTGGTTTGGGCGCTTGGGGAGACAATAAGCGCGCCGGGACGGGGTGGGCCCGGTCCTCACGCATTCATGTCGGCCCAGCGGCGGGCCTGGCGGCCGAAGATCCACAGCGCCCCGGCGGCTAGGATGCCGATGGCCGCGAAGGGGAGCCACACATGCAGCTGCGGGTGGTAGGTGTCCCACAGCAGCCGCGTGGCGGCGGTGGCGTCCAGCCCGGTGACCGCCTGCAGCTTCAGCATGGCCTCCGGCCGCGTCACGCCGAGGGTCTGCTCCAGCGAGGCCACGTTGCCATCCCAGGCGCGGCCGGCCCCGAGCGGCGTCTGCTCCGCGAGGTAGCGCAGGGCGAGCCCGGCCTTCTCGCCGTACTGCCCGTAGACATGGCCGGCGAGCTGCGAGCCGGCATACACCCCCACGCCCACCGGGATGTTCACGTAGCCGAGGTAGAGCCCCTTCTTGCCGGGGGGCGCGATCAGCGCGAGGTATTCGCTCTTCTTCGGGCCGGTGGCCATCTCGCCCAGCGAGAAAAACAGGATGCCCAGGACCAGGACCCACGCGCTCGGCGTCAGGCCCGCCACCAGCACGCCGGCCGTGGCCAGCAGCATGCCGAAGAGCATCGCCGTCAGCGTGCGCAGGTGCCGCGTCAGCCACGCCATGCCCACCACGCCGAGGATGATGAACAGCGCGTTCGCGCTCAGCAGCACTTGCTGGGGAATCATCGGCCCGCGCGTGGTCTGCTGCACGAGGGTCTGGTACAGGCTGGACGGCAGCCAGCGCAGGCCCTCCGCCATCCCGCGGCTGTCCACCCAGTCGGCGATGAAGTTCGGCTGCAGGTCCCAGAGCTGGTACATCATCAGCCAGAAGCAGGACATGATCGCCATCCAGGCGAGCAGGCGCGGCTCGAGGATGCCCTGGACCGTGCGCAGCAGCACGGCGCCGGGCGACTCCGTCTTGGACGCGCCCGTCGGGGTGTCCTTCAGCACGAGCAGCAGCCCGAGATTGAGGGAGGAGAACAGCGCCGAGGCGAGGAACAGGTTGCGCCACGCCCCGGGCGAGTTGGCCTCCGCGTGGAGCACGCCGGGCAGCAGCGCGCTCAGGGCCAGCAGTAGGGACGGCAGGTAGTGCCCGAGGAAGGCGCCCACGTTGACGACCCAGTAAAACAGGCCCCAGCCGACGGAGGAGTTTTCCTTCGTGAGGTTGAGGGCCAGGGCGCCCTGGATGCTCGGCTTGAAGAAGGCGGTGCCGGTGGCCAGCACCATGACGCCCGTGAAAAAGCCCCAGTAGTTGCTGATGAACGCGACGTCGCGCAGGCCTGCGATCATCAGGTAGCCCGCCATCATCATCACCACCGAGCACCCCAGCGTCTTCTTGAAGCCGTAGCGGTCGGCGAAGCCGCCGGTCACGATGGGCAGCAGCGACTGAAACGCCGCCCACCACGCGTAGATCGTGCCCTTGTCCATCGCCGTGAGGTGCAGCCCGCCGGGGTTGTCGGCCTGCATGATGTAGATCGGCGCCATCACCCGCAGGTTGTAATAGGCCAGCCGCTCCCACATCTCGATCGTGTTGAGCGTCCAGAAGACGCGGCTGAACTTCGGCGGCACCGGCGCGGCGGGGGGGGGAGGGCTCATGGCGGCAGAAAAGCAGGTGGAGAAAACCGTCCGCCACGCTGCCGGCCCTGCCGGGCCCGGGCAAGAGTCATGTCGCGGCCCGCGCGGGGCCGGCCGGCCCCGCGCTCCCGCCGCCGGAGGGTGATCTCCGGCGGCGGAACCCGGCCTAACCGGCCGGCCGGGCGGGGACCCTAGGCCGGGGTGGCCCGGGTCGTGATGAACTCGAGCACCGTCGGCTGCACGAGGGCGTCGTAGTCGTCGTACGCCATCTTGATGATCTCGGTGTGCGACCCGGCGTTGAACGCGATCTCCCGCTCCTCGGACAGGCTGGCCTCCACGTACACCGGCAGCCCGTACAGGTTGCCGAAGGGCGGCATGGCCCCCAGCTCGCAGTCGGGAAACAGGTCGCGGAACTCGGACTCGGTGGCGAGCCGGGCCTCGGGCGAGGCCAGCAGGTCGCGCAGGTCGTGCAGCACGATGCGCCGGCTCGCGGGCAGCACCACCATCGCGGGGCGGCCGCCGAGCCACATGATCACCGTCTTGGCAAAATCACGCCCGGCCACATGGGCCGAGGCGGCAACTTCCGCGGCCGTGACCGCCGGCGAATGCCGGATCGTCACGTATTTGACCCCGCGACTGTCGAGGAAAACCCGGACTTTGTTCGCTGGCATACATCCTCCTGGGTTAAGGGCTGCGTTGGACTGGGCGTGGGCGCCGGGCATCGCACCCCGCCGGGAGTGACCCCGGCCAGGTCCGGTGCGCCGACACCGGCACTGTAATGCGTTTCGCCGGAAAGTAAATTTCCGAATCACCCGGCGCGGCTCCGGCCGGGCTTCCGCCGCCCCGCCCGGGCCGGCGCCTAGCCGCGGTCCATGAGGCGCGACTGCTCGCCGACTTCGGGGAAAAACTTCGTCTGCGGCTTGGTGTTGTACTGGAAGTCGAGCCAGGAGGCCGCGATCAGCAGCACGCCCAGCACCCCGGGCAGCATGTATCCGATCGCAAAACCCACCAGCAGCAGGACCCCGACGGCCAGGCCAATCTTGTCCAGCTGGCGCATCTTCTTGTCGCCCGAGATCACGTAGCCCCGGCGCTCGGAGGGGATGATGACCCAGCCGCGGTCGAGCCAGATTTGCACTTCCGTGGGCACGGGGCCCGAGGCGTCATTGGAGCGGTCGGATTTGGAGGGAATGCGCATGGTGGGGTGGGCGCGGTACGGAGTCGTGGGTACGGGAGCCCGGTGGTGGTTGAGCGGGGGTGGCGGGTCTGGCGCCCGTCTTCGCGTTCCAGCTCCGGCGAGCTTGGGGCGCCCCCTGCCGGGTGGCAAGCGCGGGCTGGGCGTGGCCGGCGCTCCGCCGGGGGCTCAATAGGTAAAGAACATCTCCTGCAGGGCGGCGGGATCGGCCGTCCGGGTAAGGCCGAGCATCAGCAGCACGCGGGCCTTCTGCGGGTTGAGCTCGTCGGCGGCGATGAACCCGAGCTCGTCGTCGTTCACCTCGATGTTCCGCTCGACCACGCCCCCGCCGGTGCGCGAACTGCGCACGACGGCGACGCCCGCGCGGGCGGCGGCGGCCGTGGCGGCGAGGGCGGCGGCGTTCAGGTTGCCGTCGCCGACGCCGGCCACGACGAGGCCGCGGGCCCCGGCGCGCACGGCGGCGTCGATCAGCTCGCGGCCCATGCCGGCGTGGGCGTACACGATGTCGACCCGCGGCAGCGCGGGCGGCAGGGGCCCGGCAAACGCGCTCGCCGTGGTGTGGCGCCGCACCGGCGGCGCGTAGAGGTGCAGCCGGCCGGCATGCACCAGCCCGGCCAACCCGCGGTGCGTGGCCTTGAACGTGCCGACCTGCGTGGTGTTGGTCTTGGACACCTCGCGGGCGAAGTGGATCTCGTCGTTGGCGACGATCAGCACCCCCCGGCCGCGGGCGTCGGGGTGGGCGGCCACCGCCACGGCGTTGTAGAGGTTCATCGGGCCGTCGGCGCTGATCTCCGTGGCCGGGCGCATGGCGCCGACGAGGACGACCGGCTTGGCGCTGCCGACGACGAGATTGAGGAAGTAGCCGGTCTCCTCCATGGTGTCCGTGCCGTGGGTGATGACCACGGCGGCCAGGGCGGGGTCCGCCAGCGCGGCCTGGGCGCGCGCCGCCAGCTGCAGCCAGACGGACTCGTTCATGTCCTGGCTGCCGAGGGCGGCGACCTGCTCGACCTCCAGGTGGGCGAGGGCGGCGAGCTGGGGTACGGCGCCGACCAGCGCGTCGATAGAAAAGGCCGCGGCCTGGTAGCCGCGGGCGCCGCCCGTCTGGGCGCCGGCAATGGTGCCGCCGGTGGCGAGCACGCGGATGCGGGGGAGGGCAGGGTGGGAGGAGGGCATGGGAAAAAGGGCCGGCATCCGGCCGGCCGGTCCCGACGTTGCCGGCCCGGGGCCGGCGCTACAAGCCCGCCGCGGGCCGCCGGCGGGGGGCGCAGTCTGCGCTGGAACCCCCGCGGCCGGCGGCGCAGGCTGCCGCCATGAACCCCGCCGCGCACCGCGAACTGAAGCTCGGCCTGATCGGCCTCGACACGTCGCACGTGCTCGTCTTCGCCGACACGTTCAACAACCCCGCCTCGAAGCAGGCGCTGCCCGGCGCGCGCATCACCGCGGCGTGGCCGGGCGGCTCGCCCGACCTGCCGGCGAGCAGCAGCCGCCTGGCGGGCTACACCGCCGAGCTGCGCGACAAGTTCGGCATCGCGATCGTGGACAGCCCCGAGGCGGTGGCCCGGGCCTGCGACGCGATCCTGCTCACCTCGCTGGACGGCCGCACGCACCCGGGGCAATTCGCGCGGATCGCGCCCCTGGGCAAGCCGGTGTTCATGGACAAGCCCTTTGCCGTGAGCACGGCCGACGCGAAGGCCATGTTTGCCCTGGCCGAGCAACACCACGTGCGGCTGTTCTCGGCCTCCTCGCTGCGCTTCACCGAGGCGCTCGTGCGGGTCGTCACGCCCGAGACCAAGGCCCTGGTCAAGGGCGCGGACTTCAGCGGCGCCGCGGCGCACGAGCCGACCAACCCCGGGCTCTACTGGTACGGCATCCATGCCGTGGAGATGCTGTACACGGCCATGGGCCGCGGGTGCCGCCGCGTGCGCTGCGTCTCGTGCGGGCCCACCGACCTCGTGACGGGCGTGTGGGCCGACGGCCGCATCGGCACCGTGCGGGGCAGCCGCACGGGCAACTACGAGATGCACGGGCTGGTACACTTCGAAAAGTCCACCGTGGCGGTGAACGTGCAGACCCAGGCGAAGCCGTTTTACGCCAGCCTGGCCGAGGCGTGCCTGGCGTTTTTCCAGGGCGGGCCGGTGCCGATCGACCCCGCCGAGACCATCGAGATGATGCGCTTCATCGAGGCCGCCAACGAGAGCAGCGCCCACGACGGCCGCGAAGTCCTCCTCTGAGCGGCCCCCGCGTCCCCGGCTCGTTGAGCCCCCGTCCCACCCCCCCTTGACTAACCCCATGCACCTCGCACTGCGCGCCGGAAAAATCACCTTCACCGCCGGCCCGTTTGTCCTCGGCCCGGGCGCGCCCGCGCTGCAGGTCGACGGGAAAAAGCACCCGCTCCGCGCGGGTGCGGGCACCCGGGGCCGCGCCGTCTGGCGCAGCGCCCGGGTCGAGCTGGCGCACGCGTTCACCCACGAGACGCAGCGCCGCCTCCGCGTCACCAGCACCCTGCGCAACACCGGGCCGGGGCCGCTCACGCTCAACGCGGTCGTGCTCTTCGCCACCTCCCGCCTGGGCCTGGGCCCCCAGCCCGAGGCCGTGCGCATTCTGGAGCAGGCCTCCTACCTGGGCCGGGTGCGCACGCCGCGGCAGATGCGGACGGGCAGCGACCAGCAGACCGCGCTCGACGGCACGACCGGGGCGTTCACCAGCCAGATGCACACGCTGTTCTACAACCCGGCGGCGCGTCAGGGGCTGCTCCTCGGCTTTGAGACGGTGGACCGCTGGCTGCCCAACCTGGCGGGGCGCATGTTCCTGTCGGCCGGGCGCATGGCCTCCGGCACCGACAACGTTGACGCCGGCCGCGCGGGCCAGGCGCCGGCTGGCGGGGCGGAGTCCGCCGCCCCGGCCAAGATCCCGGCCTTCCGCCGGTTCACGATCGATTTTGACGGCGGCGACCTGCTCGTCGCGCCCGGGGAAACCGTGGCGCTGGGCGACTGGGTGCTTGAGCTCGGGGCCGACCCGCTGGCGCTGCTCGACGCGCACGGCGCGCGCATCGCCCGGCGGAACCGCTTTGCGCCGCCGCCGGGCCCGCTGGCCAACTGGTGCAGCTGGTATCCCTACCGGCTCGGCGTGACCGAGGGGCTCGTGCTCGCCACCGCGCGCGCCGCCCGGGCGCGCCGCCTCGACCAACTCGGCCTGCGCTTCCTGCAGGTCGACCTCGGCTGGGAGAAGGACAACATCCCCTCGTTTTTTGAGGAGAACGAGCGGTTCGCGCAGGGGCTCGCCTGGCTCAGCCGCGAGCTGCGCCAGGAGCACTTCGACCTCGGGGTGTGGGTCGGCGTGCTCTGCATCGCCTCCACCCACCCCGTCGCGCAGGAGCACCCCGAGTGGCTGCTGCGCGGCGCCGACGGCCAGCCCCACAACTGCTACAACTGGTTCTGGGCGCCGTTCTGCCCGATCTTCGCGCTCGATGTCTCGCACCCCGGCGCGCAGCAGTGGCTGCGGGAGAACTTCACCGGGCTCGCGAAAAAAGGCGTGCGTTATGTGAAATGGGACTTCGCCGGCGTCGGCACGCACCCGGACCTGCGCGGCCGGCACGACCCGCGCCTCGTCAACACCCGCGCCCGCGAGGCGGTGCGCACCGCCTTCCGCATCGCGCAGACGGCGCTCGAGTCGCAGGGCGAGCCGGCGCTGATGATGGACTGCTCTGGCACCGACTCCGCCGCCGCCGGCATCGCCGGGCTCAGCTACGCGAACATGGACACCGGCAACACCGGCCTCGGCTGGCGCCACCTGCGCGAGATCTACACCGCCTACGCCTGCCACCTGTTCAAGCACCACTGGGCGCTGCTCCAGCCGTCCTGCCTCGTGGTCGGGCTCCCCGGCACGCTGGAGGAGGCGCGCCTCCGCGCCACGGTCACCTTCATGGGCGCCGGCCACGTGGACCTCGGCGACGACCTCACCACCCTGCCCGAGGACCGCTGGGCCGTGCTGCTCGCCACGCTGCCGCCCAACGACACCCCGGCCCGGACGGTGGACCTCTTCGAGCCCATCGCCACCGGCACGCTGCCCTACCTGGCGCTGATCAAGGAACAGCCGCCCGTGCCGCCCCGCCTCAGCCCCGATCCCGAGGGGGCCTGCGTGTGGACGCTCCCGGTGAAGGCCGACTGGGACGAGTGGACCCTGGTGGCGTTTTTCAACTGGACGGAGCCGCCGGTGGAGGAGGGCTCCAAGGTCAACCTCGCCCGCCGCTACCAGGTCGCCCTCACGCGGCTCGGCCTGCCGGCCGCCGCCCGGCTCTGGGCGTATGAATTCTGGTCGGGCCAGTTCCTCGGGGTGATCCCCCGCGCCCAGCTGCCCGCGTCCGCCTACCGGCACCCGGGGGACTTTGCGCACCCGATCCAGGCCTCGGGGCCCGGCTGGCTGGACATCGGGTTCCACGGCCCGGCGGTGAAGCTGCTGGTGCTGCGCCGGCCGCGCCCGCATCCGTGGCCGGTGGGCACGAGCTTCCACCAGAGCGGCGGCCGCGAGCTGTCCGGGGTCCGCTGGGACCCGCGGACGCGCACGCTGTCCGGCCAGCTTCTCCGGCCCGAGGGCGAGACCGGGTTCATCATGATCGCCGGGCTGCCGGACGGCGCCGTGCACCGGCACCCGGTGGCGGCCACCGCGGCCCGCACCGCGTGGTCGGTGCGGCTGTGAGCGGCGCTCAGCGCCGGGCGCGCCGCCAGCGGCCGGGGGTGACGCCGGCCACGGCCTTGAACTGGCGGTGGAAGAAATACACGTCGGTGTAGCCGAGGGACGCGGCGATCTGCTCGAGGCTCATGGCCGACTCCGCCATCAGGCTGCGGGCGCGGTCGACCCGGGCGCGGATGACAAACTCGCGCGGGCTCAGCCCGGTCAGCCCGCGGATCCGCCGGGCGGTCTGGGACACCGAGAGGCCGGCCCGGGCGGCGAGGCCGGGCACGGTCCAGGCGGCCCCGGGATTTTCCCGCACCGCCAGCAGCGCGGCGGCGAGCATGGAGCGATCGCTCCGCGTGGCGGGGGCCTGCGCGGACTCGTGCAGGGTGAGGAGGATGAGGCGCAGCGCGAGGTCGCGGCGCAGGCGGCCGGCGGCCGTGTCGGCCGCACCGCCCTCCACCACCTGCCGGGCCAGCGGCTCCAGCGTGGTGAGGTCGCTCACCACCACCGGCATGGCTGGCAGGTGCAGGGCGGTGGTGGCGAGCGGGCGGCCGGCGGCGTCCAGCAAGTCCGCGTGCAGATAAAACACCCGCAGCCGGCGCTGGGGGTCGTGGGTGGCGGCCAGCGCCGCGCCCGGCGGGAGCAGGAGGCAGGAGCCCGGCCCCAGGGCCAGCGCCGGCCCGCCGATCGACGCGGTGCCGACCCCGTCGAGCACGCACCACAGGAGAAAGTCTGCCAGCCGGTAGGGCTTGAACTCCCAGACCGGCTCGCAGCGCACGATCCCCGCCAGACCGTTGAGCCGCCACCGGCCCGCGGCGGCGGCCTCAGCCAAGGTGATAGCAGCCATGCATGATAAGTGCAAAAATAGGCTCAATGCGTCCATTTAAAAATGCCATCAGTCCTGCTATGTTATGCGCGATGGACACAAATACCCCCGCCCTGTACGACGTCCTCCCCGAGCAGCCCGACGCCGATCTGGTCGCGCGCTACCGGGAGGAAGGTTATCTGGCCTTTCGCCAGGCGCTGACCCCGGAGGAGGTGAAGGCCGCCTCCGACGGCATCAACCAGCTGGTGCACAAGTACGCGTTCAACGACGCGCTGTCCGAGCGCATCTACAAGGCCAAGGAGCAGAAGATGCAGAACGGCCGGGGCATGCTCTTCAAGAGCCGCACCTCGGATTTTCACTTTCAGGTGGAGGGGGATTATGAGGCGCGCCCCGACCGGCTGGATGAGCTGGCGGACAACATCCGGAAGTTCCAGTCCTACACCCAGGAGCTGCCGATCTACGACTTCATCGCCAACCGGCACCCGCGCCTGCGCGCGCTGCTGGGCGCCGTGCTCGGCACGGACTACCAGCCCTATTCCAGCATGGCGCTGTGCAAGCCCGCGGGCATCGGCGCCGCGAAACCCTGGCACCAGGACCTCGCCTATTTCGCGGTCAACCGCTTCGACGGGGTGGCGGGGGTGTGGATCGCGCTCGACCCCGCGACGGTGGCGAACGGCTGCATGCATGTCATCCCCGGCGGCCATCGCACCGGCCCGCGCCCGCACTACTGGTCGAAGGTCGACTGTGAAATCACCACCGAGGAGGTGGCCCCGGCCGCCGCCGTGGCGATCGAGCTGCCCCCGGGCGGGCTGATGGTCTTCGACGGGCTGCTGCCGCACGAGACGCCGGCCAACCGTTCCCCGCTCCGGCGCCGCGCCCTGCAGTTCCACTACCGCAGCGCCGCGACGCAGGTCGTCCCCCGGGAGGAATACCAGAAGAAGTTCGCCGGCCCCGACGGGCTCTTCCTCGGCTGCGACTACTCGAAGGTGGCGACCAAGGAGTGAGCCCCGGGCCGCGCCTCACCGGTCGCTGTACGGATCCGCGGCGTCGCGCAGCGCGTCGCCGGCGAAGTTGAACGCCAGGATCGTCAGCACGATGAACAGCACCGGCGAGAGCAGCCAGGGATAGTGGCCGACCGTCTGCAGGTTCTGGCAGTCCTGCAGCATCACGCCCCAGCTCACGATCGGCGCGCGCAGGCCGAGGCCGAGAAAGCTGAGCACCGTCTCGCCCAGGATCATGCCCGGCACGCCGAGGGTGAGCGTCACGATGATGTGGCTGGTGAAGCCCGGGACGAGGTGGCGGAACAGCACCCGCGCATGGGAGGCGCCGAGCAGCCGTGCGGCGACGGCGTAGTCCTCCTCGCGCAGCGCGAGGATCTTGCCGCGCACCACCCGCGCCAGGCCGGTCCAGCTGATGAGGCTGAGCGCGACCGTGACGCAGAAGTAGACGGTCAGGGGGGACCATTCCGCGGGGAAGATCGCGCCGAGGGCCAGCCAGAGCGGGAGCTGGGGCAGGGCATTGATGATCTCGATCACCCGCTGGATGAGGTTGTCCCACCCGCCGCCGACGTAGCCGGAGAGGCCGCCGAGGGTGACGCCGAGGCCGAAGGTGATGAGGATGGAGATCAGGCCGACCGAGAGGCTGATGCGCGCCCCGTAGATGAGCCGGCTGTAGACGTCGTGGCCGTACTTGTCGGCGCCCATCAGGTAGAAGACCGTGCCCGCCTCGTCGGCCCGGCCCTGGGCGGCGAGCGCGTCGCGGTTCACACCGAAGAAGTGCCGCTCGAGCGGCACGAGGTTCCACAGCCGGTAGGGTTCGCCGCGCACGAGGAACCCGAGCGGCACCCGCCCGCGCTCGTCGACGGTGTAGTGGCGGGCGAAGGTCACCGGATCATCGTAGCGCTGCATCCGGTGCACGTAGAGGCCGTCGCGCAGGGAGAAATGGATCGGCTGCGGCGGGCAGTAGGAGTAGGCGAGGTTGCGCCAGTTCCGGGTGGTGGGGGCGAAGAACTCGCAGCCCAGGGCCAGCGCATAGAGCACGACGAGCAGGAAGAACGCCGCCAGCCCCAGCCGGTGCCGGGCAAAGCGCCGCCGCGTGAGGTCCCACGGCGAGCTGACGGCCTCGGTCCGGGGCGGGGCGTCCGCGCTCATCGGGTGCCGCCTCCCAGCCGGATGCGCGGGTCCAGCCACAGCAGGACCAGGTCGCTGACGAGGGTGCCGAGCACGCCGAGCACGCTCAGGATCATGAGCAGGGACGCCGCGAAGTTGGTGTCCTCGTTGAGCAGCGACTGCAGCAGCACCGGGCCGATGGTGGGCAGGCTGAGCACGAGGGCGACGATGGCGCCGCCCGAGACCAGCTGCGGGAACAGGGCGGCGAGGCTGGAGGCGAAGGGGTTGAGCGCCAGGCGCACGGGATACTTGAGCAGGAGCTTGAGCGGGCGCACGCCCTTGGCGCGGGCGGCGACGACGTAGGGCTGCTTCAGTTCGTCGAGGAGGTTGGCGCGCATCACGCGGATCATCACCGCCGTGCTGCCGGCCCCGAGCACGACCACCGCCACCCAGACGTGCTGCAGCAGGTCCCCGACCTTGCCCCAGGACCAGGCCGGGTCGGCCATGTAGCGCACGCTGAAGAGCCCCGACACGCTGAGGTGCAGGTACTCGCTGCTGGCGTACATCAGCACGAGGGCGAAGAGGAAGGGCGGCACGGACATGCCCACGAAGCCCAGCAGCGTGAGCACGTAGTCGCCCCGCGTGTAGGGCCGGACCGCCGAGTAGATGCCGATGGGCAGCGCCACGGCCCAGGTGAAGAGCATGGTGAGGACCGAGATGACGACGGTGAGGAGGATGCGGTCGCCGAGGATTTCGTTCACCGGCAGGTTGTTTTCCATCGAGCGGCCGAGGTTGCCCTGCAGCAGGCCGGTGTCGGCGGGGTCCAGGGTTCCCAGCCAGTACAGGCCCAGCCAGCGCGAGTACTGCTGCCAGCCCGGCTCATCGAGGTGGAAGTTCTTCCGGAGGTCCGCGAGCTGCGCCGCCGCGTTCGGGTCGCCGTTGAGGGAGAGCTCGGCCGTCTTGGCGGCGACGAAGTCCCCGGGCGGCAGCTGCACGAGGGTGAACACGATGACCGAGGTGAGGAGCAGGGTGGGGACGAGGGTGAGCAGCCGGCGCCCGATGAACGGGTGGCGCAGCACCAGCAGCACCCCGGCCAGCCCGGCCGCGAGCCCGAGGCCCCAGGCGAGCAGCCGGCCGCCGACGGTGGCCCCGCCGCCGGCCGGCGCCCCGGCGGTCGGCAGCTTCGAGGGGTGGTCGAGGGAGGCCGTGAGGCGCGCCACCACCGCCGGCGAATCATTGGGGGTGTCCCAGAAATAGGTTTCCATCCCGGTGTTCCCGGGGGTCATGAAGAAAAACCCGGTGAGCGCCCCGTCGGGCACGTTGTGCAGGCCGTCCTGCACCGCCACGAGCGCCGGGGGCGGGGTGGCGACGCTGATGCTCCAGACCTGCTCGGCGGCGATGTCGAGGATCTCGCGGAACCGGGCGAGGCGGTCCGCCTCGGTGGCGGCGGTCTGCGCGCGGTCGTACAGCTCCATCGCCCGCCGGGCCGGGTGGCCCGGCGGCGGCGCCTCCATCCCAGGGAGGTCCGCCTCGGGGCGGCCGCGCAGGCCGCCGGCGGAATACCAGCGGCCCCAGGCCGGCGCGAAAAAGGAGGAGCCGTTGATCGGCGCGTAGTAGCGCGGGTCGAGCATGGGCATGAACTCCTCCAGGCCCGTCCAATAGGTGAAGTCGTGCTCCAGCGCGGCCTGCTCCACCTGCCAGAGGGCGCGCGGGTGGACCTGCACGAGGGCGCGGAGCCCCACCCGGGACCACTGCTCCGCGATCATCTGCGCCGTGTCCGGCAGGTAGAACTCCGCGAGGTTGAGGAACCACGTCATGCGCGTCCCGTCCGGAAAGGTGCGAAACCCCTCGGGGTCGCGCTGCGCCAGGCCGAGGGCGTCGAGCATCCGTCCGGCCCGGGCGGGGTCGTAGGCCGTGAAGCTGTGGAAGTGGCCGGCGTGGCCGTAGGGCGACCCCGGCCCGGGGGAGTTCTGCGCCGGCTCGCCGACGCCGTTGAAGACCGCCGCGATGATTTCCGGGCGGTCGACGGCGAGCGACAGCGCCTGCCGGAAGGCGGGGGCGTTGAGCAGCTGGTGCTTCCACCGGCTGGCGGGGTCCCCCGGGTGCACGCGGTGGTTGAGGTTGGGGCTGAGCTGCGCCCAGGTGCGCGTGGCGTTGAACCAGTGGCGCAGGTGGTAGCCGCGGCGCGGCGCCTCGCTGGCGAGCAGGGTGTAGTCCTCGAAGTCGATGTGCCGGTCCTGCATCGAGAGCTCCCCGCCGGCAATCGCGGCCGAGATCATGGCGCGGCTCTTCACGTCGAAGAGCACGCGGTCGAGGTAGGGCAGCTGGCGTCCCTGGGGGTCGACCGCGAAGTAGTACGGGTTGCGCACGAACCCCTGCGGGGCGGCGGAGCGGTAGTCCGCGTAGATCCACGGCCACATGCGCGGATGCTCGGGGTTGCAGCGGTTGACCAGGCGCTCGTAGACCGACTGCCGGCTGGGCAGGTTCAGCGCCTGCATGGTCCGCGCGATCAGGGCCGGGTCGCCGAGGGCCGGGTGGTAGGGCCGCAGGTAATGCGCCGGCCGGAAGCACTCCACCGCGCTGGCCAGCTTTTCCAGGAACAGGGTGTGGGGATCGTCAAAGCTGAAGCGCACTGTCAGCGGGTCCACCGCCTCGATGCGGCCGATCCGGCCCGCATGCTGCATGAACGCGTAGTTGTTGAGGCCGTTGCTGTTCGACTTGAAGTACAGCGCCTCCCACTGCCACCAGAAGAGGATGTCGGCGGTCGTGAACGGGTGGCCGTCCGACCAGCGCAGGCCCGGGCGCAGCGTGACGGTCCAGACCCGCCGGTCGGGCGAGGCGCTCCAGGACTTGGCGAGGTGGGGCACGATGGGGTAGCCCTGCGGCGACCAGCGCACCAGCGCCGCGTACGACAGCCGCGAGGCGAGCACGCCCTCGATGTCCTCGGTGTCCGTCCCCAGCCGGTGCCAGGTGCCGCCGTAGCGGCCGGTGGCGGTCTCAAGTCCCGCCAGCACCACCGGCTCGGGGCCGGTGCGCTCGGCGACGGGCGGCAGCCGGCCGGCGCGCACCAGCGGGGCGAGCAGCGGCGGCTCGCCCTGGGGCCACCAGGCGCCCCGCGGGCCCTCGGCGTAGTTCACGTCGCGCCAGACCTGCGGCGGCGACGCGCGGTTGAGCTGCGGATCGCGCGCCAGCCGCGCGGCGGCGGCGGCGCGCGGGTCGGGCGGCACGGGCGGGCGGCCGAGATCCGGCCGGAAAAACGCCGCCGTGGCCAGCGCCAGGACGGTCAGCCCGAGCGCCGCGCCGACGCAGCCGGCGGCAAAGGTGAGGGCGAGGCGAAGCGGACGGTGACCGGGGCGGGGCATTCAGGGCGGGAAAGCGCCCTGATCACAGCCGCCCCACCGTCCGCAGGCAAGCCGCCGCGCGGCCATCCGGCTGGCCGCCCAGGCCGGGGGCCGTGGGCAGCGCCAGCACGTCGGCCGGGGGGTGCAGGGCGCGGCCCAGCAGGCTGTCCGCGAGGAATTGCGGGCCGTTGAGCGCGCAGGGCTGGGTGAGGCCGGCCCAGGCGAAGAGGTGCGCGGCGGCCAGCAGCGAGAAGTCGGGGTCGGTCAGCCCGGAGCCCAGCACCATCAGCTGGTGCGCGCGGAGCTGGTGGACGATCTGCACCGAGGGCCAGAGGCCGGCGTTGCGCGCGGGCTTGAGCGCGATGCCGTCGAGCATGCCGAGGGCGATGAACTCCGCCGCGACCTCGGGGCCGACCAGCCCCTCGTCCATCAGCACGGGCAGCGCCCCCTGCCGCCGGAGCGCCTGGTAGCCGCGGATCTGCGTGGGGGGCAGCGGGGACTCGAGCACGTCGACGCCGGCGTCGCGCAGCCGCGGGGCGAGGGCCAGCGCCTCCGCCGGCGTGTAGCCGGTGTTGGCATCGGCCCAGAGAAAACCCGCGGGGGCAAAGGCGCGGACCCGGCGCGCCAGCGCCAGGTCGTAGTCCGCCGACTGGGGCGCGCCGACCTTGATGTTGAAGTTGCGGTAGCCGCGCGCGCGGCCCTCGGCCAGCTGGCGCTCGATGGTCTCGAGGTGGGGGGAGGCGACGGTCCAGCTGAGCGTCAGCGTCTCGCGGGCCGTCGCCGGCGCGCCGAAGAGCTGCCAGGCCGGCACGCCGCGCTGCCGGCCGACGAGATCGTGGCAGGCGAGGTCCAGCGCCGCCTTGCACAGCGGCTGGCCGACGGAGAAGGCCGGGCGGATCGCCGTGTTCATCGCCGCGTGCAGGCCGGCAAAGTCCGCGGGGTCGCGCCCCAGCACCACCGCCGCGAGGTGGAACTCCAGCGTGGTCAGCACGCTCTCGACCGTCTCGTAGGTCCACGAGGGCACGGGCACGGACTGGCCCCAGCCGGCGACGCCGTCCTCGTCGGTCAGCCGGACCAGCACGGACGGCCGGGTCACGCGGCCGTCGGGGCCGGGCTGGAAGAACTTGAACTCGCCGGCGACCGCGTAGTCGAAGCGGCCGATTTCTACTTGGGCAATGCGTGCCACGGGTTCAGGGCGGGGTTGCGTTGGTAGCGGGCGTGGATTTCGCGGAGGTAGTCGATGGACCGCTTGGCGGTGAGCCAGGCGTCGCCGCCGAGGTCGTAGGCCTGCGAGATGATCGGGCCGGTGTAGCCCCGGGCCCAGAGGAGGCCGAGGGCGGCGGCGATGTCGATGTTGCCGTCGTCCAGCGGGCGGGTGCGGAAGGGCTCCGCGGGCTTGGGCCAGCCGTTGAGCACGGCGAAATAGCCGAGGCGGTCCATCCCGGGCTGCGCCAGCACCTCCGGCAGGTCGGGCACGCCGAGGTGGAAGAACGCGTGGAAGAGCGCGATGCCGGGGCGGATGACCTGCGCGCCGCTCTCCTGGATGGCGCGGACGCCGGCGGCCGGCGTGTCGAGCATGAACCAGACGTGGTTGTACAGGTTGCCGCTCAGGCCGCGCCGCGCGAGGTGGGCGTCGACCTCGCGCAGCAGGTGCGCGGTGCGCTCCCAGTGGCGCGGCTCCGCCTTGGCCGAGCCGGCGTCGCGGTAGTCCGGCGTGGATTTTCCGCCGGGGTTGCTGAGGATGGTGAAGTTGATGAAGGCCTGCGGGTCGATCGCGGCGAGGCGGTCGATCATCTGCTTGGCGCGGGCCACCTCGGCGTCGAACTGGCCGAATTCGGCGTCGGTGATGCCCTTGGACACGATGTACATGCCGGCGCGCTGGAGCCCGCTGGCCCGGAAGGCCGCCGTCGCCTCGCCCCAGGTGGCGTCGTCGCCCGGCTCGATGGGGTGAAACTCGTAGCCGTCGTAGCCGGTGTCGGCGGCGATCGCCAGGCGCGTCCGGTACGGGTACTGCCGCCGGTGCATCACAAAGTGATTATTGAACAGGATGAGCGGGTTGGGGAAGGACATGCGGGCGGGGGCTGGGCGCGGGGCGGCTGGAGGGTTCCGGCGCGGGCGGTTGGCAGGTGGGCGGGGTGGGTGGCGGCGGCCGGCCGGGTCATACCGATAGGATAAACCCCGGCTTGGCGGCGCGGCGCGGAACTGGCAGCAAGAAGCCGTTAGGCAACCCGGCCTCCGTCACGAGCGAAAACTGATCCCGCGGGCCGCAACTTTTGGCTACCTGTATGAAAACCACCCCGATCAACTCCGCCGAGGCCATCTTCGAGGCCTTCTTCGACGAGACGCTGAGCGGCCTGCCCCAGTGGCGGATCGACCGCGGCGGCGCCGAGGGCCTGACCGTCGTGCAGAAGTGGGCGTGGGTGCAGTATGACTGGCAGCGGGCGCCGGCCGATCCGGCCGTGCCCGCGCTGCGGCTGAGCCGCGACTACGACGTGGACTGCGCGGACTACGACGCGCTGGTGTTCTCGCTGGTGGCGCCGCCGGGGTCGCGGGTGGCGCTGATCGCCGGCACGGAGACCGGGGAGCACCGCCGCCTGAGCGCGCCGTTTCCGGCCCAGAAGTGCGAGCTGCTCCTGCCGCTCG
>SESH01028645.1_pt1 | contig 27025 bp, 18 predicted proteins | sample 3171561 | NCBI WGS metagenome assembly SESH01 (sample SAMN10866947, study PRJNA518727) | freshwater metagenome | biome: subpolar coniferous forest; feature: holomictic lake; material: water; isolation source: holomictic Lake 442 2011 16.5 m and 2014 13 m | place: Canada: near Kenora, Ontario
AGCGACGGTTGAATTTTAACACCGTGACGTCCTCCCCCTCCCGCCTCTCCGCCCCTGCAATCCGGCCGCTGCAAAAACTCATGGCGGCGAACCGCGGCGAGATCGCGGTCCGCATTTTCCGCGCGGGCACCGAGCTCGGCATGCGCACGGTGGCGGTCTATGCCGAGGAGGACCGCTTCTGCATCCACCGCTACAAGGCGGACGAGGCCTACCAGATCGGCCACGGCAAGGGCCCGGTCGCGGCCTATCTCGACATCGAGAGCATCGTCGGCGTCGCCCGTGAAAAGGGCGTGCAGGCGATCCATCCCGGCTACGGCTTCCTCTCGGAAAACGCCGCCCTGGCCCGCGCCTGCGAGGCGGCCGGCATCATCTGGGTCGGGCCGCGTCCGGAGTTGCTGGAGATGATGGGCGACAAGACCGCCGCCCGCGCCCTCGCCCAGCGCCTGAAAGTCCCGACCCTCCCCGGCACCGAGGAGCCGGTCACCGACCGCGGCGTCGCGATGAAGATCGCGAAGGAGATCGGCTTCCCGCTCATCATCAAGGCCGCCTTCGGCGGCGGCGGCCGCGGCATGCGGGTGGTCCACAAGGCCGCGGACCTGGCGGCGCTGCTCGACGAGGCCCAGTCGGAGGCTGAGCGCGCGTTCGGCAACCCGGCGGTCTTTCTCGAGAAGTACATTTCCAACTCCAAGCACATCGAGGTGCAGATCCTCGGGGACAAGCACGGCAACGTCATCCACCTCCACGAGCGCGACTGCTCGGTCCAGCGGCGGCACCAGAAGGTCGTGGAGGTCGCCCCGAGCTTTGGCCTGCCCAAGGCCGTGATCAGCGAACTCTGCGAGGCGGCGGCCCGCCTGGCCCGCGAGGTGCGGTACGACAACGCCGGCACGATCGAGTTTCTCTACGACCTCGACCGCCACGAGTGGTTCTTCATCGAGATGAACCCGCGCATCCAGGTGGAGCACACGGTGACGGAGGTCGTCACCGGCCTCGACCTGGTCCGCGCCCAGCTGCTCATCGCGCAGGGCTACGCGCTGCATTCGCCCGAGGCCGGCCTGCCGCTCCAGGCGGACGTGCCCTGCCACGGCTACGCCATCCAGTGCCGCATCACGACGGAGGACCCCGAGAACAAGTTTGTGCCGGACTACGGCCGCATCCTCGCCTACCGCTCGCCGGGCGGCTTCGGCGTCCGCCTCGACGGCGGCATGGGTTATGCCGGCGCGGTCATCACGCCGTTCTACGACTCGATGCTCGTGAAGGTCATCACCAGCGGCCAGAGCTACGAGATCGCGATGAACCGCGCCCGCCGCGTGCTGAGCGAGTTCCGCATCCGCGGCGTCAAGACGAACATCCCCTTCCTCGAGAACGTCATCGCGCACCCGCTCTTCCGCTCGGGCCAGGCCACCACCACGCTGATCGACACCTCGCCGGAGCTCTTCACGTTCAAGCCGCGGCGCGACCGGGCGACCAAGCTGCTCAACTTCCTCGGCAACGTGGTCGTCAACGGCAACCCGCACGCCAAGGGCTACCGCCCGGCCAAGCCGCTCCCCGTCGTGGCCGTGCCCGGCCAGGACGACCGCGGCGCCCCGCCGCCCGGCACCCGCGACCTGCTGCTCAAGCTCGGGCCGAAGCAGTTCGCCGACTGGACCCGGCAGCAGAAGCGCCTGCTGCTCACGGACACGACCTTCCGCGACGCCCACCAGTCGCTGATGGCGACGCGGGTGCGCAGCTACGACCTGCTGGCCAGCGCGGGCTTCCTCGCCCGCCGGGCCCCGGAACTCTACTCGCTCGAGATGTGGGGCGGCGCGACCTTCGACACCGCCATGCGCTTCCTCCATGAGGACCCGTGGGAACGCCTCCGCCACCTCCGCGCCCGCGTGCCGAACATCTGCTTCCAGATGCTGTTCCGGGGCGCGAATGCCGTCGGCTACACCAACTATCCCGACGCGGTCGTCGCCGGCTTCGTGCGGCACGCCGCCGCGTCCGGCATGGATATCTTCCGCATCTTCGACTCGCTGAACTACCTGCCCAACCTCCGCGTGGCGATGGAGGCGGTGCACGAGACCCACGCCGTCTGCGAGGCCGCGCTCTGCTACTCGGGCGACATTCTCGACGACCGCCGCGACAAGTTCTCGCTGAAGTATTATGTGAAGCTGGCCCGCGAGCTGGAGCGCATGGGCGCGCACGTCCTCGCGATCAAGGACATGGCCGGGCTCTGCCGGCCCTATGCCGCGCACAAGCTGGTGAAGGCCCTGAAGGAGGCGGTCGACCTGCCGATCCATTTCCACACGCACGACACCAGCGGCATCAACGCCGCCTCCATCCTGCGCGCGGCCGACGCGGGGGTGGACATCGTGGACCTGGCGACGGCGTCCATGTCCGGCAGCACCGCGCAGCCGAACCTCAACGCCATCGTGGCCGCGCTGCAGCACACGCCGCGCGCGACCGGCCTCGACCTCGAGGCGCTGAACCGGTTCTCCGACTACTGGGAGGGGGTCCGGGAGTATTACCGGCCCTTTGACACGGCGCCGAAGGCGGGCAGCGCCGAGGTCTACCTGCACGAGATGCCGGGCGGCCAGTACACCAACCTCAAGGAGCAGGCGGCCGCGATGGGCGTGGCGCACCGCTGGCCGGAGATCGCGCGCACCTATGCGGAGGTGAACCAGCTCTTCGGCGACATCGTGAAGGTCACCCCCTCGTCCAAGGTGGTCGGCGACATGGCCCTCTTCCTCTTTTCCCGCGGCATCAAGCCCGCCGATGTCGTCAACCTCGAGCCCGGCGCCACGCCGTTCCCGGAGAGCGTGATCGACATGCTCACCGGCGGCCTGGGCTGGCCCGACGGCGGCTGGCCGCTGCCCGTCTGGCGCGCCGTGCTCGGCGACCAGCGCTGCAAGGAGGCCCAGGCGAAATACCGGGCGGCGCTCGCCGCCGAAAAGAAGCGGGCCCGCGCCGGCCGCCCCGCGCACCCCGCCCCGAAGGCCGCCGGCGAGCTGGCGGCGATGAAGAAACCCCTGGCGGAGAAGCTCCGCCGGGAGCCGACGGACGACGAGTTCTACTCGCACCTCATGTACCCGCAGGTGTTCGCGGACTTCGCGAAGCACCAGCGGGACTTCGGCGACGTGAGCGTGCTGCCCACGCCGGCGTTTTTCTACGGGCTCAAGCCCCGCGAGGAAATCTCCGTCGAGATCGAGGAGGGCAAGATGCTCATCATCCGGCTCGTCAATGTTGGCGACGCCGACAAGGACGGCCGCCGTCCGGTGACCTACGAGCTGAACGGCATCGCCCGCGAGGTGTTCATCCACGACCGGAGCGTGCTGGCCACGGCGAAGGCGCGGCCAAAAGCCGACCTCACCGACCCGCTGCAGGTGGCCGCCCCGATCCCGGGCCTCATTGTCATCCTCTCCACCTCGGTGGGCGCCAAAATCGCGAAGGGCGACAAGCTCTTCATGATGGAGGCGATGAAGATGCAGACCACGATCTACGCGCCGGCCGACGGCGTGGTGGCGGAGCTGCATGCCGCCATCGGCGACACGGTCGAGGCCAAGGACCTGATTGTGAAGCTCCGGCCCGCCGCCGGCTGAGGCGGGGGCAAGGGTCAGCCCAGGAACCCGGGAGACCAACGGTAGCGTTCTAGTCCTCCAAAGTTTCCGCCCCGCGCCCATGCCCGCCATCAACCCCGACGCCCTGGGCCGCCACCTGCGGCATCTGACCGAGATCATCGGGGTGCGGCTGGCCGGGCAGCCGGGAGAGGCGGCGGCCGCGGACTACGTGGCGGGGGAATGGGAAAAAACCGGCGCGCGGGTGCACCAGGAAAAATTTCCCGTGCAGACGCACGACGTCCGCGAACAGCAGCTCCAGGTTTATCACGACGGGGCGTGGCACGACGCGGGCGGCTCGCTTTTTGCGAACACCCCGGGCACGGCGGGGGCGTGGGTCGAGGCCCCGCTGGTGTTTTTCGAGGGGCCGACCGGCTACCAGCAGGCGGATCTGGCGCCCGGGCTGCGCGGCCGCATCGTGCTGCACCTCGGGAGCCACCTCGAGTCGCGCGAACACTACCGGCGGCTGGTGGCGGCCGGGCCGGCGGGACTCCTGATGGTCGACGTGCGGTATCCGGGCGCGACGCCGCTGGCGGATGCGATTTTTCCGGCCTATGCCGCCGCGTGCGGCGCGGTGCCGGCGCTCAACGTCGCCTTCCTCGACGCCTGGCGCTGGCGCGAGCGCGGGGCGACGCGCGCCCGGTTCCGGGTGGTGGGCGGTCCGCGGCCGGCGGAGTCGGCCAACGTGGTGGCCGAACTGCCGGGCACCGATCCGGCGGCGGGCGTGCTCTATCTCGGCTGCCACCACGACACCCAGGCGGATTCCGTGGGGGCGGATGACAACGGCACCGGGACGGCCGGCTTGATCGAGCTGGCGCGCGTGCTGGCGGCGCGGCCCCGGCGGCGCACGGTCCGGCTGATTTCCTTCGGGGCAGAGGAGCAGCTCTCGGTGGGCAGCGCGGCCTACGTGCGCCGGCATCGCGCCGCGCTGGCGCGCGACGGCCGGTGCCTGTTCAACCTCGACAGCATCGGCTCGCTGCTCGGCTGGAACACCCTCTGGGGCAGCGGACCCCGCGAGCTGGACGCGCTGCTGCCGGCGTATTTCAACCAATACGGCCAGCCGTTCCGGCGGGAGCGCGGCGTGCTGCCGTACGCGGATCATTTTCCCTTCACCGCCGCGGGCGTGCCCGCCCTCACGCTGCTGCGGGTGAACTGTGCCGCCGGGCGTTTTTTCCATCACCGGCCGGACGACGACCTGAGCCGCGTGTCGCTGCCGGTCCTGGCGGCCCTGCTGAATGCCGTGGCGGACTGCACGGCGGACCTGGCCGCGGTGGAGCAGCTGCCCTTTGCCGCGACCATCCCGGCCGACGAGCACGCGGCGGTGGCGGCGTGCTGGGAAGACCTGTTTGGCGGCTGGGATTTCAGCCCCGCCGGGGCGCCGGCTCAGGCGACGGCCCCGGTCAGATAGCGGATGACATCCTCCGCGCGGTAGTGGTCCGCGCCGGCGGGCACCAGCCGCGCCAAGTCGACGACCTCGTTGCCCGCGGTCACGATGGGCGGCTCGGTTTCGCCGTGGCGCACCTGGCCCAGGCCCACGGTCGCCATGAGCCCGTTGCACAGGCACTTTCGGCCCACGATGTCCGCCGCGAGGCCGCCTTTGCGCAGATAATGGTCGTCCGGCTCGCTGGCGCAGCGGTAGCCGACGCTGCCGTCGGACTTGCGATAGGGCTGCCGCAAGTAGCCGAGGTCGCAGATTTTTCCCCGCGCCGCGTAAACGTCACCCTGCGACAGGGTGCCGGCCATCTCGGCGACCTTGAAGGGAAAGCCCGTGGGGGAGGCCGCGGGATCGGTAAACACGCTGGCCGTGCCGTCGCAGCTGGCCTGGATCATCCGCCGCTTCAGGTCCGGCGCGAGGCCGGACTCGTCGCAAAACGCGAAGGCGGTGCCGACCTGGATGCCGGTGGCCCCCAGCAGCTGGGCCGCCGCAAGCTTGTCCGGCCGCGCCTGGCTGCCCGCCAGCCAGAAGGGCAGGCCGAGCTCGCGGATTTTCGCCAGATCCGGCACGTCGCGCGGGCCGTAAACCGGTTCGCCGCGGGCATCCAGCTGCAGCGGGCCGCGGGGCGGGGCATTGTGTCCGCCCGCCAGCTCGCCCTCGACCACGAAGCCGTCCACCCGGCCGTTGGATTTGCGGGCCAGCGTCAGGGCCAGCGTCGCGGAGGCCACGATGGCGAGGAACACCGGCCGGCGCAGCAGGAGGGGCGGCTTGCCCCAGAAGGCCGCCGGATCGAACCGGAGGAAGTGCTCTTCCCCGGGCAGGGTGTCGGCGACCTCAATCTTCTGCTCCGCCAGCTCCCCCGCCGCCAGGCGGTCGAGGATGCCGGGGATCGTGCGCGGGATGCCCGCGCCCATCAGCACATAGTCAACGCCGGCCAGCATCGCGCCATAGAGCGAGGCCAGGGTGGGCAGCTGGATTTTTTCGAGCAGGTTGATGCCCACCACGCCGTCGTGGCCGGACTTGGCGAGAAAGACCTCGGTGAAATTGGCCGCCACGGTCAGCTCGGTGAAGGCCGGTCCGGGTGCGAGGGCGGGGAGCGGGGTCGAGGCGTAGGCCGCCGCGGGCGCCTTGCCGCCGGGGACGAAATAATGGGCGAGCACCCGCTCGGCCATGGCCGGGATCGGGAAGTGAGACAGGGCCCGGCGCATCTCGCCGGAAAGATCGCCGGCCTGCAGGCGCCGCGCCAGCACGCTGGCCAGTGCGGTGCCGGAAACGACGCCGAGCGCGCCCAGCTTGGAAACGGAGCGCGCCAGCTCCCAGTTGGAGACGGCGGCACCCATGCCGCCCTGAATAATGACCGGATGTGACATAATAAGGTAAAGGCCGTCGGGCTGATTGGAGGCCGCGGGCCCAATTACCTTTCGTCCCCGGGTTGGGCAAAGGAAGGCCAATGCACCCAGGCAAACGGGTGTTAGCACCGGCGCCGGAGGCAGCAAGATGTACCCACTCTCCCTGCGCGAACAAAAAATACTCCGAGGAAAACCGCCCCGATGTGGACGGCCCCGGCCCCCTCCCGGCCCCCACCAGCGCGAATCTCGTCGAAAAGAAAGCGGGTGCCGCTACGGTAGCTCGCAGCCGGCGTGCCGGCTGCCTGCCCATGACTTCCCGCGAACGAGTGCTGATGGCTTTGAGCCACCGCCAGCCGGACCGCATCCCGGTGGATCTTTCCGGCCATCGCTCGTCCGGCATCGCCGCCATGGCCTACCGGCGGCTGCGCCAGCATCTCGGGCTGGAGGACCGGCCCATCCGGGTTTACGACCCGGTGCAGCAACTGGCCATCGTGGACGAGGATGTGCTGCAGCGCTTCGGCGTGGACACGATCGAGCTGGGCCGGGCGTTTGCGCTCGAGGACAAGTGGTGGACGGAATGGGTGCTGCCCGACGGCTCCCCCTGCCTGATGCCGGTGTGGGCCAAGCCCGAGCGCGGCGAGGGGGAGTGGATCCTCCGGTCGCCGGGCACCGGCCGGGTCATGGCGCGGATGCCGCCGGGCGTGCTGTTTTTTGAGCAGGCCTGCTTTCCCTTTGCGGAACACGACGACCTCGACCGGATCGAGGAGGCGCTGGGCGAGGTGATGTGGGCGGCGGCGGCTTCGCCCCCGGGCCCCATCGCGGCCGGAGCGGAAGGCACCCGGCGGCTGGCGGAGGGCGCGCAGCGGCTGCGCCGGCAGTCGGATCGCGCGATCATCGGGCTGTTTGGGGGTAACCTGCTGGAGCTGGGCCAATTTCTCTATCGCAACGACAATTTCTTCCTGCTCCTGGCCGGCGAACCGGAACGGGCCCACGCCTTCCTCGACCGGCTGATGCGGCTGCACCTCGCCAATCTGGAGCGCTTCCTCGGGGCGGTCGGGCCGCACCTGGATGTTATTTTATTCGGCGACGACCTGGGCATGCAGTCGGGACCGCAGATCTCCCCCGCGATGTACCGCGAATTTTTCCAGCCCCGGCAGCGGCAGCTGTGGAGCCGGGTCCGCGCCCTGGCCCCGCACCTCCGCATCATGCTGCACTGTTGCGGCGGCGTGCAGGAACTGCTCCCCGGGCTGATCGAGGCGGGGCTGGAGGCGATCAATCCGGTGCAGATCACCTGCCGCGGCATGGATCCCGCCGGGCTGAAGCGGGACTTTGGCGGCCGGCTGACCTTCTGGGGAGGGGGCTGCGACACGCGGGAGATGATCACCCAGGGGACGCCCGCCCAGGTGCGCGACCAGGTGCGGCGGCTGATGGAGATCTGGCGGCCGGGCGGCGGCTACATTTTCCAGCAGGTGCACAACCTCATGGCCGATGTGCCGCCCGCGAACATCGTGGCGATGTTTGACGCGGTGAACGCGTGAGCGGGGCCTGCGAACCCGGCCGGCGGCGGCGGTCGCAGTGGATGTTAGTGGGCAAAATCTGCGTAGGTGGGCGGGACGGCTTGTGTTATGCTCCGTCCGGCTGAGGCCACCGACCTATGACCACCACCGTTTCCGAGCTCTTGCCGATCCTGCAATCGTCGATTGGACCCGTGATCCTGATTTCCGGGGTGGGCCTGCTGCTGCTGACCCTCACCAACCGCTTTGGGCGGATGCTGGACCGCGCCCGGTCGCTGAACCACGAACTGCGGTCGGATCCGCCGTCGGACAAACAGGAGGCGCTCCGCACGCAGATCGGCATCCTGATGCGCCGGGCCGGCATCCTGCGGATGTCCATCACCCTCGGCGCGGTCACCGTGCTGCTGGCCGCGGTGCTCATGCTGCTGCTGTTCCTCTCCGCCTGGTTCCAACTGGAGATGAGCGGGCTCATCGCCGGGGTCTTCTGTGTGGCCCAGCTTTGCCTCATCGGCGCCATGGTGGCGTTCATTGGGGACATGCACCTGGCCCTCGCGGCCGTGAGGCTCGAGGTGAAACCCTAGGCCGCGGCGGGAGCCCGGGGCTCCGCCTCAGTAGACCTGCTCCTCAAGCAACTGGAACAGGTCCGCCTCGGTGATGCGCTTCTGCTGCATCGAGTCGCGCTCGCGGAGCGTGAAGCTGCCGTCCTTCTCGATCGTCTCGAAATCGATGGTCACGCACCACGGGGTGCCGATCTCGTCCTGCCGGCGGTAGCGGCGGCCGATGGCGCCGGCCTCGTCATAGAACACGGCGTAGCGGCGCTGCAGCTTCTTGTAGAGTTCCTTCGCACGGGCGGTGAGCAGCTCCTTGTTCTTGAGCAGCGGCAGCACCGCCACCTTCACCGGTGCGATGCGCGGCGAAAGGCGCAGCACGGTGCGCTTCTCCACGTTGCCCTTGTCGTCCGTGACGTCCTCCTCCGCGTAGCCCGCGCAGAGCACGGCGAGCAGGATGCGGTCCACGCCCACGGCGGGCTCGATGACGTGCGGCACGAATTTCTTCTTCGTGGCCTCGTCGAAGTACTCCATCGGCTTGCCGCTGGCGGTCGCGTGCTGGGTGAGGTCGTAGTTGCCGCGCGCCGCGATGCCCCAGAGCTCCTGCACGCCGAACGGATACCGGAACATGATGTCGACCGTGCCCTTCGAGTAGAACGCCAGCTTTTCCTTGGGGTGGGCGTAGCGGGAGAGGTGGCTGTCGGGCAGGCCGATGCTCTTCAGCCAGGCCTCGCACCACGCGATCCACGCCTCGTGGCACTGGGCCCAGTCGGCGTCCTCGGAGATGAAGTACTCCATCTCCATCTGCTCGAACTCGCGGGAGCGGAAGATGAAGTTGCGCGGCGTGATCTCGTTGCGGAAGGACTTGCCGATTTGGGCGATGCCGAAGGGCAGCTTCACGCGGCCGGTGTCCACCACGTTCTTGAAGTCGACGAACATGCCCTGCGCCGTCTCCGGCCGCAGGTAGGCCACGCTGCTGGCGTCGGTCATCGCGCCGACGTTCGTCTGGAACATCATGTTGAACGAGCGCGGGGGCGTCAGGCTGCCGGGCTCGCCGGTGGCGGGGGAGGGGATCAGCGGGATCTCGTCCGGTCGGGCCTCGGTCAGGTCCTTGGCGACCACGGGCGCGAGGGTGCCCTGGAGGGACTTTTTGCGCTTGAAGCTCTCGGCGGCGGCCTGGAGTTCGGCGGCGGTGCGCTCGCTCTCGAGGGCCGACACATAGCCGGCGGTCTGGCCGTCGATCACGACGGCGGCGAAGAACAGCTGATCCGCGCGGTAGCGCTGCTTGCTCACCTTGCAGTCCACCAGCGGGTCGGTGAACCCGGCGACGTGGCCGGAGGCCTCCCAGACCTTGGGGTGCATGATGATCGAGGACTCGAGGCCGACGATGTCGTCGCGGCGCCGCACCATGTCGTTCCACCAGCAGTCCCGGATGTTCTTCTTCAGCTCGGAGCCGAGGGGGCCGTAGTCGAAGAAGCCGTTGCTGCCGCCGTAGATCTCGGAGGACTGGAAAATGAAGCCGCGGCGCTTCGCGAGCGCGACAATCTGGTCCATGGTGACAACGGCGGGGGAGGGAGAGTCGGACATAGCCTGCCAGAGATGGCGGGCCGCCCGGCCGTGGTCAATTCCCCCGTTGCCGGCGGCGCGCGGGGCCGCCGCCGCGCTCAAGCCGTCCGCGGGGCGGCCGGGAGGGCGAAGGCGGTCCGGGACCTTTCCTGCCAGCGCTCGCGGCCGGCAAACAGGGGCACGGAATCGGCGACCGGCAGGTCCTTCACGAGGAGAAAATAGCGGGCGAACAGCTCGTCGGCCGCGCCCCACGCGAAACCGAAGGGCGGCCCGGCTTCCGCCGGCGCCGGCGGCTGGTAATAGAAATAGCCCAGCAGCGAGCCGCGGTGCCGGAGCAGCGCGGCGACCCGGTTCCGGTAGGCCTCGCGCCGCTCCGGCAGGAGGGAGCAGAGGAAGGTCCGCTCGTAGATGACGTCGAACGGGACGGCCCCGAAGTCGTGGGCGAAGAAGTCCCCCACGAGGATGTTGGGCGCCAGCGCGGGCCCGGCCACCTGGTGGGCGCGCGCGACCGCCGCCGGCGAGAGATCCAGGGCGGTGACCGCGTAGCCGGCGTCGGCAAACGCCTTGATTTCATAACCCGAGCCACAGCCCGGGATGAGCACCCGGCCGCCGCGGGGATGGTGCCGGAGGTAGGAACTCAAGTCGGCGGGCACGCCGCCGAAGTCCCAGGGAGTCTGGCCGCTCCGGTAGCGCTGGTCCCAAAATTCCGGGTGACTGGGATGGGTGGAATCCATGCCGAGGCGAGTGACGACAGCCTACCAAAAATTTTGCCGGCCGCGAGAATTATGGCGGGCCGGACTGGTGGGACATGGCCGGGCCCGGGACCAGCGGGAGCCGGGCGATCGAGGTGACGGCAAGGTTGTCCCACGAGCCCGTCCAGAGCGCGATCTGCTCGTCGGTCTTGATGAAGACGGGGCGCTGGGGGAGCGCGTAGTCCTTCGGCGGGTGCCACCCGCCCTCGATCCAGTCGGGCAGGTCGACGCCAAAGCGCACGCGGTCCTTCCGGCCGACCAGGCCGAAGACGCACTGCCACAGGTAGTCGCCGATCGCCCAATGCTGGCCCTGCTCGATCCAGAGGCACTGGTCGCCCAGCAGCACCGAGGTGCGGAGGTCGGGCGCGAAAAAGGCGTCCCAGAAGCCGGCGTCGATGCCGTGGCGGTGCACGAGGTGGCGGAAGTCGTGGCTCTGCCAGCCCGTGCTCGGGGCGATGTCCACCTCGCTCTGCCAGCCCGTGCCCGAGACGAAGAAGCCGCGCGGGTGCTGGTAGGTCGCGTAGGTGCGGTCGCAGGCCGCCAGAAAGGCCTCCAGTTCGGGGTCCGGCCGCAGCCGGACGTAGCGCTGGATGCCCTCGAGCGAGTCGCCCATGCCGGCGATGAGCATCGGGCCGCGGTTGAGGTGCCAGCGGTTGCCGGCGAAATACCACATGCGATGGCAGCGGGTCTGGCCGCGCTCGTCGATCCAGTGGGAGCGGGCGACATGGCGGCAGAGCTTGCCGGCCTCCGCGACGTAGCGCTCGTCCCCGTAGATCTCCGCCGCGAGCAGCAGCGGGCAAATCATGAGGCCGTAGTATTCGGAGGGCTCGAGGATGTCCTTGATGCCGAGGACGCGCAGGGTGCCGGCGCTGTCGGCGTCGGGCATGCCGGCGAAATGGAATGTCCGGATCATGTAGTCGAGGTCCTCGCGGGTGGAGTCATACCAGCGGCGGTCGTCGAAGGCGCGGAGGAAGAGCAGCTTTCCCCAGATCCGGGCGTAATCCTGGTTGGCGACGGCATCGGCGGCGGGCCGGCCGTTTTTGCCGTAGGGCAGGCAGCCGACCTCCAGGTTGCGCAGGATGGCGGTGCGGATCTGCTCGAGCAGCTTTGGCGGCAGCCAGTCGCGGGCGTAGAGGGCGGTGAGGCCGAGCGAGAGGTTGGGGACGGCGTTATGGATCAGCCCGTGCTTGCAGATCTCGCCGGCGTTGAAACCGATGTGGTCGTATTGGCCGTCGGGCAGGAAGGTGGTGGATTGGAAGTTGACCAGGCGCTCGAGCAGGGCCTTGGCGCGGGGGTCGGGGCGCAGCGCGATGGCCTGGGCGAGGCCGGCGAGGAAGGGCGAGGCCCAGGTGGTGTGGCCGGCCGTGAAGTCGGCCAGGCGGTAGGGGTTGACGCCCCAGACCGGGTGGTTGTGGAAGCCGTGGATGGCGCCGTTGGGCTGCACCCAGGAGTGCAGCCAGTTGCCCAGCGCGGCGAGATTGGGGGAGGAGGAGGAAGGCAGGCTCATGAGAAAGGTTGAGCGCCGAGCTTTCGTTTTTTTCCGGCTTAGCCAACCACCAACCGTCACCGCCGCGGCCGCGCGGAGGAAAGAAGGCTCGCGGCGGGGAGCGAGGTGTGCGACACCGGTTCCCGCCCCGCCATGACGAAGTCCCCTGTCGTGCCCCGCCCGGAGCATCCCCGCCCGCAACTGGTCCGGCGCGACTGGCGCTGCCTCAACGGCCGCTGGCAGTTTGAAATCGACCAGGGAGACAGCGGGCTGGACCGCGGACTGCTGACGCGGCCGCTCCAGGGGTCGATCATCGTGCCTTTCTGCCCGGAGTCGAAACTCTCGGGCGTGGCGAACACCGACTATCTCAACGCCGTCTGGTATCGCCGCGACGTCATGATTCCCGCCGCCTGGAAGGGCCGGCGCATCCTGCTGCATTTTCAGGCGAGCGACTACGACACCTTTGTCTGGGCGAACGGCCGGGAGGTCGGCCGGCACCGCGGGGGCATGACGCCGTTTTCCTGCGACCTGACGGAGCACGCCGTGCCGGGGAAAAAAGTGACGCTGGTGGTCCGCGCGCGCGACAATGCCCAGGACTCGATGCCCGCCGGCAAGCAGGCCTGGACCTTGGGCAACTCCGGCTGCCACTACACCCGCACGACCGGCCTTTGGCAGACGGTCTGGCTCGAGCCGGTGCCGCGCCGCGCGCACCTGTTGCGGCCCAAGATCGTGCCGGACCTCGCCAACCGGAGATTTTCCCTCGAGCAGCCCGTGCAGGGCGCGCAGGCCGGGCTGACCTACAGGGTCCGGCTCCGCGACGCGTCCGGGGTGGTGAGCGAGGCTAGCTGCGCCTGCGGCGAGGGGTTTTATCCGCGGCTGGACCTGCCCGTGCCGGCGGAAAAAATGCGGGTGTGGTCGCTGGAAGACCCGCACCTCTACGACCTTGAACTGGAGTTGCGCGACGAACGGGGCCGGGTGGTGGATGCCGCGCGGAGCTACGCCGGCCTGCGCAGCGTGAGCCTGGACGGATACGCGGTGAAGCTGAACGGCCGGCCGGTGTTTCAGCGCCTGGTGCTCGACCAGGGGTATTATCCGGACGGGATCCTGACGGCGCCCACCGACGCGGCGCTGGTGCAGGACATCCGGCGGTCGCAGGAGGCCGGCTTCAACGGCGCGCGGCTGCACCAGAAGGTGTTTGAGGAACGCTTCCTGTATCACGCCGACCGGCTGGGCTACCTGATCTGGGGCGAGTTCAGCGACTGGGGCCTCGGGGGCACGGAGGCGGTGCGCGGCTGGCAGCAGCAGCCGGACGGCACGGTGGTGCGCAGCGGCAACCACAACGGCCACAACTACCCGGGGACATACATCACCCAGTGGCTCGAGACGCTGCAGCGCGACTTCAACCACCCGTGCATCGTCGGCTGGTGCCCGCTCAACGAAACGACGCGCCGCTGCGACGAACGCATCACCACCCACGACGACACGATGCGGGCGCTATTCCTGGCGACCAAGCTGTACGATGCCACGCGGCCGGCGCTCGACGTTTCCGGCTACGCCCACGGCCTGGTGGAGTCGGATGTCTACGACGGCCACGACTACGATCAGGACCCCGCGACGTTCAAGCGGCGCCATGACGGCTTGCTGGCGGACCGGCCGTTCGTGGCGGACACGGTCCGGCACCAGTCGATCCCGTGGCGGCCGGACCAGCCGTATTTCGTGAGCGAGTTCGGCGGCATCTGGTGGAATCCGCGCGCCAAGCCGGGCGACGACTCGTGGGGCTATGGCGATCGGCCGCGGACGCTGGAGGAGTTTTACACGCGCTTCGAGGGCCTGTGTGCCGCGCTCTTGGACAACCCGCGGATGTTCGGCTACTGCTACACGCAGCTCACCGACGTCTTTCAGGAGCAGAACGGCATTTTCTACTTTGACCGCCGGAAAAAATACGATCTCCGGCGCGTTCGCGCCGCCCAGCGGCGTCCGGCGGCGATCGAGCTCGGCGCCGGGAGTCCGGCCACGGGCGCCGGCCGGCCTTAAGGTGCCGGGCGCGGGCGCACCGGGATGTGCACCTCCGCCTGCTTGGCAAACCAGAGGGTGAAGGGGCCGTTCCAGTAGACCGCGTAAGGCGCGCCGCCGGCCTCCACGCCGGATTGATGCCCCAGCCACGCGAGGAGTTCGTCGCGGGTCTTCTCAAAGTTTTCCCGGGAGTAGCCCCCGCGGACGCCGCGGCTGGCGACGCGGCGTTCCGGGATCCGGACGACCTCCACGCTCGCGGTGTTCCCGGAGACCTTGGCTTGCTCGCTGCTGGCGACCCAAAAATACATCGCCGCGCGGTCAACCTGCGCCTCCACCGGCGTCGTCATCGCGATGTTGTGCGAGGAGATGTAGCTGAACAAGGGGCGGAACAGCTGGTTGGAATGGTCAAAATAGCCGCCCTCGCCGGAGGACTTGAGCAGCATCCCGGCCGGCAGGGTCTTGAACTCGGAGACGCCGGGGGCGGTGGGGGCAAAGGCTTGTTCGGTGGCCATGGAGGGGAGAACGGTTAAGAGCAGGAGGAAAAATCGCAGCGGTACACTCATGCAGCAAGGTACTCTGGCGGGCGGAATAGCAACCGGAAGTCTTAATCCGGCGCGCTCCCGGGAGGCCGGCACGTGGCTTTCGCGGGATAATATTTGGGCCCAAATTTTTCTGGTGGGTCGGACGAGGAATTGGATTTAATTAATACTATCGCCCGTTTCCGGATTTATCTAAAGCTAGCCCAGTAGACATGCCGAAAACCGCCAATGATTTCCCACCTGTGGCGGTTGATTCCAATCGGCCCTATGACAGCATCCGGGAGCTTTACCTCTGCGAGGAGCCGGCGCTGCTGGCCTCGCTGCACCGGGGTGACCGAAGGGAGGCCACCCGGATCATCAACCTGATCCTGGTCCATATCTACAGCGCCGGGCAGGAACGGAGCGAAATGCTCAAGATTCTGCTGCTGGAACTCGTGGTTATGATGGCGCGGGCCGCGGTTGAAGCCGGGGCACCGCAATCCGACGTCATCGGTTTTTGCTACCGCCACCTGACCGAACTGACTGCGGTCAAGGACGACGAGCAGCTTTCCCGGTGGTTGCGGGAAGCCCTGCTGCGCATTTTCGACGCCATTGATCGGGTGCGCGCCTCCCAGGTCCCGCAACAGGTCCAGAAAGCGCTCGAAGCCATCCGCGCTGGAGCGGACGGGACGGCCAGTCGGCACATCCGCGAGCAGGTCGCCCGTCAGGTGGGAGTCGCCCCCCGGAGGCTCACCGAATTGCTCAAGGAGCGCACCGGCAGGTCCTTCAATGACCTGCTGCGCGAGGCCCGGATCGAGCGAGCCTGCGATATGCTGGTGAAAACCGAGATGACGGTTGCCGCGATTGCCCTCGATTCGGGCTTTTGCGACCAGAGCTATTTCACCCACGTCTTTCAGAAATTCAAGAAGACCACCCCCAAGCAGTATCGCGACGCTGGCAACATCCGGACGACCCCGCCCACCCCGCAGGTTCATGCGAAGGAAGTCGCCAAGGCTTCCCCCCAAAAAACCAAGCTGGCGAAAGCGCGCAGGAAGTAGGGGATTTGGGGCATCGCAGGCAGCTGAGGTTTGCCGGGCGAGGGAAGGACGGTTTCCGCGCTAGCCGGAAGTATTAGGACGTTTCCGGAATGTCGCTAAACCCCTCTTAAGCAGCTAATCACCAAATATACGCTTTAGAACACAAGACTGGTGAACGGGTGTTCTCTAACCTAGGGCTGTGAATCTACCCCATCCTTTCAACGGCCGGATTAACCAGCCAGCTTAAGGAAAAACAGGACTGGAAATCATACCCTATGTTAGAACCCAAGAATAACTTAACTCTCCGCGAGAAGCTGACGGCGGGCCGTTTTATTTATGGAGCCGAGCTGGTCACCTCCCGTGGCATGCCCGAACCCGACCAGCCTTCGAAGCTGGTTGAACTGGGTGAGGCGCTGGCGTCGGACTCACGGATCGGCTGGGTTTCCATCACCGACAATCCCGGCGGCAATCCGATGATTCCGGCGGACTGGGTGGCCAACATTCTGAAGCCACGCGGCACGCAGCTGGTCATCCATCTCACCTGCAAAGACCTTAATCGCAACGGTCTCGAGTCGGCCGCTTGGCGTTACGCCGCTCAGGGGTTCGACAATATCCTGGCGCTGACGGGAGATTATCCGGTGGCGGGTTTCCGGGGTCAGGCGCTGCCGGTGTTTGATCTAGATTCGGTCAGCTTGGTTTCCCTGCTCCAGGCGATGAACCAGGGCCTGGAAGTCAGCCGGCCCAACGGCAAGACGGAGCGGTTGCCCAAGTCCAATTTCTTCATCGGATGCGCCGTGTCGCCGTTCAAGCGGCAGGAACGCGAATTGATGCCGCAGTACTTCAAGCTGGCCCGCAAAATCCAGTGCGGCGCCCAATGGGTCGTGCCGCAACTGGGCTACGACATGCGGAAGTTCCACGAGATCAAACTGTTCATGGACTGGGCGCACTTATCCGCCCCGGTGATCGGCAACGTCTATGTGCTGAACAAGACGGTGGCCCGGATGTTCAACCAAAACAAGATTCCCGGGTGTGTGGTCAGCGACGAACTCTACGCTCAGGTGGAAAAATACGCGGCCGGGCCGGACAAGGGTAAGGCCTTTTTCACTGAACTGGCGGCCAAGCAGTTGGCGGTGTTCAAGGGGATGGGTTTTGCCGCCGGCTATCTCGGTGGCGTGCACAAGGCGGAGAACTTCGCCCAGATCATCGATCTGGCCGAGAGCTACGGCGCGGATGACTGGAAGCAGTTTGCCAAGGAGATCCAGTACCCGAAGAGCGACGAGTTTTACCTCTTTGAGCGGGATGAGCAGACCGGGCTGGGCGACGGCACGCGGGTCAACGCGGCCTATTTGAAATCCCTGGAAGAGCCGGCCAAGGCCGCTGACGTGACCTTGAACTACCGGTTCACGCGCCTGGTTCACGGCCTGGCTTTCAATCCGGGCAAGAAACTGTTTCCGGCGATCCAACAGACGTATGCGCGCCTGGAAAAGGGCGAGCACCTGAAGACCTTGCGCGCCATGCACGGGCTCGAGCATGCCTCCAAGGCGCTGATGTTTGGCTGCCACGATTGCGGAGACTGTTCGCTGCCGGACACGGGTTATCTCTGCCCGCGCGCCTCCTGCTCCAAAAATGAGCGCAATGGCCCGTGCGGCGGTTCCTCCGACGGACGGTGCGAGTTGCACGACAAGGACTGCCTCTGGGCGCGCGCCTACGATCGGCTGAAGTTCTACGGCGAATCCCGGGAAATGATCGATGGTCCGGCGGTTTTCCCCAACCCCGCCCTCGGCGGCTCCTCGGCTTGGGCCAATAACTTCCTGGGCCGCGACCATCATCATGTCGCCCAGCCCGCCGCTGCCGCCACGGCCCCCGCCTCTCCGCCCAAGGCAGTCGTCTAACCCGCCTTTTTCCTCCCTCCCTTCCTTAATTATACCCCATCAACCTAGCCTCCCATGCCCATCCCCAACCTGACCATTATCGGCGAATCCATCAACGATTCGGTTCCTTCCACCAATAAATTATTCGAGGCCAATGATATTGCCGCGCTGAAAGATCTGGCGGCGTCCCAGGACGTCGGCGGCGCCGGTTATATCGACGTCAATGTCGGCCCCCGTTCCGCGGACTTTCTGGCTGAGATGGTGCGTCACGTCCAGAGCGTCACGACCAAGCCGCTGTCCGTTGACACCCCCGACCCGGTCATGGCCGAGGCCGGTCTCAAGGCCTACGATCTCGTCCGGGCGGGCGGCAAGCTGCCCGTGCTGAACTCCATTTCCCAGGCGCGGTTGGAGATGTTCAAGCTCGTCCGCATCATGCCGTTCATGCCGATCCTGCTCGCTTCCGAGCGGGTGGAAAACGGGGTGGGCCAGCCCAACAACACGGCGGCGGAAGTCCATCAGACCGCGCGGCAGCTGGTGGCCGAGGCCGCCCGGCATGGCATTCCGGTGAACCAATGCATCATCGATCCCGCCATCTCCCCGATCGGCGCCGATTCCGAGGGCCGCTTCCACTGCCTGATGGGGGCGATCAACCTGATCCACGCCGACCCGGACCTCCGGGGCGTGCACATGTCGGTCGGCCTGAGCAATTTCAGCGTCATGCTCCCGCCGAAGCGCGCCGACGGCTCGCCCACCAAGGGCCCGCTCGAAAGCGCCTTCCTGACCTTGGCCGTGCCGTTGGGCATGGACCACGTCATCGGCTCCGTGAAGCGCAAGTACGACCTGCTGCCGCTCGATCACCCCGCCATGCTCTGCCTGAATGACTGTCTCAAGCTCGAGGGCTTCGATGTCATCATGCGCGTGCAGGAATATTACGCCTAACCCTTACTCCTTCCCCTCACCCCCTTACTACCATGGCCCAAAAAATCGTTCCCTCCGACATCGATATCGCCCACCAGGCGAAGATGCTGCCCATCGGGCAGGTCGCCGCGAAGCTCAACATTCCTGCCGACGCCCTTGAGCACTACGGCAAATACAAGGCCAAGGTGGGGCTGGACTACTACCAGCAGCAGCTGGCGAAGCCCCCGGGCAAACTCGTCCTGGTCACCGCCATCTCGCCGACCCCGGCGGGCGAGGGCAAGACCACGACCACGGTCGGCCTCGGCGATGCACTCAACCGCATCGGCAAGCGCGCCATCATCTGCCTGCGCGAGCCCTCGCTCGGGCCCAGCTTCGGGGTGAAGGGCGGCGCCGCCGGCGGCGGCTACGCGCAGGTCATGCCGATGGAGGACATCAACCTCCACTTCACCGGCGATTTTCACGCTATCACTTCCGCGCACAATCTCCTGTCCGCGGTCCTGGACAACCATCTCACCCACGGCAACGCCCTCGGCCTCGACCCGAACCGCATCGTCTGGAAGCGGGTCATGGACATGAACGACCGCGCCCTGCGCGAGATCGTCGTCGGCATGGGCGGCGTGGCCAACGGCGTGTGCCGCCAGTCCGGCTTTGACATCACCGTGGCCTCCGAGGTCATGGCGATCTTCTGTCTCTCGCAAAACCTCGCCGAGCTCCGCGAGCGCCTCGGCCGCATCGTGGTCGGCTACACCCGCGAGAAGAAGCCCGTCACCGCGGCCGATCTCAAGGCCCACGGCGCCATGGCCGTGCTGCTGCGCGACGCCCTCGCGCCCAACCTCGTGCAGACGCTGGAGAACAACCCCGCCTTCGTGCACGGCGGCCCGTTCGCCAACATCGCCCACGGCTGCAACAGCGTGCTGGCCACCAAGCTCGCCCTCAGCCTCGGCGAATACACCGTCACCGAGGCGGGCTTCGGCGCCGACCTTGGCGCCCAGAAGTTCCTCGACATCAAGTGCCGCTTCGCCGGCCTGCAGCCCGACGCCATCGTCATCGTCGCCACCGTCCGCGCGCTCAAGATGCACGGCGGGGTGGACAAGAAGGACCTCAAGGCCCCCAACGTCGCCGCCGTCGAGCGCGGTCTCGCCAACCTGGAGAAGCACCTCGAGAACATCGCCGGCTACGGCCTGCCCGCCGTCGTCGCCATCAACCGCTTCACCTCCGACACCGACGAGGAGTTTGCCGTCATCCAGCAGCGCTGCGCCAAGCTCGGCGTCAAGGCCGTGCCCGCCACGCACTGGGCCGACGGCGGCGCCGGGGCCGAGGCTCTGGCCCACGCCGTCGTCGAGGCCGCGGAGAAGCCGGGCAAGCAGTTCAAGCTGCTCTATCCCGACGACCTCCCGCTCTGGGAAAAGGTCCGCACCATCGCGCAGAAGATCTACGGAGCGAAGGACATCACCGCCAGCGCCCGCGTGAAGACGAAGTTCGAGGACCTGCAGAAGGCCGGCTACGGCCGTTTCCCCATCTGCATGGCCAAGACCCAGTACTCGTTCTCAACCGATCCCAACCTGCGCGGGCGCCCGACGGGTTTCGAGGTCGAGATCCGCGAGGTGAACGTGTCGGCGGGAGCGGGCTTCATTGTCTGCCTCACCGGCGAGATCATGACCATGCCTGGTCTTCCGAAAATTCCGGCGGCGGAGGCCATTGACCTCGACGCTGCTGGCCAAATCGTCGGGCTCTTTTGATGCCCGCCACGGCTGGGTTCCATCCTGGCGCACTCTTCTTCACCAACACGGAGAAGGGGTCCTTTCCTCTGGGTAGCGGAGGCAAGGACGCGCTGGGGGGGAAGTTCCAGTGGCCGGTCCCGACGGTTGAGGGGCCCCGCCGGCGCTGGCTCATCGCCGGCATGGGTACGGTGCTGCAACTGTGCCTCGGCTCGGTTTACGCCTGGAGCTATTTTCAAAAACCGCTGGTGGAGGCCTACGGTTGGCGGAACACCCAGGTGGCCTGGACGTTCAGCCTCGCCATCGGGTTTCTCGGCCTCGCCGCCGCAGTCGGCGGCGTCCTGCTGCCCCGCTTCGGGCCGCGCAAGCTGGCGGTCACCGGCAGCCTGCTTTACGGCAGCTCCTATCTGCTGGCTGCCCTGGCCCTGACTTTGAAATCCCTGCCGCTCTTGTGGATCGGCTACGGGGTCATTGGCGGCATCGGCCTGGGCCTCGGCTATGTCACCCCCGTTGCGACCGTCGCAAAATGGTTTCCCGACAAGAAGGGCCTGGTCACCGGCATGGTCGTGATGGGCTTCGGCTTTGGCGCCCTCCTGATGAGCAAGGTCATCGCCCCGGCTCTCGAGGCCGCCTTCGCGCACCAGCTGCCCATGGTCTTTGCCGGGAGCGGCCTGCTGCTGGGCACCCTCGGCTTGGTGGCGGCGAGTTTCCTGCGCAATCCGCCGGACACCGTCGCGCCGGTCACCCGGAGCAGCGAGGCCTGGCCGCTCCTGCGGTCCCGGCAGTTCGGGCTGATGTGGCTGGTCTTCTTCTGCAATATCGCCGCCGGCATCGCCATCATCAGCTTCCAGTCGCCGCTGCTCCAGGATTTGTGGAAGAAAATTGATCCGCTCGCCTCCCCCGGCGCCTTGGCGGCCTGCGGCGCGACGCTGATCGCCGTCAGCTCGGTGTTTAATGGCCTCGGGCGCTTCTCGTGGGGCGGACTGTCCGACCGCCTCGGCCAACTCACCGCCTTCCGCCTCATGCTCGGCACCCAGGTCGTCGCCTTCCTCGCGCTGCGGCAGACGGCCAACCCGTGGATTTTCGCCGGGCTGATTTGCTACATCCTGCTCTGCTACGGCGGCGGCTTCGGCGTCATGCCGTCGTTCGTCCTGAACTCCTTCGGGCCCCGGCTGATGCCCGTGCTCTACGGCTGCATCCTGACGGCCTGGTCCACCGCCGGCGTGGTCGGCCCGCAAGCCATCGCGTGGCTGAAGGACCGGTACGGGCTGCAGGCCGCCGGCTACGCCTTCAGCCTCGGCGCCGGCCTGCTCGCCCTGGGTTTCCTCCTGTCATTGCTTTTGACTGTTTCCCAACCCGGCGACAAAGCTCGGGTGCATGGTTGATTTCCTGGCGGCGTTAAAGTCACAGCCCCTGCTCACGGACGGGGCGATGGGTTCCTACCTGTTCAAGCGGACCGGCCGGCTCTCGGAAACCAACCACGTTTACGAGGCCTTCAATCTGGAGCAGCCGGACCTGATCCGGGACACCCACCTGGCCTACCTCGCGGCCGGAGCGCGTTGCCTCAAGACCAACACCTTCGGCGCCAACCGCCGGCAGCTCCGGCCGTTCGGGCTGGAGGGGCGCATCGCGGCGCTGAACCAGGCCGGCGTGCAGCGGGCCCGGGAGGCGATGGCCACGTTCGCGGCCCAGCCGCACGCGGCGGGCCCCGGTTTCGTGCTGGCCTCGGTCGGACCGACGGCCGAGGTCCTGGATACGCCGTACGCGGTGGCGGACTGCTATCTGGAGCAGCTGGAAACGCTCGCCGCCGCCGGGGCCGACGCCCTGCTGCTGGAAACCTTCCATTCGTTGCCGCAGTTGGAGCTGCTCCTCGGCCTGATCCAGCGGCTGCCCGGGATGCCTCCGGTGATTGCCCAGATGAGCCTGGGCGCCACCCCGGGCGACCCCGCGCGGGCGGAGCCCGACCCGGTCGGCTTCATCCGGCGCATGGCTGAGCTGGGCGTGGCCGTGGCGGGCGTGAATTGCTGCGCCCCCTGGGATGCGAGCGCGTTTGTCGAGGCCGTGGGCGACAGCGAACCCGTCCGCTCAGGACGCGTGCGGCTCGCCGTGATGCCGAATGCCGGCGGCTTTCAGCGCATTGGCAACCGGCTCATGACCACGGTGAACCCGGAGTCGGCGGGGAAGCTGGCCCGCAGCCTGGCCGACCGCGGCGTGCGCCTGCTCGGCGGCTGCTGCGAAATGCACCCGCCGCACATCGCGGAGATGCACAATTACCTGCAGTCGCGCGGCGGCGCCCGGATCGTCACCGCCGCCGCCCCGCCGCCGGCCGCCCGGCCGCCGATCGGACCCGCCGAGAAGGCAGGCAACGGCCGGCTTTCGCGCAAGCTCCAGGCCGGCGAGTTTGTCGTCAGCATCGAGATGCTGCCCCCGCGCGGAACCGACGGGCAGATCATCCGGCGGAAAGTCGACTTCATCGGCGAGCTCGCGGCCAGCGGCTTGGTGGACGCGGTGGACTTCACCGACGGCTCGCGGGGCATCCCGCTGGTGCCGCCGGGCGATTTCATCCACCTCGTGCGCGAGCGGCTGGGCTGGACCACCGCCACCGGCGACCCGCTGGAGCTGATCCCGCACTTCACCGGGCGGGACCTGAACGTGATGGGCATCCAGGGCCGGCTGGTTGGCTACCACGCCCAGCGCATCCACAATGTGCTCTTCGTCACCGGCGACCCGCCTAAGATGTCGCCGACCTATCCGCGTTCGACCGCGGTGTTCGACCTGGACTCGGTGGCGATGATCCGGCTGACGCAGGGCTGCCTCAACGCCGGCGTGGATTTCGGCGGCGTGCCGCTCGGCCGGCACGCCGACCCGCGCACCCATTTCACCATTGGCTCCGGGGTGGAGCTGGAGGCCCGCGACTGGCCGCGCGAACTCGACCGCCTGCGGCAAAAACTCGACGCCGGCGCGGACTATCTCATGACGCAGCCGGCGTTCCGCCCCGAGCCGCTCGCGGCGCTGGAGCCCTTCCGCGGCCGGGTGCGCTGTCTCATCGGGGTCATGGTGCTGACCAGCCTGGAACACGCCCAGCGGATGGCGCAGGTGCCCGGCGTGGTGGTGCCGGAGTCAATTTTGCGCCGCCTGGCCGCGTTCCCCGCAGTGGCCGACCAGGCCAAGCTGGGCCAGGAATTCGCCGCCGAGCAGATCCGCGGGCTGGTGCGCGCGGGCTGGGCCGGCGTGTACCTGATGTCCACGGCCTCCGGCGCCGGCACGATCGACGTGCTCCGCGCCGGCCTGGCGCCGTAAGCCGCCCGCCGGTCAGTTCAGGCGGATCGACTTCGTCTCCTCGACGAGGGCGAGGATGTTCTCAAACGGGACGTCGGGCTCCAGCACGTGCGTCGGGGCGATCATCACCCGCGCCCCGTGGTCGCGGTGGAGCGCGGCGATCTCCTGGACGCGCCGGCGGACATCGGCGGGCGTGCCGAAGGGCATCGTGGTCTGCGTGCCGACCATGCCGCTGAGGCCGAGCTGGCGGCCATAGCGGCGCGTGAGCTCGTCGGCGCTCATGCACTCCGGCTGCACCGGATTGAGGATGTCGACGCCGACCTCGATCAGCTCCTCGACGATCGGCATGATGTCGCCATCCGAATGGTAGTGCACCCAGACCTTGCGGTTGCCGGAGGCCTCGCGGATGGCCGCGATGACCTTGGCGAGGCGGGGCTTGAGGTGCTTCCGCCACATTGGGACGGAGAGCATCATGCCGGTCTGCATGCCGACGTCGTCGCCGAGGCCGATGATGTCAATGCCAGCCCGGGCAAACTCGCGGCCGACGTGGCAGGAGCGCTCGGTGAAATAATCGAGCAGCCAGTCGGCGATGCCGTTGCCCTCGGCGAGATCCTGGAAAAGGTTGTCCATCCCGCGGACGTACCAGGAAAGCTCGAAGGTGGTGCACTCCATGCCCGCGAACGCGACTTTGCCGCGCGTGTGCACCTGCTCCATTTTCCGCCGGAGGGCGGCGTAGTGCCGGGAGTCGGAGGTGTCGGGCCAGGGGAGTTTTTCCAGCTGCGCGACGCTGGTGATGACCTCCAGCGGGTGCAGCATGACGCGGAAGTGGTAGGCCTTGCCCACGGTGCCCGCGGGCGGGGCGACGTGCGCGACGCAGAAGGGCCCGAGCTCGACGTCCTTGGGGAAGCGGTAGCCGAGGTCGGTGAGCGCGGCGTGCCAGCGCTGCGGGTCCTCGTTGTACCCGACCCACTCGAAGCCAAAGTCCGTCTCGAACGCCAGTTCCGAGCTGCGGATGCCGGTGCGCTCCTCGATCAGGTCGGCGACCGGGGGCGTGACGGGCAGGTTGAGCGGTAGCCACGCCGGGCCGGTGCCGGCCATCATGGCGTGGAAATTTTCGCGGGCGTTCATCGTTTGAGTCGGGCGGCCAGCGCGGCGATGTGCTCGGGGGTGCTGCCGCAGCAGCCGCCCACGAGGCGCGCCCCGGCGGCGAGGAAGCGCGCGCCCGCGGCGGCGAAATCCGCCGGCGTGGTGGCGTAGTGAATCTGGCCGTTGACGAGCTGGGGCGAGCCGGCGTTGGGCTGCACGATCACGGGCGTGGAGCCGGCAGCGGCCACCAGTTCGGCGGTGAGCGTTTCGTAGTCGGCGAGCGAGACCTCGGTGCCGCAGTTGGCCCCGACGACGTCGGCCCCGGCGGCGAGCACCGCGGCGACGCACGCGGCGGCCGTGTTGCCCATCATGGTGGCGAAGCCGCTGGACGCCTGCTGAAAGGCATAGGTGGCGATCACCAGCCCGGCCCCGGCCGCCTTGGCGGCCTGCACCGCGAGCGCGGCCTCGGCGGGATCGGACATGGTCTCGATCAGGATCCCGTCGGCGCCGCCCTCGAGCAGCGCGGCGGCCTGCTCGCGAAACGCGGCATTCACCTCGTCCGGCAGGCCTTCGCCCAGCGGCTCCAGCATGCCGCCGTAGGGGCCGATGTCACCCAGCACCCAGGCCCGGTCGCCGGCGACGGCGCGGGCGAGCCGGGCGGCGGCGGCGTTGATCTCGCGGACGCGCGCCCCGGCCCCGTGGCCGGCGAGCACGTAGGAGGTGCCGCCGAAGGAATTGGTCGTCAGCAGGTCGGCGCCGGCGCCGAGGTAGTGGCGGTGGACCTGCTGCACCCGCTCGGGCTGTTCGAGGCACCAGAGCTCGCCGCAGGCCCCGGGCGCGAGCCCGAGGAGATGCAGCTGCGTGCCCGTGGCGCCGTCGCACAGGAGCGGCCGACGGGCGAGTTCCTGGCGAAGGGCGGCGGTGCGCGGGTTCATGTCGAGAGGGAGTGGACGGTGTCGAGAAACTCGGTGGCGCGGCCGGCGTTGGGGAACGGGGTGCCCACCGAGATCCACATGCCATCGGGGCCCAGTTCGCGCAGGACCGTCAGGGCGTCGTCCGCGTCCTCGGCGAGCACCTGGATGGCCTTGCCCGCCTGCCGGATGGTCCGGAAGGTCTCGAGCCACCGGGCGGCCGGGCCGTGCCCCGCGCCAAAGACCCATTGCACGGCGTTCAGCCGCGGCAACTGCAGCATGAGGTCGACGTGATGGAGGGCCTGGGGACCGTCGAGGTGGAAGATCGTCCGCTCCAGCGGGGCCATTTCCAGCTCGATCGTTGGGCGGATGAGGTCCGCGGCGATTTCCCGGGACACGAGGCACCAGAAGTCGCAGCTCGGCACGTAGGCCGTCCCGGTGTGCAGGTAATTGCACCACGTGGTGCTCGGCTGGCCCAGCGCGGTCAGCCGCTGGTACAGCCGGCGGTAGGCCTCCACGTAGCCGTGGGTGGCGTGCAGGCTGGCGCGCCGCACCAGCTCGGGCTCGTCCACAATGTCGAGGCACAGGTCTTCGGGCCCGCGCAGGCCGGCCAGGATGTCGAAGCTCCCGTGCAGGTCGGGCATGGCGACGTAGTAGCGCCCGGCAAAGCGCTCCGCCGCGCGCGTGATCATCGCGTCAATCGTCCGCCAGTAGAGGTTGTCGAAGTCCGGCGGGGTGGCGATGAAGCGCTCCCAGTCGGCGGTCTCCGGCACGGTGTGCTGGCACCAGCTGGTGTTCTCGCCGAAGACGAGCTCGGCGCCGAACAGCGTCGAGGTGAGGTCGGGGCCGACGTTGGGCGTCCAGGACGGCACGGTGTCGCCCAAGGCAGGGGAGGCCTCCAGGCCGGCCAAGGCGGACTCGACCTGGAAGTCCACGTCGAGCCAGCGTTCGCGCAGGGTGGCGTGGGTGGAGCGCGGCGCCCGCGGGGAGTGCTTGGTTTCCACCCAGAGGCTGACAGGCGGACGGTCCAGCCGGCCGCCCTGCCACCAGGCCTCGAACCGCGCGTGGGCCGCCGCCGGGGTGAAGTAGTGATTGCGCGGGTTCATGCGACCGTCCGGCTCAGGCGGTGGCGCCGTTGAAGTCGCGGATCGCGTCCACCATGGCGACGATGTTGGCCACCGGGGTGCGCGCCTGGATGTTGTGAATCGTGTTGAACACGAAGCCGCCGCCGGGCGAAAAGGCGCGCAGGCGCGCGGTGACCTCCGCGCGGACGTCGGCCGGCGTGCCGAAGGGCAGCGTGCGCTGCGTGTCCACGCCGCCGCCCCAGAAAACGATGCGGTCGCCGAAGTCGGCCTTGAGGCGCACGGGGTCCATGTCCTTGGCGGAGCACTGCACAGGATTGAGGATGTCGAACCCGACGTCGATGAACCG
>SESH01034173.1_pt1 | contig 27020 bp, 24 predicted proteins | sample 3171561 | NCBI WGS metagenome assembly SESH01 (sample SAMN10866947, study PRJNA518727) | freshwater metagenome | biome: subpolar coniferous forest; feature: holomictic lake; material: water; isolation source: holomictic Lake 442 2011 16.5 m and 2014 13 m | place: Canada: near Kenora, Ontario
GGCCCGGTTCTTCGAAAGAAGGACCGGGCCTCTTTTTTTGCCGGGACCCGAGGTGCCGGCGGAGTAAGGCCAGGACACGGTCTAGGCGGCGTAGCGAGAGGCGAACGCCCGATAATATGTAACAATCGGGAGGTTGCGGTTTCTAGCGCCTGAGATAACACTCACTAATTATTGGAATTTAACCCCATCGCCCCATGACCGCATCCGACCTCACGCTGGCATTAAGGACAAAACTCATCTCCCGCATCACCGCCGCACAAAAAAAGGCCGATGCAGCCAAGAAAGCGGCCAAGCTGGCCAAATTGACCTACCGCCAAGCGAAACAAAAGGTTAAGGAGGCCAAGCGGGTAGCCAAAAAACTGCGTAAAGAGGTCAAGACGTTGAAGAACGAGCTGGCTTCGTTGGCCGTGAAAAAATCCCGGCCGCAAGCCACCAAGAAAAAGACGTCGCCACGCCGCCGGCCAGTTACGGCTGTTGCCCCCGCGGTTTCCGCTGATGTTGTGCCCGCGCCGGTCGAAAGTTCCCCGATCCTGCCTCAGTAGATTTCCGGCACGAGCATGCCTGTGGGAGTTGGCTCTCGCCGGTAGTTGGGATTGCGCACTCGCGGAGGGAGTTTGACCTCCTTGTGCTGAACCTCGGTGTATTTCACCTGGGAAAGCAGGTGATGGATGCAGTTCAGGCGGCATTTTTTTTTGTCCGCTCCATCCACGACCCACCAGCGCGCTTCAGGGATGTGAGTGCGCTCAAACATCACTTCCTTGGCCTTGGTGTATTGCTCCCAGCGTTTGCGCGACTCCAGGTCCATGGGGCTGAGCTTCCATTGCTTGAGGGGATCGTTGATCCGGCAGCGAAAGCGGAATTCCTGTTCCTCGTCGGGGATGGAGAACCAGTATTTGATGACTTGAATGCCCGAGCGGACGAGCATCTTTTCAAACTCGGGCACGGATCGGAAAAACTCATCGTATTCGTCGTCCGAGCAAAAACCCATCACCCGCTCCACACCCGCACGGTTGTACCAACTCCGGTCGAACAAGACCATCTCGCCCGCGGCCGGCAGGTGAGCGATATAGCGCTGGAAATACCATTGGGTTTTTTCGCGACTGGAAGGCGCCGGTAAGGCCGCCACGCGAGCCACCCGTGGATTTAGCCGCTGCGTGATGCGCTTGATGGCTCCACCCTTGCCCGCGGCGTCGCGCCCCTCAAATACGATCACGAGCCTGTGTCCGGTGGCCACGACCCAATCGTGCATCTTGACCAACTCACCCTGTAGCCGAAATAGCTCCCTGAAATAGTCGTTGCGCGCCTTTGGGCTGCTGTCCGCCTCCGTGGGGCGGGCGGGCAATTTCGGATCCACGTGGCCCCAGTCCTCGCGCTCCATTTCCAGTTCCTCATCATAATCGTCAATGAGTTCGCGGTGGACGCGTTTGATGAGTAGGTCTTCGTGCTGGGGGGAGTCTTTGGACATGGTGGGCAAATTGAATCTTCGACATAGCGAAGCGTAATGTCCCCTGCTCGCAAGCTGGTACCGGAGTTTGTGACAGTTGGGGATGAATTTAACCTGTTCGTAAAGATCTCCTCGTTTTTCCCGACATCAGTGCCCAAGCCAGTGTGGCGCAGGGTCTGCGTGATAAAAGAGAGTGCCAGCCAACGCGGCCTGTGCATCCGCGGCTCGACATCCCTTGGGTGAATGCCAGCGTATTTCACTCATGGCTAAGGCAAAGCAGCGACTGTCCAAGCGGGCTTATCAAGCCCGGGCAACGGACTTGCGCGAGGAACTGGTTCAACTTCAGGTGGAGTTGAAGAAGGCGCCTTTCAAGGTGCTGCTGATTTTGGCCGGGCCCGAGGGTGCGGGAAGGGGGAATTTGCTCAATACCCTGGCCGAATGGCTGGATCCGCGAGGGGTGGAGACATTTTCCTATCATGCGCCAACAGAAACTGAGGAGAAGCACCCACACCAATGGCGCTTCTGGCGCAGCCTGCCCGCCATCGGCCGGATCGGGCTTTACGCCGGGTCCTGGTACACTGAGACCCTGCGCGAGGAGGCCCATAGCCAACGCGCCCTTGAACATGTTGCCCAGGAAGCGGAGCGAATCCGTGATTTCGAGAAGCTCTTGGCCGATGGTGGCACGCTTATCATCAAGGTTTGGTTGCAAATCTCCAAGGAGGCGCAGGGTCGTCGGCTGCGCACCCTGCGGGCGGACCCGGCCACGGCCTGGCGCGTAAGCGACGAGGACTGGCATCATCACCGCATCTACGATCGCCTGGCGGAAACCGCCCGGCTCATCCGCCAGAAGACCGATCGTCCGGGCGCCCATTGGACGAGCATCGATGCCGAGGATGAGCGGGCCCGGGATCTCATGGTGGGTCAGCTTCTCCTCAAGCAATTCAGGCTCCAGCAGCGGAAGTTTGCCCGGCAATCACCGGCCGTCGTCCCACAGCTGGTGCAGTCGCTCCGTCCCTCCGGCCGGCGGCGGCTCACGGCCCTGGCCCTCGATCAGGATTTATCCGAAAAGGATTACGACACTTTGCGCGAAAAATGGCTGGGCCGGCTGAATCGGTCCGTGCATGCCGCCCTGACCGCGGATCGGGCCATCATTTTCGTTTTCGAGGGCTGGGATGCCGCCGGCAAGGGTGGGGCCATCCGCCGGCTAACCAGTGCCATTGACCCTCGCGACTACCGCGTCGTCCCTGTGGCCAAGCCCACCGCCGAGGAGAAACACGCCCATTATCTCTGGAGATTTTGGCGCGATATCCCCCGGGACGGTCGGATGGTGGTGTTTGACCGTTCTTGGTATGGACGCGTACTGGTCGAACGGCTGGAGGGTTTCTGCGGCGAGGCGGATTGGCGCCGGGCCTATGGCGAGATCAATGGGCTTGAACGGCAGCTGACGGAACACGGTGCGATCGTCCTGAAATATTGGCTGCATATCTCGCACGCGGAGCAGCTGCGCCGTTTCCGCGAGCGTGAATCCACCCGGCACAAGCGGCACAAGATGAACGCCGAGGACTGGCGCAACCGCAAGAAACGCGGCGCCTACGAGGTCGCCGTCGGCGACATGCTCGCACTCACCGACAAGGCCAATGCCCCTTGGCACCTCATTCCCGCCGACAACAAGCGTTATGCGCGTCTCGAGGTGCTGCGCTCCGCCAGTCGCCAGATTGAAGCGGCCTTAGAGGAATGACCGCTGCTTTTGCTCGCTTCCGGATATCCGGAGGCCCGCCAGCTCCCGTATGATTAAGATCCGGCCGCGGGGACGAGAAGGCGGCCCGTTCGTTACCGCCACCGCAGCATTCGTGGCGTCTAGAGGCGTGGAATGGTCAGGCCACCATCAATCATGATCACCTGGCCGGTGCTGAAAGGAAAATCACCTCGGGCGAGGGCGGCGACGGAGCGGCCAATATCGTCAGGCAAACCCCAGCGGGGCTGGACGCACAAGCCCCCGGCGATGAGCTTGTCGTATTTTTCGGTCACGCCCGCGGTCATGTCCGTCTTGATGACACCGGGACGGACTTCGTATACGGGGATACCTTCGGCACCGAGGCGCGTCGCAAACAGCTGCGAGAGCATGCTCAGGCCGGCCTTGGCGATGCAGTATTCGCCCCGGTTGATGCTCACCACCGTAGCGGATATCGAGGTGATGTTGATGATGGTGGCCGCAAACGCTGGATCGGACTTTTTGGCCGCGACCATGTCGCGGGCGACGAGTTGGGTGAGGAAGAACACACCCTTCAGGTTGGTATCAACGACGTAGTCGTAGCTTTCCTCGGAGGTCTCGAGCAGATCGGCGCGGACTTTCGGCGCAACGCCGGCATTGTTGACGAGCAGGTTGAGGGCGGCGCCCTGCGTGAACTCCTGCGCCGCCTTAACGAGGGCGGCGCGGCCTTCGGGGGAACCGACGTCGCCGCGGGCGTAGCCGACGCGGACGCCGTGCTGGCGTAGCTTGGCCAGAGGCTCAGCGACGGCTTCCTCGGGGCGGACGCCGTTGATGATGATATCCCATTTTTCCGCGGCGAGGGCAGAGGCGATGCCGAAGCCGATGCCGCGACTGCCGCCGGTTACAAGTGCTACTTTAGACATTGGAGAATTTGATTTTTGTCACAGAGGACAGGGAGGATGACACAGAGAGCACGGAGCGATTCAGGTTTTGGAAACTCGATGGGCTCTGAGCATCTCTGTGCTCTCTGTGCCGAGATTTAAATTACTTCAAAGGCGGAACATCCACCCAGGCGCGTTTGGCCCAGGAGGCGAGGCCGAGCTCGGCCAGCTGCACGCCCTTGGCCCCTTCCTGCAGGGACCACGGGAAGGGACTGCCGGTGACAACATGCCTGAGGAACAGTTCCCACTGGACCTTGAAGGCATTGTCGTAAGGACCCTGATCGGGTACGCGCGTCCAGCCGTCTTTGTATTTGACCGGGCTGTCCATGTCGGGATTCCAGGTGCAGCGCGGCGTGGCGGCGAGCGCCTGGGCCTTGCAGTCGCGCAGGCCGGCCACGGCGGAGCCGTGCGTGCCATCCACCTGCAACGTGAGCAGGTCATCCCGGTCCACGCGAACATCCCACGAGGAGTTGAAGTGGCAGATGATACCGTTCGCCAACTCGAAGGTCGCGTAGGCGGAGTCGTCGGCCGTGCATTTGTAGGGCTTGCCGGCCTCGTCCCAGCGGGTGGGGATGTGGGTCGCGCCCAGGCAGGTGAGGGACTTCACTTCACCGAAGAGGTTCTGGATGACATACTGCCAGTGACAGAGCATATCCACGATGATGCCGCCGTCATCCTCCTTGCGATAGTTCCAGGACGGGCGCTGGAGTTTTTCGAACTCGCCGGTGAACACCCAGTAGCCGAACTCGCCACGCACGGAGAGGATTTTGCCGAAGAAGCCGGTGTCGATGAGGTATTTCAGCTTGAGTAGGCCGGGGAGCCAGAGTTTGTCCTGCACCACTCCGTTCTTGAGGCCCGCGGCGGTGACTTCCTTGGCGAGCGCCAGGGCCTCGGCGGAAGTGGTGGCGGTGGGCTTCTCGCAATAGATGTGTTTCTTGGCCGCGATGGCCTTGCGCACCCCATTGGGCCGCTGGCCGGTGAGGGTGGCGTCGAAATAGATCTGGTTGTCCGGCTTCGCCAGTTCGGCGTCGAGGTTGGTGGAAATGCGGGCGACTCCCACCCGGGCGGCGAGGGCCTTGAGCTTGTCCTCGCTGCGACCGACCAACACAGGGTCGGGCATGATGACCTCGTGGTCGGAGAGCTTCACGCCGCCCTGGTCCATGATGGCCTTGATGGAGCGGATGAGATGCTGGTTGGTGCCCATGCGTCCCGTGACGCCGTTCATGATGATGCCGATTTTGTGCGTTTTCATTTTGGGAAGTTGTTTTAACCACTCATGGCCACTAAGGACTCACCAATGGCAGAGCAGGGTTTGGCTTAGTATTCTGTTAGGGTTGATTAGTGGTGAAAGAATCAGACGTGATCTTTGTAGGCCTGGACGATTTTCTTGAGGTATTCGTCCTGATCCATCGCCCAGAGCCGGTTGGAGAAGACCTCGACTTCGTTGAAGCCTTTGAAGCCGGTGGCCTCGACCCAGGCGCGGATCTGGCGAAGGGGGATGCAACCTTCGCCCATAAGGCCGCGATCAAGCAGCAAGTCAGTGGTGGGTGTGCGCCAGTCGCAGACATGGTAGGCGAACAAGGCGTTGAGCCGGCCACAACGGGCGATCTCCGCCTCGAGTGCGGGGTCCCACCAGAGATGATAGACGTCAGCGGCGACGCCGACGTAGGGCGACCTGAGCGCCTCGACCATATCGTTGGCCTGGCCGAGCGTGTTCACAGCCGAGCGGGAATCGGCATACATTGGGTGGAGCGGCTCGATGGCAAGTTTCACCTGAGCTGCCTGGCACTCGGGCAGCAGCGCGGCGATGCCGTCCTGGATCTGCTGGCGCGACTCGACCAGGGATTGACCGGGGACGGCGCCGCAGACGAGAACGATGAGCGGCGCGCCGAGGGCGTGCGCCTCGGCGATGGCGCGGCGGTTATCGTCGAGCGCCTTTGCGCGATCGGCGGCAGACGCCGCAGGGAAGAAACCGCCCCGGCAGAGCGAGACAATGGCCAGGCCCTGGTCGCGAATCAGTTGACCGGTTTTCGCGATGTCGCGTCCGGTGAGGGTATCGCGCCAGACGGTGATGCCCTTGACGCCCGCCTTGGCGAACTTGGCGGCGGCGGTCTCGATCGCCCACGGCTTGGTGGTGATCGTGTGGATGCAGAGCCGGGAGAGGTCGGGCAGCGGGGTAGCGGGGCTCATGTGAGGCAACCGAAGAAGGTGTAATATTTCTCGCCGCGGATGATGCGCTGCAGGTAGAGCGCCGCCTCGCGGAGATGGTAGTCGCCCCACAGGCAGGCCTCGCCGCAGGGAATCTTGCGACCGGGGGGGATGTGATCCCAGCCGTTCGGTCGGTGGTAGACGGAGTGGAGTAACAGGCCCTGGTGGGTGGGCGCGGTCCCGAGGTAGGGCTCGGCCAGCAGCGTGCGCATGGTGGTGAGGCCAGCCTGCCAGTATTTCTTGCCTGCAGCGGATTCGAGGCCGAGATAGCGGCCCAAGCGGAGCAGGCCCTGCACCCCGATGGCCGCGGCGGAGCTGTCGACGGGTTCGAAGTCGTTGAATGGCTCGGCTGGGCGCGCCCGCCAATCACCGAGCTGGCCGAGGTGCGGGGCGCCGCCGTCCCAATAGGGGATGCCGTCAAGGGCAGTGTGGGCAATGAACCAGTCGCAGGTGGCCATGGCGCCCTGGAGCATCTGTTCGCGCAATTTGGTCCGGCCGCCGTAGGGGGCGAGCTCGGACTCGTGGAGGGTGTCGAGGAACTCCAGCTCCTCGGCGAAGCCGACCATGGCCCAGGCGAGGCCGCGCGTCCAGGTGGTGAAGCCCGAGAAGCCCTGCTGCGAGTTGGGGCAGCGGTAACGGCCGTCGTTCGGGTTGAAGATGGCCTCGTGGGTTGTGCGGCCGCGTTCAGCGGGTACATCGTAGCTGTCGCGCCCCTCGCCATAGAAGATGGAGTATTTCGCCGTGGCGGCGATGTGCTGCAGACCGCGGTCCAGCAGCGAGTGGGCGGCGTCGTTTTCGCCCATGAGGCGATGGCCGAGGGCGTGGGCCACCATCACGATCCGGACGGAGCGGATGGTGTCGACGAACAGGGAGTGCGGGCCGTTGAAGGAGTAGATGTAGCCGCCCCCGCCGTTGATCTTGGACCAGCGGGCGGCCTGGATGGCCCCGGAGACCTTGAGCGCCAGTGCGCAGGACTCGACCTGATTGGCGGGGAGCTTGCCTTCGCGCTGGAGGCGTAGCCAGTTGCCGTAGGTGCTAAGGTTGTTGAAGCCGTGGTCGTGCACGCCGATGTGCGAGACATGGGAGGCCATGCGCTTGACCGTGTAGTCGGCGCCGCGCTGGGCAAAGGACGCATCGCCCGTGGCGTCAAACTGCAGCAGGTCGGAGCCATACAGGAAACCCTCGGTCCACTCGGTCCAGCCCCGGGCGGTATATTTGCCCGCGACAGTGAAGACCGGGGCCCCATCGGCCGGCACGTAGTCACGGTGGATGAGATTAAGTTTCTCCCCTGATATCTTCCAGAAGCGCTGGAGTGCGGGGGTGAGGTCAGCAGGTTGGAGGGTTTGATCGACTTTCATGGAAATCGGAGGGTTAACCTTGGGCAGCGACTGATGGGTTGTGTTTTGAGGAGAGGGGAGGGCTCGCCATTAACATCGGCGGTTGGGTTCGTATTCAATAACGCTTGTCCTTCCGCAGGTGGAGAATCACGAACTCGGAATCGGCCAGGGACTCGTAGACATGCTGCTGGATGGCGTCGAATTGGATGCTCTCGCCGGCGCCGAGTTCGACGGTCTCGTGCGGCAGCGTGACGCGGATGCGGCCAGTGGTGACCCAGCACACTTCGGTGTCGTCGTGGTGGATTTCCGGGCGGTTGACCTTGGCGCCAACGGGCGCGGAACCGAGGTGCGCGACCACATTGGCATATTTGACCTGCCGGAACTTGAAGTCGCCGGAGCGGTAGGCCTTTTCCGCGGTGCGGTGCACGAGCCCCGACTCACACAGGGCGAGCAGGTCGGTGGCACTGAGGCCGAAGGCGCGCGCGAGGCGGTAGAGGGTATCGAGCTCGGCCGACTGCTGGTTGCGCTCCAGCTTCGAGATGACGCCGATGGAGACGCCCGCCACCTCGGCAAGCGCGGCAAGGGTCAACTCATGCTGCTCTCGCAGGGTGCGCAAGACAGAGAAATCAAACTTGGGAGCCGGGGCAGGCATGACGGTTGCGACGTTGGCCACGAGTTATTTCTCTGCAAGCCAAAAATAGGCCATATATAGCTGTCAAAGAAAATCTATCGGCCAAGCTTTGAGAGCCTCTCCCGGTGGAAAACTCAGATTATATAAATATTACCAAACAAATCATAACGTAAAAATTCACTTGTAATAAAGATCGTATCATAATTATTAGCCTAACAACCCCCAACCCCCAACCCCCTAACCCATGACCCTTCGTTACTCTGTCGTACTCTCGCGGGCCCAGTCAGCTAGTTGCTGCTGCTTGGCCTTGCTTGCGCTACAGGCTGGCGCCCAGTCGCCCTCCCCGGCCCCCACGGCCACCCCGGAGACCCTGGTCTTGCCCACCTTCTCTGTCTCTACCAGCCAGGACGTCGGCTATCGCGCCGGCAATTCGGTCTCGGCGACCCGCGTGGACACACCGATCAAGGATCTGCCGTTTGCGATCAGTGCATTTACCGAACAGTTCATCACCGACATCGGCGCCCGCGATCTTTTTGACGTGGTGCAGTACGCGCCCAGCGTCACCAGCGCGGGCAAGGAGTTCAATGCTGGCAACTCGGTCTACACGATCCGCGGCTTTGACCAGGCTCCGCAGCACAACGGCTTTGTGGGTGAGGGTTACGTCGATACGTCGACCGTTGAGCGCGTGGAGGTGGTCAAGGGTCCTTCCTCCCTCCTGTACGGTCAGGTGGCCCCTGGCGGCACGGTCAATTACATCACCAAGCGCCCCCGGGACAAGGCGCAGTCCGTGGTCAATGGCCAGCTGGGCACGCAAAACTTCTGGCGCACATCACTCGACGTCAACCAGCCCCTCGTGGGCAAGAAGCTGCTTTTCCGGTTCAATGGAACGCTGGAAAACGGCTTCGAATACATCAACCCCGGCAAGCAGCGCACCCGGGTGCTGGCCCCGGTTGTCACGTGGCGCATCAATGACCGCATCGCCCTCACGGTGGATTACCAGTGGTTTTCCCGCCAGGAGACGCCGCCCGGGGCGCAGCTCAAGCCCAACACGGAGATTGTCGGCGTGCTCCCCGCCAGCGGCATCCTCAGTGCCACCGGGCTGCTGATCGATCCGCTGAATAACACGGATCCGGGTTTCTTGACCTACTATCCGCTGCCCCGGGACTTTAATTACGTTTCCAATAACGATTATCGCCACACGGACTACGAGTCGGTGAATGCGGAACTGACGGCCAAACTGTCCGACCATTGGAACGCCCGCGCCAACTTTAACTGGAACAAGCGGCGGGTTGAACAGAAGCTCACGGGCCTCGGTGCCGTCAGTATCACCGTGCCGACCAGCTATTATCCCTCCGGCGCGACCCTGCCGATCTCCGCCGCCAACTATAAGATTGCGGCGTATGCCTACGCCCGTGACCTGCTCAATAATATCCAGCTGGCGCTGCTCGCGCCTCAGGCCCAATTGGGTCGGCGCAAGCGCCTGCAGGAGGACTGGGGCCAGGGCGACACAACGCAGGTCGAGTTTGCCGGCAGCTATCTGGTCAACGGGGCCAAGCTGAAGCCGCTGGTCGGCTTTTACTACAATGAGTCGCAGGGCAAAAGCCGTTTGCGGTCGAGCCCCACCGCAAATTTCTTCCCGGTGTGGGATATCAAGAATCCCGCGACCTGGGACTATAACACGGACTTTGATGTCACGGCTCAACCCTTGACGACCAACAACCGCAACCCGGCCCGCAACTCGGCGATCTATGGGCTGCTCAATGCCAGTTTCTTTGCCGACCGGCTTAACGCCGTGGTGGGGGCACGGTACAACCAGTCTTCGGGCTCGACCGACAACCTCCTGAACCCTGCGGCCAGTGTGGGCAAGGTTTCGGCCAAGAAGACGACCCCGCAGGTCGGACTGGGCTGGAAAGCAACGCGCGACGTGATGTTTTATGGCTCGTACAGTCAATCGTATGTCAACAACCCGTCAGCCCTGACCAAGGAGAACGTTCCCATCGGCCCGGCCGCACCCACGACGTCGGAAGGCTACGAATTTGGCCTGAAGACCGACTTTCTCGGCGGACGGATCTCGTCCACCGTGGCCGTCTTCCAGATTGACCAAAAGGATCGCATCCTGCGTTTCAATTCCTTCAACACGCTCGGCGTCACGGTGACGAACAGCCTCCAGGGCACCATTGACCGCAGCCAGGGCATTGAGGCGGAGGTAACCTGGACGCCGATGGACAACTGGCAAGTGTATGCCAGCGGGGCGATCAACGACATCAAGGTGAAAAAAGTGCCACCGGGGGAGGAAGTCTTCATCGGAACCAATCCGGAAGCGACGGTCAGGGAATTGTTCAACCTCTGGACCCGCTATTCTTTCTCGACCGGCGCATTTAAGGGCTTCTGGGTCGGCGCGGGCTTCAATCACACGGGCAGGAAAGCCCAGCGGACCAACAACCCCTTGCTCTATCTTCCCGCGGAGACCTTGTGGAATTCCGCTATCGGGTATGACTGGAAGCAGGGCGGCTGGAACATGGGTGCCGTGCTTAATTGGCAGAACATGGCCGACATCGAGTATTTTCCCGCCAACCAGCAGCGCGGAATGCCCGGGCGGGCGGTGCTGTCGCTCACCGCGAAATTCTGATCCCTGCACCCTCGATGTTAGATCAAGCCCGCCGTTCCGGCGGGCTTTTTTATCTTCGATGAAACCAGGGAGGGCTTGACCCAAGCGAAAAGCGAGGGAGCCCGTCCACCCCTGACTTTTGTCTCGTCACTCGCCGCTGGTCGTTCGCAGCATGAGCGGATGAGTTATCGTCGCGCCTTCTCGACCTTGGGCTGTCCGGAGTTTGCCCTCGGCGAGGCCTTGGCCCTGGCCGAGCGTCATGGGATGGATGCCATCGAGCTGCGCTCCCTCGGCAGCACGGTGGATTTACCGGCGTACTTTACCAAAAAGTTCGGCACCCCGGAACAGTTGCGTTGTCAGCCGCCGGCGGGGCGGATCATGGCGCTCGATACTTCCTTCACGCTGATCGGCGCCACCCCGGCCGCCCGGGATGCTCTGCGGCAATTCGTTCCCTGGGCCGAAGCGCTGGGGGTGCCGCACCTGCGCGTCTTCGACGGGGGGCGCTTGGCCGATGCCACGGAAGTGGCCGAGGCGGCCGCCACCCTCCAGTGGTGGCGCGAACTGCGGACGCGGCAGGGTTGGCAGGCCGATCTGATGATCGAAACCCACGATTCCTTGTTCACCGCGGAAGCCATCGGCCGGCTCGTCGCCGCGGCACCCGGGGCCGCGATCCTCTGGGATACCCATCACACCTGGAAAAAGGGCGGGGAGGACCCGGTGACGACATGGGGCGCGATCAAGGCGCAGGTGGTGCATATTCATGTCAAGGACAGTGTCAGCCAGCCGAGCGCCCGACATCCGTTCACCTATGTGCTGCCGGGGGAGGGGGAATTTCCCATGGCCCCGCTGCGCCAGGTGCTGCAGGCGGAATTCACGGGTTATGTCAGCTTGGAGTGGGAAAAATTGTGGCACCCCTATTTGCCGGCACTCGAGGAGGCCCTGACGGCCGCGACCGCCCGGCACTGGTGGTAGTCGCCTATCGTTGCGAAGGGATCAGGCCACAGGCGGTGTTATGCTGGGTACAATCCCATTCAACCATGGATACCCATCTTTACCCCCGCTTGATTCTTGCGCTGGCCCTGGCGGCTCCGGCCGTCGCGCAGCTTTCCACGGTCCCCGGTGAATACATCCCGCTGAAAATCATCCAGACCGAGGAGCCCGTGTTTCCCCTGCGTTTGCGGAACACTCCCGTCATGGGGGGTGACGCCTGGGTGGTCGTCAAGGTCGACTACCAGGACCGGCTGGAAGATTGGCTGGTGACGGGTTACTCGCGCAAGGAGTTCGCCGATGAAGCCGTCCGGGCGTTGAAGAACTGGCAGTATGAAACCACCCGGTTGCGCGGTGAAAAATGGGGCACCGTGCGCGAGATCCACTTTATCTTCTCCCGGACCGGCGTCGTCATCAGCCTGAGTGGTTTCGACATGCTGGACAACTACCTGGAGGAGAGAATACCCGCCCGGGAGGCGTTCCGGGCCTGCAAGCTGAGCCAGCTCGACCGCATCCCGGTTCCGATCAAGGTGGTGTCACCCGGCTACCCCAAGGAACTCGCCGACAAGGGCGTGAAGGGCAAAGTGCTCGTTGACTTCTATGTCGATGCCACCGGCAAAGTGCGGATGCCCGCCGCCTTGGACTGGGCCAATGATACGCTGGCCAACCTGGCCGTCACGGCCGTCAAACAATGGCAATTTGAGCCGCCGCTACGCGACGGGCAGCCGGTGCTCCTGCAGGTGCGCCAGGAATTCGAATTTGAACCCAAGTAATGCAATGATTCCCCGGGCCCACTGGTTTGCTTCCAGCCCCCCGGGGGGACAAAATTTGAAGGACTTCCCGCCCAAGCGGTGTTATGCTTTCTGCTGTCAGACTATTCATTCGTGTCATGAACCCCCCGCCTGATCCCCTTGATTCTTTATTGGACCGCTGGTCCGATACCCCCGAGCCACCGCCCCGCCTCTCTGCCGAGGTGTGGCATCGCATCGCCTTGGAAGAAAGCGTGACCGATCAGCCGGTCGGGTGGTGGACGGCCGTGGAGGCCTGGTTTGCCCGGCCGCCGTTTGCCGTGATGTTTGTGGCCAGCTGCGCCTTGCTCGGCTTGTTCCTGGCGGAGGTCCGCGTGAACCACCTGCAGCACGAGCGCAACCAGCAGCTCGCGCGCAGCTACCTGCAGCTGATCGATCCGCTGCTCACCGCCCAGAACGAGGAGCCCCGCCGATGAATCGCGCCGCCCTCATCCTGTTGCTGGGCCTGGCGGTCGGCCTGACCGCACACTTCAGCTATTACCACCTGCACGGCGCCGCCCCCACCGATACCCTCGATGGCCAGCTGGCCTGGATGAAGGCGGAATTGCAGTTAAGTGACGCCCAGTTTGCCCGCATCAAGGAACTCCATGAGGCTTCCAGCCCCCGGTTGCGGGCCATGGCTGTCCAGGTGGCGCAGCTGCAGGCGGAGTTTACCGCCTTCGAAAAAGTCCGGCGCACCAGCGACCGCGTGGATTTTCTGGAATTCGCCCGCTTCGTCGAGACCCGGCGGCAAGTCAACCAGGCCTGCCTCGATTCCACCCGCCAGCTGGTGCGGGCCGCCGCGGAGATCATGAGCCCGCAGCAGCGGGAACGCTACATCCGGCTCGTCGCCACCGCAGGCCCCCTTGCCCCATCCCTGCTGAATTAATGCGCCCCGACTGCGCACCGTGTCCCACGACCCCGCCATTGATCACGCTGACCTCCTCGCACTGCAGCAGGGCGAGGCGGCGGGGCTGAACCGTCTGATCGCCCGCTGGCAGCGCCCGCTGCACCATTTTGCCTACCGCTATGTGCAAAATTCGACCGATGCCGGCGATCTGGTGGCGGCCTGCTTCGTGCGGCTCTACCAGCACAGGTCGCGCCTGCGGCCGGATACCAGGCTGAGCGCCTGGCTCTTCACCACCCTTGCCAACCTCTGCCATAATCATCACCGCTGGCAGCGCCGCCATCCCACCGTGGCGCTGGATGCCCCGGCCGGGGGCGCGGGCTTGCCGCCCAGCTTCGACCTCGCCGCCGACCAGCCGACCCCTGATGCCGCGCTGGAACAGCACGAAACCGTGGCGGCGGTCCGCGCCGCCATCGACCAGCTGCCGCATGAACTCAAGGTCACCCTGCTGCTGCATCAGTACGACCGGCTTTCCCACCGCGAGATCGGCGAGATCACCGGCTGCTCGGAGCGCGGCGTCGAAACCCGTCTCTACCGGGCTCGCCAGCAATTGCGGCTGTTGCTGGCGGACTACATCACCTCGCCTGTCCCAGTAGCGGGCCAGTTGCTGACCGAATAACTCAAGGTCAGCCGATGGCTGGACGGTGGCGGCCATCGCCGGCCGTCAAGGCGCGATGGTCTGGCCGGCGACTCGCAGGTAGGTCGCGTTGCTGACATAGTGGTTGAGGATCTTCCCAGTGGCATCGCGGCGGACGACCACGATCTCCGCGTCGGTCTCGATGCCCTCGAGCGCAATCGCCGCGCGGCCGCCGGCCGCGACGACCGTGGTCTCCTGGCCGCTGCGGATCACAAAGGCGGTGTGCTGGCTGGCCGCCTTCAGCGATCGCACCGTGAAGTCCCGTAGTTCGCCAGCCGTGGGCTTGAGCAGGGTTAGCCACGCGTTGCAGCAGTTGTCGCCGGCCGTCTCGAGATAAGGAAACGCGGCGTAGTCGCCCTTGATGTAGGTCAGCTCGCCCTGCTTTGCCGTGACCACCGCCTCCGGCGCGGCGATCCAGGCATGCAGCTGCGCGGCGGGGCCGTAGCGGTCGGCGGCATAGGTCCACGTGTGGCGGGGACCATCCGTGGTGAGCGTGCCGCGGCCGCCGTGCAGGTAGGCTTTCACCTCGCCCGGTTGCCGGGCGTCGACGCGGTCGATCACGACATAGAAGTCGCCGGCGACCCAGAAGATGGCGCGGCGCCATCCGGCCTTGGTTCCGAAGGAGACGGATTTCTCCTCGCCGACCAGACCGGGCTGCTCGACGCGGAAGGAGACGGACGGGGTGGCGTTGGTCGGGTCCTTGTCGGCCGCCTGGCCGGCGAAGCTCAGCGTGTTGTGCGCGGGGGCCTTGTTGTACCAGGCGGTGCGTTCTTCGCCAGTATAGGTGCCGCGCGAATAGCCGGAATCGGAACACATCAGCTGGCCCTCCGCCTCGAGGATGAAGCTCAGCTGGTCGTCGTGGTTGTGATTGTCGGCCACCGCCACGCCGTGAAAGAGCAGGTAGCGCTGGCCCGCGCCGGTGCGGGTCCAGCTAGTCCGGAGAACGGTCTGGCCGCCGGCCAGAAAGACATTCGGATCGGCATCAGGCGCCGTGGCCGGCAGGGCCGCGTCGTGCGTCAGGAGCTCGTCGATCTCCAGCGGGTAGTCCCAGCTGGCCCCCGTGTAATTCAAGCCGCTGCCGCCGCGCTCCTGCTCGAACGGGGCGAGGTCCGCCTGCCGGAAACTCCACTGCAGGATTTCTGCGAGCGGCGCGGAGGAATGGAGCGGGGTGGTCTGGCGGCGGTATGCTGCCGCGACGAGCTGCGTCGGGGTCGGGCGAATGTATGCATCCTCAATATTGGGCAGCCAGCCGCGGCTGTTGCGTGTCGCCACCATCATCTCGAACACCGGTTGGAAAGCCGGAAAGCCGTCCACGCCCGAGACGTTGCGATAATGGTACAGGAACGGAACAAAGTTGGTCAGCGAGAAGATGAGGTAATGGCTGCCTTCGCGGTAAATGCCGTCGCCGCTGAAGAAGTAGCGCGTATTTTTGTTGGTCGCCTCGATCGCTCGCCCGAGCCAGGCCTTGGCGCGCGGATCATCGGACAGTGTGAGCGCCAGGGAGCCCAGGCCCCAGGCGGGCTTGGAGAGGTGGTTGTGCGGACTGTCGGGCGCCCAGGAGTAAAGCTTCTCGTAGACGCACTGGGCCTCGCGCGCGAGACGTTCCCGGATCTGCCGGTCCACTCCGGGGATCAGGGTAGGTTGAATGCAGTCGTAGGCATGCGCGTAGTTCTGCAGCCAGGAGCCGCGATAGATCTCGTCTACCGCGCTGCCTTTTTCGTTGGAATCGAGCTCGAAGATCGGGCCGTCGTAGGCCCGCAGCAGGAGTTCCTCGGCGCGCTGGCGATGGGCGGAGCGGCTCGACTCGTCCGCCGCGAGCAAGGCCAGCAGGGCATGGGCGCGGGCGGCAATTGACATCGCGCCGTAGTAGCGGTGGATGGCGTCGGTCTTGTCCTTGGCGGCGGGGGCGGGCGGCAGGGGCTGGTGCAGGTCGGCCAGCCTTTGCACGGCGGCCCAGCGGGCGCGGGCAAAGTCATCGACCGTCAGTCGCGTCCGCAATGCGGGTAAGTCGGCGGACCTGAACCAGAGTGAGGGATGAATCTCGGCGGCGGGGAGGACGGGCTCGGCGGCGAGGGCAAAGCCGGTGTAGGAATCATAGAGTCCGGCCGGCGCCTGGTCGCGGGCGGATAGAATCATGGAGCAACACGCTCCCACCAGAGCCAGGCCGAGCCAACGAGCGGATGAATGGACCATGGGATAAGGGGAAGTTTGTAACGTCATATATTACAAACTGGCCCGGAGCTTAGGAGGAGAGCGCGGGTAGCGACCAGTGACGGATTTCCCAGTCGCCGAGTTGGGGGTGGGTGAGCTGCCACCGTCCGGCGGGGCCGGCGACCACTCGCCAGGAGGCGGACTCGGCGCGATCGGTGCCGGCCCAGGAGAGGGCGGCAAGGATGCCCGGACCAGTCCGGCGCGCTGACTTGATAATCGGGGTGGCGTGATAGGGTGCGGCGACATGACGGCGCTCCGTGGAGTCGTCGAGCCGGGTGTCCCATTCGTGGGCGATGAAACCGAGGAGGGGCTGGAGGGCCGTGCCTTTCTCGCCGTTGAAAACGGCGAGGGTGGAACCCGCCGTCCCCGGCGGGTTTAATCCCGCGCGGAGCGCGGGATCCACCTTCTCAATCGGCAGGGCGAAGCCCCCGAGGCGGAAGACCACGGGCTGGCGCGCTTCAAAGTGATGCACGTGCAGCAGCCAGCCGGCCCGCCAGAAGACGAACGTCTCCACGCTGGTGTTGATCTGCCCGGTTCGCGTGCCGAGATTGTAGCTGTAACCCAGGTGGGTGTCGTCCAGTTCCACCGCGACGGTGGAGTGCCGGCCGAATACCCGGCCGTCCTCGAGCTCCTGCGTCAGCGCACTGTCGGGGGAGAAATTGGAAATTTCGGGAAACGCATAGGTGAAATGAATCCCGGTGCGGTAGGAGAGCTTGCTCCATTTCCAGGCGCCATAGCGCAGCTGCGTATTGCCCACCATCGAGCCGGCATTGAGGATTTCAATGTCCCCGCCGGGCACGCTGCGCGTGACCAGGCCGGGGGCCGGCATGACATGGACAAAACCGAGTTCGGCCGGCAGCGGCTGCTCGGCGTCATGCCAGAAAGCGTGCCCGGGCGGCAGGAGCAGCGGCGTGAAACCCTTGGCCGCCCAGTAGGGTGAGGCTGCGCAAGAATACGATTCGACAATTTTGTCAAAGCGATCGGTGAAGCCGGCGCTGAGACAGCCTTGTTGCTGGTAGATCGGTCGCGTGAGAAAGAAGTCGAGGTTGCGCGTGCAGAGCCGGCGCAGCAGGCCGGGGGGCAGGTCGGTGCAATTCTCGGCCAGCGCGAGGCCGAAGACGTTGAGGCAGTTGAACCGGTAGGTGATGGAACGGCCGAATGCGGGATGCTCACCGCTGGCCGCGAAGAAGTGCTGGTAGTCGCGGACGAAGAGCTTCGCCCAGTCGCGCCAGCGCTGGGTCCGGGCCGGATCCGAGGCGCCGTGGAGGTGGGTCCACATCAGGCCGTAGAAGTGGAAGGCGTAGGCGTTGTAGTGGTCGAAGGCCTGGTTGATGCCGTCTTCAAACCAGCCGCCGCCGCGGTGCATGGTCTCGAGCTGGTTCAGGTGCGCGGTGATGACGGCGCGGTCGGTGCGGTGCGCGTAGCCGTGCCGCCCGAGAAACTCGAGAATATGCACGGACATGAACAGGTGGTTGTTGTTGACGATGCCGCCGCCGCGACAGGTCGCGAACCAACGGGCGACTTGGGCGCGCTCATCCGCGGCCAGCGGGGCCCACAGGTCGCGGCCGGCCACCTGCAGCGCGATGGCCATCAGGCCCATCTCGACGTGATGCTGGTGATAGCTGGCATCAGGACCCCAGTAGTGGGGATGATCCGGATCGGTGCCGGCCACCAGTCCCGCGCGGAACCAGGTGGCGATTTTTTCCCGGAACGCCGCATCCTCCGGCCGGGGGCTGGACTGCAGCCAGAAGGCGGCGAGGGTCAAGGGGCGGGCAAAGGATTCGAGGCGGTCCGCCGGCTTGTCGTGGTCGGAAGCGTTGCCCTCGATGTCCAGTTCCGCCCGGCCCGGCCTCATCAGCGCGGCGAGCGGCGCCAGCAGCTGACGCGCGGCGTCCTGCCAGTGGCGGTATGAGTCGGACAGCATGGTGAGGTTCTGTTTGCTGGAAGTGGGCTTACTCCGGCGCCGTCTCAGGTGGAGATATCATAGACCGGGCCGGTGATGACGGCCTGCAGCGGCCGGCCCGCCGCGTAGGCGCGCAGGTTTTGCAGGGCGAATTCCCCGGCGTCCCGCCGGCGATCCGTGGTCGGTCCGGCAATGTGCGGGGTGAGAGTGACATTGGGCAGGCCGCGGAAGCCGGAGTCGGCCGGCAGCGGCTCGACGCCGAAGACGTCGAGACCCACCGCGATGTTGCCTTCCCGGGCCACGCGCAGGAGCGCAGCCTCGTCCACGACCGCCCCGCGGCCGACATTGACAAAAATACCGCCGGGGCGGATGAGGCGCAGCAGCTTTTCCGTGATGATGCCAGTGGTCTCAGGAATCAGGGGAGCGAGCTCCACGATGATGTCATTTTCCGCGAACAGCGCCTCCAGGGAGGCGGCGGCCTTGATGCCATGGCTGGCGGCGAGGGGGCCATCGACATCGGGCGCACAGGCGGAGATGTCGCAACCGAACGGGCGCAACAAGCCGATGAGTTCGCGGGCAATGCGCCCAAAACCGTGGAGGCCGACGCGCCGGCCGAAGAGGGAGGCGGTCTCGGTGTCGCCATTTTTCCAGGCGCCCTCGTGGTGCATGGCGAGCGTCCAGTGCGTGGTCCGCCGCAGTCCGGCGAGGATGTGGAACAACGCCATTTCGGCGACGATCCGGCTGATGGATCCGCCCCAGTTGGTGACGAGCAGCCCGCCGAGCAGATGTTCGCGGGAGATCTGGCCTTTGATGGAGCCGGCGAGATAGCACACGTAGCGGAGGTTGGACGGCAGCGTGGCGGGCAAGGGTGGCGTCTTCCAGCAGGAGACCAGCACCTCGGGGTTGGCTTGGGCCAGCGCGCGGTGGAATCCGGCGGCGTCCAGCTGGGCCGTATCAACGCGTTCGAAGCGCCCGGGAAGGGACCGCATTTCACCCAGCAGGGGTTCCGGCAGGAACTCGTGCATTTCCTGGGCAGTGAGGGCGGCAAGGAGCGAGGCGGGGCGGGACATGGTCAGGCGGGTGGATAGCACTCCAGCAGGGTGGTGGTGGGTGCGGGTTCAAAGTGGACGGCCCCCAGGCCGGCCGGGCAGAAAAATTTATCGTAGGGCTTGAGCTGATGCGTCTCGCCGCCCGCCGTGATGGTGCAGTTGCCGGCCGTCACGATCCCGAGGTAACATGAATCCTCGGCCTTGGTGACGGCACCGCGCAGCTGGGACTGGCGAACACGAAAGCAGGGGGTGCGCTCCGGACCGATGAGATTGTCCTGGAATGAGTCCGGGCCCAGGGCGCGGCGGCGGCGCGGCGGGCAGGCCGCTTCAATGGCGAGGCGGTTGGCCGGCCAGGCGGAGTAGTCGAAGAGGTCCAGGCAGAACTCCAAGCCGCGGTTCATGAAGCGGGCGGACTCGGGCAGGGTGTAGCCTCCGCGCTCAAACTCGCAGCGCACCACCAGGTCGCTGGGCTCCTGAATCTCGACGAGCAGCAGGCCCTCGCCGAGGGCGTGCGGCACACCGCCCGGCACGAGGTAGGTGTCACCGGGCTGGACGGGGATTTTATCGAAGCAGGCCTCCAGGCCGGCGATGTCCTGGGTTGCGATCATGCGGCGGAGGGCGTCGCGGGACGGCGGACGCTGGAAACCGAGATAGAGATACGGCGTGACCCCGGGCCGGGCCCCGAGGATGTGATAGGCCTCGGTCTTGCCGCTCGGCGAGTTGAGGAAACGGCGGGCAAAATCCGCCGTCGGGTGCGCTTGGATATGCAGCCGGATGGCGGGATCGAGCAGCTTGACGAGCAGATGGGGTTGGGCGCCGAACTTGGCGGTGTGCGCCGCGCCGAGGAAATACTCCGGATCGCTGGCCAGCAGGGTGGGGAAGTCATGGGTCGCGCCGCCGAGGGTGACCCGGGACACGCCTTCCAGGATATTCTCGCGGCCGGCGTTGACGGCCCGCGTGGTCGAGGCGATCCAGTCCTCGGGGAAATGTGCGTCCATGGCCGAGGGCCGGCCCGCCCAGGCATCCAGCGTGCGGCCACCGGTATAGGTGCGCCAGACGCGGTTGGAAGGAAGGAAGGCGAGTTTGCCACGGTAAGGGGACATGAACTGAGGAGAGCGTAGGGGGCGCGGGGCCGAACGGCAGCTTGGCGTCGTTTGGATGGTTAAGCAGAGTCGCGCTTGGCGGCATCTGCCGCCGCGGTTCTGCGCCCGGAGGCAATCAGCACGAGGCCGATGGTGACGACGAGACCGCCGCAGCCGATGAAGGCGAGCCGGCCGGTGAGCGGGTTGGGAATCAGCGCGAGCAGCAGCACAAAGCTGCCGTAGGTGAGGCTGAGCCAGCCGACAGCGGCGGACTGGCGGGCGTCGTTGGCGGCAGCGGCGCCTTCCTCGCCCACGAAGTCGATCGGCGTGTCGATCCGCGTGAGGAATTTCTCCACCTCGGCCCGGTGCGCTGGGGGGCTGTCCTTCCAAAACAACGTGCTCAGCAGGAACCAGAGGGTGCCCAGCCCGACGTTGGCGAACAGCTGCACGCCTTGGCGCCAGTATTCCTGCGATTCGGGGCCCATGGGCGAGGTCATGCCAAAGAACTGCGCGGCCCAGCCGGGCGGCAAATAACGGTCGATGAGGATCGAACTGGCAAAGCCCACGACCACGGTGCTCCAACCGGACCAGGCCGGGGTGCGCTTGATGATCAACGCCAGCACCAGCGGCACCGTGATCGGGACGCCGATCAAAATGCTGATCCGCTGCATCTGGATAAAGAGGTTGAACTCCTTGAGCTGGCTCACGCGCAGCGCGACCAGAATGATGATCAGGCCGAGGCAGAGGGTGACGAGCTTGCCGGCCTTGAGCAAATGGCCATCCGTCGCGTCGGGGCGGCAGACCGGCTGGTAGAAATTCTTGATAAAGATGCCGGCGCTCTTGTTCAGGCCGGCGTCCATGGCCGACATGGTGGCGGCGAAGATGCCGCTCACGAGCAGGCCCAGCATGCCCACGGGGGCCACGACCCGCGTGATGGCGATGAAGGCCGCCTCATCGGGATGACCCAGGGTGGGGAACTGCCCTGAGAGATGGGGGAACACGGCGCGGGCCGCCATCGGCGGGATGAACCAGATGAAGATGCCGAGGAGGTACAGGCCGCTGCCCAGGAAACCTGCCCAGCGCGCATGGCGGCTGTCCTTGACGCTGAGATAGCGGTTCGCGTCGAGAAGGTTGTTGGTGCTGATCACCTGCTTGAGCAGCATGGCGGCGCACCAGAGGCCCAGAAAATTGCGGTTCCACAGGGCGCTCAGGTCGAGGTGACCGGGCGGGATTTTTGCGAGGAACCCGGACAGGCCGCCGAGATGGGTGAGGGCCAGCACGGTGATGGTCAGGCACACCGGCATCAAGATGAGCATCTGGATGAAGTCGCCGGCGATGACGGCCCAACTGCCGCCGAGCAGAGCGATGGAAAGCACCACCACGCCGAGGACGATGATGGTAAGGGACAGGTCAAAGCCGAACACGGCGGAGAAAAACACCGCCACCGCGTTGAGGTGCAGGGTCGCCTGCAGGGTGCCCAGGGGCATTTGCAGCCAGGTAAAGACCTGCTCGTTGGCCCGGCTGAAACGCAGGCGGACGGCCTCGATGCCGGTGACCACGCGCATCTGGCGGAACTTGGGCGCGAAGTGGAGGGCGTTGATCAGGAAGCCCAGGGAGTTGGCCACATAGATGATGATGATGGGCCAGCCATCCCCATAGGCCTTGCTCGCGGCGCCGGTCAGGGTCCAGGCGCTGAACGACATCATGAAGGCCGAGCCGCCCACCATCCACCACAGGGCCTTGCCGCCGCCCCGGAAGTAATCACTGACGTTGGTTACGAAACGGCGGAACACCCAGCTGATCCCCAGCATGAAAGCAAAGTAGAAACCGATCACCAGGTAGTCGTAGGGGGTCATGGGCGAAGCGGTGAGATGACAGATTAATAATTATTAAATTCCAAGATAAAACAACCGGCCGGGAGCAGAGTCCGGCGTGGAGTGTCCCGCGGCCATGGGGCTCACCGGGCTGGGCCCGTCGAGTTGCCCACCACCAGGGGGGCCGGCAACACCAGGTCGCTGAAACCCTCGACCGGCACGCCTTCCCCGACGACGAGGCGGGCGGCCGCCTCGCCCAATTTCTCGGGACTGGTGCCCGCCCCGGTGATGCGCAGATCGCCTTCGATGCTCAGGAGAGAGACGTCGGCTGAGACGAGGCTGATGTCGCCGGGCACCTTCCAGCCTTCGCGTTCCAGGGCGAGGGCCGCCCCCGCGCCCATGTTGGAGTTGTAGGTGACGAAGGCGGTGGGAAAATCGGCCCGGCGGGAATGCTTGAGCAGGGTGTGGATGGCCTTGGCCCCTTCGGCCCGGTCCCCCTGCTCGAGCACCACGGAGTAGCGCGGGTCGACGGCCAGGCCCAGCGGTTCCAGCGCGGCCTTGAGCGCGGCCAGGCGGGCATGGTGCCGGCCGAGGCTGGCGTTGCCGCCGAGCCAGCCGATGCGGCGGTGGCCGAGATTGAACAGGTGCCGGGCGACCTCGATCAGGGCCTGCGGCTCATTGCCCAGCACGGAATGGCACAGTCCGTGGTATCGGGCGGACACGGCGACGACCGGGTGTGTGAGCCGGCAGAGTTCCTCGATGAACGGCCGCTGCACCTCCCCCATGACCACCACGCCGGCCAGGTGCTGGCTGGGATGAAAGTGTTTCCGCAGTTTTTCCGGCGTGAGTTCATCCTCCGCGCCGAGGTACACGGCCCGGCAGCCGCGCGCCTCGAGTTCTTCATGCAAGCCGTGCTGCACATGGCCGAAGTAGATGTTGGGGTTGTAGAGCCGGAGTGGGGCGCGGAGGATAAAGCCAATCTGCCGGACACCGGCGGAGGCCGGGGTGGATTCCATGCGCATGCCCTTCGGCAGGTAACCTTGGGCCACCGCCCGCGCCCAGATGCGCTTGTAGGTGTCGGGGTTGATGCCGGCGCTTCGTCCGTTCAGGGCGAGTGACACCAGGGCCTGCGAAACGCCCAGTTCCTTGGCCAGCTGCATTTGGGAAATCTTTTTCTTGGGACGCACGAAAACGAATCATGATAATTATGAGGGACTTTTCAAAGACATATTCATTACCCGGGCGTTGCCGCGGGCCGCGGCGTGAGCAGCCTGCGCGGGAGGTGCGGAACGCCGCCAGAATTCTTCGCTATTGCCCGGTTTGACACCCTGGGTACCTTGCAGGAGCAATCCATGAGACCGTCGTCATCTTATCTGCGCTATTTTTTCCCGGCCCTGCTGCTCGGGGCGCTGGCCGGCTCTTCCCGGGCGGCGGATTTGCAGAATCTGCTGCAGACCTCGCCCTTTGCCCCGGTCCCGGTCGCCAATGCTCCCGGTCAGGCGTCGACCAGTCTTGAATTTCGCGGGGTGTTTGCGGACCAGGGCGAATATTTTTTCAGCCTCTATGAGACCTCAACCCGGCGTAGCCTCTGGGTGGGCCTCAATGAACCGGGCAACCCTTTCACGGTGCGCGCCTATGATCCGGCCAGCGAGACGGTGACCGCGGAGTATCAGGGGCGCACACTGCCGCTGTCCTTGAAGGCCGCCAAGATTCTCGTGAGTGCGCCCGCCCCCCTGCCACCGGTGGCCAGCGTGCCCGGGACGGCGTTGGCCCAGCCCGCCGCGCCGGCGGGGACGCCGGAGGCCCAGATTGTGGAGGAAATCCGCCGCCGTCGGGCACTGCGGCAGCAGTCGGCCGCGGGCACTGCACCCACCGTCTCGCCGGCTCCCGCCGCCAAGCCGGTCAAGAAGCAGCAGCCATGATCGCTTCCGGGGCGACGCGGGGACGACACGGGTCGGCCTTCACTTTGGTCGAGGTGCTGCTGGCTTTGGCCGTGATGGCCCTGCTGGGCACGCTGCTGCTGCCCGGGGTGAACTCCATCCTGCGCAGCCTCGCGGTGAGCGAGCCCGATCAAGTGGTCTGGCAGACCCTCAATCAGGTGAGGGAACAGGCGTTGACCGGCAATCGCACCCTCTGGCTCCAGCCGGGCCTGGAAAACAGCCGGCTGGTCTGGAGCGATGGGCCGCGCAGTTGGACCAAGGATCTGCCGGCCGGCTGCCAGGTGCAGTTGCTGCAGGCGCAGTCCGGCGCCAAGGTGCTGATCGGCGGCCAGCTGATAGAAACGCGGGAGGTGGCCGGCGTGAATTTTTATCCTGACGGCAGCTGCGACGCCTTCCGCGTGCAGTTGCGGAAGGCGTCGGGGGGTGCGCAGATCCTGACCATTGATCCCTGGACCTGCGCCCCGATCATTGCCGCGGGGAAATCACCCGATGAAAGCTAGGGCGTGTTTGCAAGCTGTCAGCACACGTCATCGAGGGTGAAAATGTTTACGCAACCCGACACACCCCGCCCTGCCGGGCACCCCTCTCCAAGAGGGGACTCAGTGCAGCGTTCGATAATGATTGGGTCCCCTCTGGAGAGGGGTGGCGCACCGCGCCGGGGTGTGTTGGCTTTTAAGGCACATCTTAATCCTGCATCCGCCCGCGGTTTTACGCTGCTGGAGGTGCTGGTCAGCCTGGCCATATTCGCCCTGGCTGCCGTGATTTTGGCGGCGGCGTACGTCAATACCCTGACCGCCTTCGATGCGGCGGCGCGGCAGCAGGGCCGCCAGCAGGATCTCACATGGGTGCGCGCCGGTATCTTGGCCGAGCCCGAGCGCAAAGTCGTGGAGGAAGGGGGCGAGCTCGTGCTGCCTGATGACCGCCGGGTACGCTGGGAGGCGGAGATCACCCCAACCGGGGTGGCGGACCTGTTTCAAGTGACCTTGCACTGCACCTTCACCGGGTCCGGCCGGGCAGGGGCATGGACGCAGGACTCGCAGCTCATGGTGCTGCGGCCGACGTGGTCCGAGTCCGACGCCCGCGAAAAACTGCGGGCCGCCGCCCGGGCCAAGCTGGCGGAGGAGAGAAAATCATGAGCCGGCTGCCGCAGTCCGGTTGGGCCCGGAGTTCGTCAGCCTTTTCACTGATCGAAATCCTGCTCGCCGTGGCCCTGCTCGGCGCCTTGCTGCTTGCCCTGAATGTCTTTATTTTTTCCATGGGGGAGATCTGGGGCCGGGGCCGCGAGCAGCGGCTCTTCAATGAGCATGCCCGGGCGGTCACCCGCCATGTCGAGCACATGCTGCGCACCGCCGCACTGGCGCCGGCGGCGCTGCCGGGCCTGACCCCGAGCATGACGGTGGCGGAAGTCCGAGGGGAGGGCGGCACGGAGCCGCTGCTGACCTTTGAACTGCCCGAGGGCGACCGGGTCCTGCCCTGGCCGGAGCATCCGCTGCCCGACGTGGTGTGCTCGCTCGCCGCCGTCAGCAATCAGGGGCTGGTGCTCTACTGGCACTCCCGGCACGAAATCGATTTTGCCGATCAGGCCCCGCGGTCGGCGGTGTTGTCCCCGCTGGTGACCGCGCTGAGCTACGATTATTATCAGGCGGATTTCAAGCAGTGGCAAAACCAGCCGCGGCTGCAACGGGACCGCCAGGGCCTCTGGCAGGCGCCGGCCCGGCTGCGGCTGCGTTTTACCTATGGGCAACTGACGACTGAAACCACCCTTTTGCTGCCGGCCCCGGGGACGGCGTTGCCGGCTTTTTGATCATGCGCCTCGCCGCTCCCTCTGGTCCAGCCCGCGGAAGTCCGACCGGCACCCCCGCCCACCGCGGGGCGGTGATTTTGCTGGTGCTGGTCACGGTCATGCTCACCGCGTTTTTGCTCGGTCGCTTCATCCAGCGGGCGGGCACCGAATTGCTGGCCGACGCCCATGCGAGCGACCAGGCGCGCTTGCGCGGCGAGGCCTACTCGGCTCTCGAGGTTGCCTTGGCGGTGCTGGCGGATTTCCGCGCCCTGGACGGTGCGCTGTACAGCCCGGCCCAGGGCTGGGCCGATCCGCTGCGCTATGCGGGCTATGAGCCAGCCGGGCGGCGGGTGGTGGAGATCCATTTCGAGGATGAAAGCGGCAAGGTATCGCTGCCCACCTTGGATCAGGCCGCCTTGCAGTCGGTCCTGGAGCAGGCGGGCTTGGCCCGGCGGGAGGCGGAGCTGGCCAGCGATGCCATGCTGGTCTGGATGCGCCCCGATTATACGCCGGCCTCGCTGGAAAATGATGCCCAGCGTTATGAACGGGCTGCGCTGCCCCATCTGCCCCCGCAGCGGTCCTTGGCTTCCTGGCATGAATTGGCGGCCATCGCGCAGGCCCGCGAATATTTCTACGATGAATCCGGCCAGCCCAACGACCGCTGGCGCTGGCTGGCGGCCAACCTCTCGCTGTATGCCTTCAATGGGTCGAACCTCAACACCGCCACCCCGGCCGCGCTGGCCGCCGCGGGCCTGTCCGAGTCTCAGGCCGCCTCCCTCGCGCAATACCTCCAGGCCCCGGTGGCGAGCGGCGGGCCGCGTTATTTTCATTCCGCGGCGGAAGCCAATGCGAGCGCCGGCGTGGCCGGCCTGCCGGGGAAATTGAGCGCCGTGGTGCAGGTGCTGCGCATTATCGTGACGGTGCACGACGGCGCGGCGGTCTTCCGGATGAGTGCGGTGGTGACGCCGCCCGGCGGGTCGGTCGCTCCGCTGGGGGCGACGAAGGGCAATGCCCCGGCCGCGGCCCCCGACGAGAAGAA
>SESH01062427.1_pt1 | contig 26949 bp, 25 predicted proteins | sample 3171561 | NCBI WGS metagenome assembly SESH01 (sample SAMN10866947, study PRJNA518727) | freshwater metagenome | biome: subpolar coniferous forest; feature: holomictic lake; material: water; isolation source: holomictic Lake 442 2011 16.5 m and 2014 13 m | place: Canada: near Kenora, Ontario
TCGAACATGGAAAACGGTTGGGGCGTGTCGAGGAAAAGCTTCAGGCCGTCGAGGTAAGGCTTAGTGCCGTCGAGGTAAGGCTGCATGTCGTTGAGGTAAAGCTCCAGGCCGTTGAGGTAAAGCTCCAGTCGTTTGATGGGCAGATCCGCGCTCTCACCGAGGATGTCGAGCGCGTCAAGCACGTCGCTGGCGCCAACCATTACCGTGTTATGGGCAGCATAGACCGAGTCGCAAGCATGTTGGCCGAGCATATGGCCGACACTGATGGCCACATCCCGCATTCACGCAGGGCAGTTTAATAATAGCAACTACGAGCTAATCCGCAAATGGGCGGGGATGATCCTGGGGATTATCAAGTAAATTATCTTATAGCGTGGCCGCCCCTCAGTCAGGCAAACCTTTGCAGCCGGTGGTGGCAGCTTCTCGGATCGCACCTTTTGAGAATAGTGTGGTATCGAGTTTTGTATCGGTGAAGTCGGTGGCTCGCAGTTTAGTTCCGATCAGGTTAGAATAGGAAATGTCGCCGCCGCTGAAGTTGGTGCGCAGGAGGTCGGCGCCCCGTAGGTCGGCGTAGCGGATGGAGGCACCCTGGAGCTGAGCCGGCAGGATGCGATCGGCGGTAAGCAGCAGCGGCCCCAGATTGACGTCGCGTAGGTCCGAGTTGTTTAGCTTGGCGTTTCTGAGGTTGACCCCCCGCAGGTCGGCACCGATCAGCTTGACGCCGCGCAGGTCGGCGCCCTGGAGTTGCGCTCCTTGAAGCTGAATTCCCGGCAGGTCCATACCATACATTACGACTCCGGGCGCCTTGAGGGCAGTCAGATTGGCGCTGGCTAGGTTCTTAAGAGGACGGAGGTCAACCCCGGAGAGATCTAGCGGTTTGCCCTCCGCCCCGCCGGTCTCGACCCATTGGATGTGCTTGGACAGCAAGGCTTCGATTGGTTCGGGCAGGGAATCAAGGCTAAGGCCGGCTGGAGCCGCAGTTAATATACCAGCCATGTTGGCGCCATCAGTATTAGCCATAGTCATGTTCGCGCCGATCAGTACGGCGTCTTGGAGATCGGCGCCCTTGAGGTCCGAACCCGACAAGTCGGCTCCCTCAAGATTGGCGCCGACAAACTTGCACTGGCGCAGATTGGCGCGCACCAGCTTACACCCGCGCATTACCGCATCGGTGAAGTCGGCCTGGACGGCGATGACGCCGTTCATGCGCGCCCTTTCCAGGTTGGCGTTGGCCAGCACTACCGACTGCATTTCCGATGGCTGCAACTCATGGCGGAGGAAGGTCAGGTTGCCGCGCTGGTCCTTCTCGGCAATAATGCCCTCGCGCAGGTCGGCCTCAAACAAATCGGCGCCGACCATGAACGCGCCGCGTAGGCAGGCGCCGCGCAAATCGGCTCGACGCAGGTTGGCGCGGGCCAAATTAGCTCGGCGCAAATCGGAACAGAAGAAGACCGCCCGCTCAAGCCTAGCTCCCGAAAGGTTGCAATCGGCCAGCACGCCACCTGTAAAGTCGGCGTCGGCCAACATGAAGCCCGACAGGTTCAGTCCGGTCAGGTCACAAAATGAGAAAACTGCCCGCGCTCCGCCCATGCGTCCCGAATACAGCATTTCGTGTTTGCGCGCGATTTCCTGGGCCTGCTCTTGGGAGAGTCGGGTCAGGTTTTTGGACCCTTGCCTTGTCGGCCCGGATTGTTCGGTCATGGTTTCCTGTCGGCGTCGGCATAGCTTATGACACCGTATGATTAATTATCTTCGCGGGCAAACCGTGTTTCGCATTTTGCGGTGTTGGGTCGTTTAATTATTGGCGAGAGAGATTAATTGATCACATTACCCGCTCGCATCGTCTTCATGTTCCATATTGTCCAGTACCGACCAAATTTCACGGAAGACGTCGGCTCGTGTTAGCGTCTCGTCGAGGCGATCCTTAACGCAGTCTGGATGGTAGAGCATTGCTAATTCGAGCTTAAACCGGTCAAAGCGGCTGATGCCCTCCTGTGTGAGTTCCGAGACGGCGGCGCGGGCTTTGGCATTTTCCTCCTTTGCCCGGGCGAGCTTGCTGGCGGTTGTGGCCGGTTCGGCCTTGTTGGTTGTGGCCGGTTCGGCCGTGGTTGATTTACCTCGGTGCGAATGGGCGGGCAGCGGCGGCAGTCCGGTCTGCCGTAGCAGCCATTGGAGCTTGTTGTCGAGACTGCAATAATCGGAATTAAGGCGACGGATTTTCTGTGTAAACATTTCCAGCAGCGCGCGCAGGAACGGATCGACATTTGCCAGCTTCTGTTCGAACAAATTGCGGCTGACGGTAACTACGGTCGCGGTCTCCAGGCACCGCACCGTGGCCGAGCGTCGTTCGTTGTCGATCAAGGCCATCTCGCCGACCACCGAATTTCCTGGCAGAACCGTGATCAGGGTTTCATCCTGTCCTGAATGTTTGTAAATGCCAACCTGACCGCTTTGGATATAATAGGCGCATTCGCCGAAGTCACCTTCGCGAATTAGGGTGTCGCCAGGAAACAAAACTTTGCGGTCAAGTACCCGCTTGTGCGGCGCCATAACCACGTCCTTCAGCTTGCTCGCAACTTGCCAAACATAGCGTTAGATGGAATCTCCGATCAAACATCTTGAGCGCATCTGATCAAGAAAGTCTTAGATTCGCCACATGAACTGCGAGCCGGGGCAAAAAACACGTCTTTGCCGTTGCGCAAGAGCGGCGCCGCTGTTAGACCCGGCGAAACGTCGGCGCGGCGATCCGTTCCGGCTGTCCCTCAATACCAGGAGATTGCTTATGCCCGTCGCCGTCGCTCCGGCCGGATTCGCCGATTGCAAAGTCAGGGACATTTCATTGGCCCAGTGGGGCCACAAGGAAATAGCTATTGCCGAAACCGAGATGCCAGGCCTGATGGCGTTGCGGACGGAGTACGGCGCTGCAAAGCCGTTGAGTGGTGCCCGCATCGTCGGCTGCCTGCATATGACGATTCAGACTGCCGTGCTGATCGAGACTCTGATTCATCTCGGCGCTTCCATACGTTGGTCGTCCTGCAACATTTTTTCGACTCAGGACCATGCCGCAGCGGCGATTGCCGACCAGGGCATACCGGTCTTTGCCTGGAAGGGTGAAACTGAGGAGGAGTTCTGGTGGTGCATCGAGCAAAGCTTGCGCGGTCCCGATGGCTGGACCCCAAACATGATTCTGGACGACGGCGGCGATGTCACACAGATCATGCACGACAAGTACCCCGAAATGCTGAAGGACGTGCGCGGCATATCGGAGGAGACAACTACGGGTGTGCATCGCCTCTATGAGATGATGAAGGCCGGAAAATTGCTGGTCCCCGCCATCAACGTCAATGACAGCGTCACAAAGTCAAAGTTCGACAATCTTTATGGTTGCCGCGAGAGTCTGGTGGACGGCATCAAGCGCGCCACCGACGTGATGATGGCTGGCAAGGTCGCGGTGGTCTGCGGCTACGGAGACGTTGGCAAAGGCTCTTCCGCCTCCCTGCGCAGCCAGGGCGCCCGGGTCATGGTCACCGAAATCGATCCGATCACCGCGCTACAAGCCGCCATGGAAGGCTATCAAGTCACCACCATGGATGAGGCGGCTTCGCTTGGCGATATCTTCGTCACCGCCACCGGCAACGTCGATGTGATCACTATTGATCATATGAGGGCGATGAAGGACCGAGCCATTGTCTGCAATATCGGGCACTTCGACAGCGAGATACAGATCGACTCGCTGCGCAATTACCCCTGGGAAGAAGTCAAGCCGCAGGTAGATGAGGTGGTTTTCCCCGATGGCAAGCGCCTGATCGTGCTGGCCAAAGGGCGACTGGTCAATCTCGGCTGTGCCACCGGCCATCCCAGCTTCGTGATGTCGGCCAGCTTCACCAACCAAGTGTTGGCCCAGATCGAGTTGTGGAACAACGCCGCCGGTTACGAATGCAAGGTCTACGTTCTACCCAAGCGGCTCGATGAAAAGGTCGCTCGGCTTCACCTGGACAAGGTCGGCGTCAAGTTAACCCGCCTTTCGGACAGACAGGCAACTTATATCGGTGTGCCGGTGGATGGCCCTTACAAGCCAGATCACTATCGCTACTGATAGCAATTTCCTGGACCGGGGAAGATGCATTGCATCTTTCCCGGTGCGGGCCTTTGGTGGATTACCTGTTTCTACAGCGCCCGGACCTGCATCTTGATTGGACCTTCGGCGCGGCCGTTGATGAACTGGTCGACGTAGGGGTTGCCCGAGTGATCGATTTCGTCGGTGCGACCGTGCCAGATGATCTTGCCTTGGTAAATCATGGCGATGCGGTCGGCGATTTTACGGGCCGAGGCCATGTCGTGAGTGATCGATAGCGCTGTTGCTCCCAGATCCTTGACACATTTGACGATCAGTTCATTGATGACGTCAGCCATAATCGGGTCGAGGCCGGTGGTGGGCTCGTCAAAGAAGATGATCTCGGGCTCGGTGGCTATGGTGCGGGCCAGCGCCACCCGCTTTTGCATGCCGCCCGATAATTCAGATGGAGCCAGCTCCGCAACATCCTGCCCAAGTCCGACCGCAGCCAGCTTGGCCAATGCGATCTCCTTGGCTTGCGCCGGAGGCATGGCACAGCCCTGGACTAGGCCGAAGGCGACGTTTTCCCACACGCTTAGGCTGTCGAACAGCGCCGCGCCCTGAAACAACATGCCGAACTTGCGCAGCATCCGTTCGCGTTCGCTGCGGCTTTTGCGTGTGGTTTCCTCGCCGCAGACCATGATCGAGCCGGACTCGGGGCGCAGCAGGCCGAGAATGCACTTGAGCATCACCGACTTGCCCGTGCCGGACCCGCCGATCACCACCAGGGACTCGGCGCGGCCCACTGTAAGGTCAAGCCCGTTAAGCACGACCTTGTCGCCGAACCTCTTTTTAACGCCGCTAAGCACGATCATGGGGGGTGTGTCGGTCATTTGGAAAAGAACAGTCCGGTGATCAAATAGTTGCTGACCAGGATGAGAATGGAGGCCGAAACAACTGCGTTGGTGGTGGCCGTGCCGACGCCCTCAGCACCGCCCCGTGAGTGGTAGCCGTGATAGCAGCCCATCAGCGCGACAAAAAAGCCAAAGACCGAAGCCTTAACCAATCCCGAAACTACGTCCATAACTTCGAGGAATTCCCAGGTCTTGGCCAAGTAAATCGCCGGGTTAAAACCAAGCTTATATACAGCGACCAGAAAGCCTCCGAACACCCCGATGATGTCGGCGACTATCACCAGCAGCGGCAGCATGGTTAGGCCGGCAATCAACCGCGGCGTCACCAAATACTTCATTGGGTTGGTGGCAAGCGTGGTCAGCGCGTCGATCTGCTCCGTAACCCGCATGGTGCCGATTTCGGCGGCCATGGCCGCTCCGATTCGGCCAGCGACCATCAGCCCTGCCAGCACCGGCCCCAGCTCACGAGTGATCGACAGTACGACCACAGTGGCAACAGCGCTTTCGGCTTGGAAACGTGCAAAACCGGTATAGCTCTGCAGTGCCAGCACCATGCCGGTGAACAGCGCAGTCAGGCCGACAACCGGCAGTGAGTAATACCCGATGTCGATCATCTGACGGCCAATCAGGCGGAAATAGATCGGCGGGCGGAAGCAATGGCTGACGATGCGTGTTGTGAACAGCGTCAAACGGCCGGTCGCTTCGATGAAAACCAAGAAGGCGCGGCCAATTGCCGCTAAAAAGTCCATTTTTCCCCCTCGCAGGGCGGCAGCCACACCCGGCGACAGCGCCGGGACAGGCTGGTGAGAATTTCATATCCAATGGTCCCGGATTCCTCCGCGACCGTATCCACACTTCGATGCGGTCCGATCAGTTCGGCCCACCCGCCCGGTTGTACCGCCCCATTGGGCAGTTCAGTTACGTCGGCGGTGATCAAGTCCATCGAAACCTGTCCCACCACCGGGGCCGGTTGGCCATCGATAAAAACCCGGCCGCGCCCCTCTTGTGAGCGCAGGCAACCGTCAGCATAACCGACAGCTATGGTAGCGATTCTGCCGGGCCGATCCATCTTGTATTTAGCACCGTATCCAACCCCTTTCCCTCTGTCAATGTCGCGGACCTGAAGAATGCGTCCCTTCATGGTAATCACTGACAGTTGGGGGTTGGTCGTCGTAGGCGTCGGGTTGATGCCGTAAAGCGCAGCCCCCGGTCGTACTAACTCTAGGTGGAGCGCTCGTGAGCGAAAAATCCCAGCGGAGTTGGCCAAGCTGCGGCGAGCCTTGGGCAGCCGGGCCAGCGCTAGGTGAAAGCGGCCGAGCTGAGCCACCGACATTGGATGCCCGGCCTGGTCGGCACAGGCAAGGTGAGACATCCAGCCGTGCAGCAATAGACCGTCCAGTCGCTCCGGTTGGGTGGCCAAGCTTAACACCGCACTGGTGTCGAGGCCGAGTCGGTTCATGCCGGTGTCTAAGTGAATCCAAGCCGGCAGAAGTTTACCGCTGCTCCAGGCAAATGCTTGCCAGCGTGCGATCTCCTCAAGGCTATTGAGGACCGGCGTTACCCGGTGGGCGACGTGCTCCTTCTCGTTGCCAGCCACCAAGCCCGAGAGGGCGACAATCTCGGCCTCGGGCAGAAGCGGGCGCAGCACAACCCCCTCATCGAGCGGTGCGACAAAAAAGGTGACGCAACCGGCAGCGGCTAGCGCCGGGGCAACCTTTTCCGCGCCCAGGCCATAGGCGTCGGCCTTGACCACCGCCGCGCATTCTGCCCGGGGCAACTTCCCGCGCAGGCCCAGCCAGTTGGCGACGATGGCACCCAGATTAACAGTGAGGACGGCCGTGGCCTCAAGTGGCTCAGGCTTAATCATAGGCGGGAACTGGTGTGGGATATGGTGCGCGATAGGGCTGGCGATAGGGCGGGCGATCGGAATCGTTATCGTAATCGGGTTCGGGAATTGAATCAATGTCCGTGAATTTGGTGAATTTGCCATCGAAGCGCATGGTGACGGTGCCGATCGGCCCGTGGCGCTGTTTGGCGATGATGCATTCTGCGATGCCGTAGGCATTCTCGCTCATCTTCATCCAGACAGCGTGTCTCTCGTTAAATCTTTCCTCGGTTTCATCGGGTCGCCTACTTGGGATGGTGCGTTCTAGATAATATTGTTCACGGTATACGAACATCACCACGTCGGCGTCCTGTTCGATCGAGCCCGACTCGCGAAGATCGGATAGCATTGGCCGCTTATCCTCGCGGGTTTCAACGGCGCGGGACAGCTGTGACAAAGCCAATACGGGTATTTCCAGCTCTTTGGCTACCGCTTTCAAACCGCGGGTAATTTCGGAGATTTCCTGTACCCGATTTTCCGAGCGGTTGATGCCGCCGCCGCGCATCAATTGGAGGTAGTCGATCACAATCAGGCCCAAATTGGCGGAGCGCTTAAGCCGCCGCGCCCGGGAGCGTAGCGTGCCAACCGTTATCGCCGGGCTGTCGTCGATGAAAAGGGACAGTCTGGACAAGTTCTGGAGGGCCTCGAGAAAGTCGGGAAAATTTGACTCCTTCAAATCGCCGCGTCTGATCTTGTCGCTCGAGATCTTGATTTCGTCGGCTAGCACACGATTAGCTAACTGTTCTCCTGACATTTCAAGCGAGAAAATTCCAACGGCCGCACCGTCCGTACCGCCGGTTCTCAAATATTCCTTTGCGGCATTGACGGCTATGTTGGTGGCCAATGCCGTTTTGCCCATTGACGGCCGACCAGCCAGGATGATCAGGTCGGATTTGTGCAAGCCGCCTAGCTTGAGGTCGAGGTCTTGCAGGCCGGTGGTGACGCCGGTGGTGTGGCTTGTGCGCCTGTAAGCCACTCCGGCTGTATCTATGGCTGCCTTGAGGCCAACACTGATCGGCTGGAAGCCGCCCCTGATGTCGCCTTTCGTGGCGAGATCGAATAGGTGCTTTTCTGCGTCTTCGATCTGATCTTGGGCGGTTATTTTAATGTCGTGGCGGTATGCTTGGTTGAGCATATCTTCGCCAATTGCTATGAGCTGGCGGCGAATGTAGCTGCTGTGGATGGCGCGGCCGTAATCTTCAGCATTAACTATGGTTACGGCACAGGACGCCAGCTCGTTGATGTAGGCGGTGCCGCCGACTGCAACAAGGTCGGCATCGTTCTGGAAATAGGCCTTCATTGTGACCGGGTCCGCCGGCATACCGCGCTCGATCAAGCTGCTGATGTGAGCGAAGATGCGGCCGTGAGCCGGGCTATAAAAGTGCTCATGGAGCAGGAATTCGCTTACCTTTTCATAAGCGCGATTACTGACCAGCAGGGCACCAAGCAGCGCCTGCTCGGCTTCCTCATTGTGAGGCTGCATCGGGAATTCGGAGTGGGCATCTTCGGTCACGACGTTCTGGTACGCACTGCCCGGGTGGTACGTACTGTCCGGGTTATTCGGGGGTGGCGAATTAATGCTCATGCGCTATTATACCTGTCGAGCTGGCATGGGTAGCGTTTTCTTGATTGCCTGCCCTTTTGCGGCCTGGGGCGCGATAAACATGAACCAAAAGATCACCAGCCGAATCAGTTCCAAAGCCCCGAGCCTATATTCGGGCAAGGCAAGGGGCGGTGCCCCTGAACTACGACATAGGCCAGGAACACTATGGAAACCAATATACTTTCAAACCATCAGCGGCTGAGGTTGTTTGCGAGCAGTCCGCCTGCGAGCCCGCCCATTCCGATAACGGCGGCGTAGAGCATGTCCTTGCGGGCGGCAATATCGCGGGCCTCGGTGGCTGCTAGTATCTGTTCGCCAAGCACGGCGCCAGCCGCACGGGCCTCGGCAATCGCCGGGGAGAGTGGAGCGCGCACAGCAGCCGCAGCAATCGGCGCGGCAGGGCGCAGCCCGACCGCAGATAGCAGCGGGCCGGTCAGGGTGCCGCCAGTAAGTATATCAGCGACCACGACTCCGCCAATCACGCCAGCGGTCAGGACTAGGGTTCTGCCAAGGCCGCCAGCATCGGCGTCCGCTGCCGTCTGTTGCGCAGGCTGACTTTGGGCAAAGGCGGAAATGGGCAGCATTACAACCATTACGGCGACCCAGGACTTTAACATTGAAACGCTCCTCAAAATTAGGGCTGAAAACAAGCTCATATTAGGGGGAAATCGAGCGAACTGCCCGATAACCAATCCGACAAAGTCATTGGTTGGGACGGTATGAAACAAGTTCCCGTATCGGTGCTAACAGAACAATCGGTGCTACCAGAACCGCCACCATGGCCGGGAAGCGACAACGGCCGGATCGATTGCAGCTGCGGCGACTGGAACAACCTCGGGGACAACGGCGGGGACAACGGCGGCCGCAGTTGCTGCGACTGGGACAACCTCGGGGACAACGGCGATTGCGGTTCCGACGGCGGGCGCGGCTTCAAGGCCTAGCACGCGCAGGAGCGGACCAGACAACGCCCCGCTGGTAAAAATATCGGCGGCGATTACGGCGGTAATGACGCCAGCGGTAACGACCAGGGTCGTCAGCGATGACGAAGTTGCGGGGGCGGTGGTCTTGACCTGAGCGAGGTCGGATGCCCTCATATCGGTTTGGGCAAAGGCACCAACCGGCAGCAGGGTGATTGCGGCGGCAACTAGCAGGACGCGCATATGAACCTCTATGGGTAAATCATTAATGGGATAGTGGGCAGCGTCGGCCCACCTGGATCATGACCTGAGTTTATACATGATTTGCCAGGAGCGATAAGCAACTTTTTTCCTCGGATTATCGGCCAATGGCGCTCAAGAGCGATGTTGCTATGCTGGAAGCCCCCGCACCGGCACCAGCAGGCAGGCCGGCGATAATCGGGCGCAACATGGCAGCTTGACGGGCCGCTCCGGCACCGCTGCGGGTGGCGCTGGCAACCAGATTTGCCCCGCCGGTCATCAGTGGCCCGGTCAGGGTTCCGCCACTGATAATATCTGCCGCAACGAAACCTCCGATAATTCCAGATGTAACGACAATAACCCGTAGCGCGTTAATCAAGGACATTTGCGACGTGGCAGGTTCATCCTCCACCACCACGGCCTCGCCAGGGGTGTCGGGCGCCGGCCGGGACTGGGCGAAGGCGTGCAGCGGCAGCAGGAGGGCGATGACGGCGACGATGAGGACGACACGCACCTGCGTCGCGCCAGTTTCCAGGAGCATCATAAAGTCACGCTACCGGAAACCAGGGGGGTGCGCAAGGCCCGGAAATCTTCGGCCCGTAAAATCGGCAGATCCGGTCGCGACAAACGCCTATCCCCGCGTTATCACCAACGCCGTTAGGTCGTCGTCGAAGCTGCCCTTGGCTGCCAGTTTGGCGAGCAAGGAGCGTAGGAACTCCCGACCATCAGGTTCGGCCATGGACTCATGCACGATGGCGTCAAGCCCGCACTCGTCGAGGATGCCGCCTGCGACCGGTAACTCTACCGCTGCGTCGCTGTAAAGAAATAAACTTCCGCCCGGGGGAAGCTCGATAGACCGATTCTCGTACTCGGCCGAGGTGGTGACGCCAAGCAGCGGGCCGCTATTGTCGCCGATGGTCAGGTTCGTGTCGCCATGGCGCCACGCCATCGGTCTAGTGGCACCGGCCGAGGCGTAGAGGAAACGACTCTCGGCGGGATCAATTACCCCGGCTAGTACGGTTGCGTATTGGCCGCAGGGCAGCAGAGGGCACATCCTGCGGTTCATGTTTTGAAGGAACGTCGCGGGGTTAAATCCGGTAAAGTCGACCTGATTAATTATGGCGTGCATCCGGAAGGTGTTGAGTGCCGCGCCGACGCCGTGGCCGGAAAAGTCGACCAGCCAAACGACCAGTCGGCCGATATCGTCGCAGCTCATGCCCCAGAAGTCGCCACCCAGTTCGGAAGACGGCTCGAAATGGGCGGCCAGCTGCAGACCGAGTCGCTCACGAATCGCCTCCAGCTGGTGGGCTTGGGGCATTAGCCGTTCTTGCATTTTGCGCGCCAGTGTCAACTCGTCGGCGGTGCGCTGGCGGTAGAGTTGCAGGCTATTGAGTAACATGCGGTTTTGCAGATGAATGCGAACCCGTGACAGCAACTCGACGGCGTTGATCGGTTTGCTGACATAGTCCGTGGCTCCGACCGCAAAGGCTCGGGCGCGGTCTTCGGCGCGGTTGAGGCTGCTTTGAATCAGCACCGGCAGGTCGGCCCAGGCCGAATCCATGCGCAACCGACGGCACATCTCATAACCATCAATGTGAGGCATCATCAGGTCGAGCAGGATCAAGTCGGGCTTGAACTGATCTATTCTCGCCAGCCCTTGCTCGCCGTCTTCGGCAAGGTCGATCCGGGTAATACCACCACGTTCCAGCAAGGCCATTAGGAGGTGGCGATTGACTCGGTTGTCATCAACAATCATAACCCGCGCATCGCGCAGATCGGTGAGCACTTGCTTGTCTTCTTGTTTGTTAGTTCTGGTTACTCGGTCCACCTCAGCCCACCTCTTTTATCCCGGATTTTCGGGATGTTTCCATCATCGGTTAAGCCATACCAGGGTGTGGTCATCTTTGGGTGGATTGCCAACTACCGAGTCGAGCCTTTCGGCGATGGCGTCGAATGCTCTAGCTAGATCGCGGTTGGATGCGGCACGGCTGACTAGGTTGGCCAAGCTGTCGCTGGCGCAAGGCGCGCCGCTGTTGTCGATCGCGTCGAGAATCGTATTGCTGTAGAATAGGACCGCGCTGCCGGGAGGAAACGGCAGGTCCTGCTGTTCGAAAACGACGTCGGCGGCGACGCCGAGGGGAAGGCCGGTGACGAGGCCAAACCTTGGCTGCTCGCCCTGGGGCATCAGCAGCAGTGGCGGGTTGGCGCCGGCGCAGGCGTAGGTAAAGCTGTTGTCTTTGGGGGAGGCGACACCATAAATCATCGCCGCGCTCTCACCTGGAATTAGCAGATCGTGGGCGCGCTGGTTGATTTCGGCGAGAAATTTGGCCGGCTTATCGGCATGTTCGGCCATCTCCTGGACCAATGTGTGAAGGCGGCAGACGTTGAGCGCGGCCGAGACGCCGCATCCTGATAAATCGAGCATGTAGATGCCGAATCGGTTTTCGTCCAGCTTTGCCATGCCCCAGATGTCGCCGCCGAGTTCCGAGGAACGCAGAATGTGCGAGCGGATGGTCAGGCCGCTGGCTTTTTCGGTGGCGGCTAGCATTGACGTTGACGGCATCAGGTGCTCGAAAATCGCTCGCGCCATGTCAAGTTCGCGCTCAAGTCGGTCCCGGTAAAACAGGAGATCGCGAATCAGTGCCCGGTTTTCCAAATGAATGTCGACGCGGGCGAGAAGTTCGGTGCGGTCCAGCGGTTTTGTCACCAGATCGGTCGCCCCAGCTTCAAAGGCCCGGTTGCGGTCCTCGACCCCAGAGAGTGCGGTCTGGATCAGCACCGGCATGTCGGCATAGGTATGGTCGGCACGCAGTTGGCGACAGACCTCGAAGCCGTCAATCCCCGGCATCATGATGTCGAGAATAACCAGATCGGGCGGTCTAGCCTTGATTTTGGCGAGCGCATCTTCGCCGTCGCACGCCTGTTCGACGTTGTGATAGCCCGCTTCCTCTAATAGGGCACCAATCAGCGCCCGGTTCCACTCGATGTCGTCGACCACCAATATGCGACAGTTGGCAACCGAAGGCGTTCGGCGTCCCGTTGCTGATGTCGTGCCGGGCGGATAGGCTTGGCCCGGGTTCATGCCAAAAACCTCATCTTTAGCCGCCGGCCGCTGTCGAGCAGCACGTAGGATTGGCAACTGCTTTTTATGAATTCGATGCCGCGGCCGCAGACGGCCGACTCGGAGCGGGGCTTGTAGATGAAGCCGCTACCTTGGTCGACCACGTCGATGACCATGGCCCCGTCCTCAAAAGCACAGGCCACGTCGACTCGGCGATTGGCGTAGTTAGGGTCGGTAATCCGGCGCATCAAGGTACTTGAAAACGCCTCGAGCGCTTCAATTGTAAGCGCAGCGAGGCTATCGAGCTGCAGGTTGCCGTGAATTAAAGCATTGCTCAGCGCCTCGTGCAGGGCGACCTCAATGTTATCGCGGGCCGTATCGTTCAGCGGGCGGTGATGGGCTAGCGCCTGCAAAACCTCATTAGAAAGGTTAAGCCGGTTGGCGGTAGCGGTAGTGAGGGAGAAATAAAGCGAGGTCTGTGTGGCACACCGGATCAGGTCAAGCAGCGACTGATCGGACAATACTCCAACCTCGATCCACGCGGTAAAGGGATTTGCCCTGCAAGTCGATATGCGATCCTCCCAGGAGGTTCCCAGAAGAACAACCACTCGGGCGTGCGTATGGCTCGAATTGCCGTCTTGACTGCCAGTCTCCCCCCACAGTGGCAGACCAGACTTTGCTGCCAGTGCGACCAAGCGCTCGTGTGGAAAGCCAAGACCGTAAAGGGCGGCAATGGGTGAGGGCGTCACAGGTTACGCCTAATCTTCGATGGTAATAAGTTTGCCAAGTTGGGCAACGGTGAGGACGCGCTTTACCTGTCCCGTAGCATTGCGCAAAACAAACTGCTTGTCAACATTGTTCAATTCTTCGCGGGCGATCAAAAGCATACCGATACCGGCCGAGTCGACAAACTCCAGGTTGGTCATATCCAGTATCTGACGTTTGGAACTGCTTTGCAGCATCTCCTTGATCATGGCCCGCAGTTTAGCGTGATCATTGAATGTCAACCGACCATTCATCTTGATATGCGCGTCTTGATCTTTGACTTCGTAATTGTATTCCATCTGCGTATTGATCCTTTGGTGGAAAGATGCCTTTGGTACTTACGTGTTCCGAAAGCCGAGCTTTAAGGTTCAGTGATCAAAGCAGCTTAGTGATTAAAACAGCTCTATATCGCCTGCGCCACTTTGTGATTGTTCTTGCTCCACGTCAAGTGAGCCGTGCTCTTCAAGGGCAGTTCCTTCAAGAAGCAGGCGTCGCACAAAGCGTTCGCGCATTTCGCTCAGGGTGAAGCGTCCGAGCAGATTGTCTAGCCATTCCTGGGGGAAGGGGATATCAATGTGGGGTGGAATTGATGCCCTGGTCCGGGCCACCATGTCCTCAAGCCCAGCGGTGATGATGCTCATGCTGTCGGAGACGTGCTCCAGCCGCTGTTTGGCTAGGTCCTGGAACTGCATGCCTGTGACCATGTGGCTGACTACCTTTGACATTTCGGCTGAGGTCGCTGAGGCGTGTTCGAGCACGCTTTCAAATTGGTGGGCCTGACTGACTAAACTGTCCATGGTTCTATCGACACGTTCTTTGGCCAGCATCTGCGGCGACATGTCGGAGTCGGCGATGGACCGCAAGATTTCGTGGCCGTGGCGCACACCCTTAACTACTGTAGATACCTTGCTGCGCATCCGCAGTGCCAAGGCGCTGGTGGTCTTTGAAAGTTGGCGGATCTCGGCTGCGACCACGGCAAAGGTTCGACCCGCGTCTCCGGCCCGACTCGCCTCAATGTTGGCGTTAAGCGCCAGGAAATTGGTTTGCCGGTTGATATTATCGATTTCGCCGATGAATTTATCGAGATCGCCCACATCCTTCTGAACGTCGTCCAGCAGATATACCATGGTCATCGCGCTTTTCGATAGATTGACGATGTTGGAGATCATATCATTGATCATGGCCTGCATACTGGTGACCAGCTCTTCGAGCGGGATTTTATCACCATCAACTTCAACGAATCGGGCCATGACGACGATCTCGTTGGTTTTTTCCGCCTGTTGGGTGGCGGTTGCGGCCAACTCCTGGAATCGTCGCGACAGGTCGAGGGTGGAGTTTTCAACCAGTCCGGAGGTGCGGTCGGTCTCGGTGCGTAAAACGTCGAGGGTGTGACGCTGGATGTCGGCAAAGCCGATCCATTGCCCGAGCACAGCATAATCAACAGTCACCGGGTCGCTGATATGGTCGCTTGCCGGGTTGGCAACAGGCTCCGGCTCAAGGGCGCAAAGGATCGGCGTCGCAACGTCATAATGGGGAGTAGCAGAACCCCTCCCGCCCAACCAAGCCTTCCAGTCCTTCCAGCAAAACACCATATCGCAAAGTCCCCTAGCTCGCTCGTGAACGGTCGCCGATCGCGTCGAGCGCGCGTAATAATTCCGGTGCAATTTGCGCTAAGGGAAGCTCAACCACAACCCCCCCGGCTTCTTTTGCGGTGCGCGGCATTCCATATACGACACAACTCGATTCCTGTTCACCCACGGTATAGGCGCCAGCCTTTCGCATTTGGGCCAAACCAGTGGCACCGTCGCGGCCCATACCGCTGAGGATGGCCCCGACCGCGTTCGCGCCGGCTACCTTGGCGATCGATGAAAACATGACGTCGACCGACGGGCGGTGGCCGCTGACCAGCTCGGTATCCTGAAGTTGACAGATATAGCCTGTGGAGTCGCGGGCGATTGCCAGATGGACGTCGCCGGGGGCGATGTAGACAACGCCTTGACGCAATCGCGCGCCCTTGGTTGCCAGTTTAACGGTCGGCTCCGACAGTTTGTTGAGGCGCTCGGCAAAGCTCGCCATATAGCTTGGCCCCATGTGCTGGGTGATGACGATCGGTGGGCAATTAGCCGGCATGACCTGGAGCAGGTCACGGATACGTTCCACTCCGCCGGTCGATGCACCCACCGCAATGAATTGGTTGGCGCCGCTTCGGCGCGGTGGCGGCAAGGTTTTGGGTTGGGTGGTGCCCCGGCGCAGCTGTCCTACTCGTGCGGTGGCGGCCATCTTGATCTTAAGGATGACTTCTTCTGCGACTCGCTGGAATCCGTAGCCCTCAGCGCCTGCCGGCTTGCCGACATAGTCGACGGCCCCCAGCTCGAGGGCGCGTATGGTGGCGTCGGTCCCAGCCTGGGTCAGGCTGGAGACCATGATTACCGGCGTCGGCCGCAGCGTCATGATCTTTTCCAGGAACGATAGTCCGTCCATCTTCGGCATTTCGATGTCGAGGGTAATAACATCGGGGCTGGTCAGCCGAATGACTTCGCGGGCCTCGATTGGATCGGCGGCGAGGCCGACGATTTCGATTCCTGGTTCGCGCGACAACGCCGCCTTGAGCATCTGACGCATTAGATTGCTGTCATCTACGATTACGACCCTGATTGGCTTGGCCATGTCAATCATCTCCGAATAATTGAACGTCGCCAAACAATTCGACGTCGCCTTCGATTGGCTTGCTGCGCAGCGAGGACATGAAACTGAGTTCCTGGCTGACCGTTTCCGACAACGCTTCCGGCCGAAGAACACGGCGCAACACCCGCCCGGTTGAAGGGAAGTAATGGACACGACGCGCCATAGTTCCTCCCAGATCCTGCCCGACCAGACTTAACCCTTCGCAACGCAGATAATGCAACACGAAGTTGGAGTTTTTGAGTCCGATGTCAAGTGTCGAGTTAATCACTTTCGCCCCGCCGAAAACTTTGACCTCTAAACGACTGCGGCGGCCGCCCTTGGACAGTATCTGGTTGATTAGCAATTCCATGGCGACGCCACCATAGCGGGCCGCCACGCTAGCGCTATTATCGGACCCTTCAGGAACTTCTGGAAGCAGGAAATGGTTCATCCCACCAATTCCGGCGATGGGATCGCGAATGCAAGCCGAAATGCAACTACCGAGCGTTGTGACCAGCATTTCATCGACCCGTCCGGTAACCTTGTACTGGCCGAGCATGACCTTGATGATATGCGCGTCGAAGTGGGGATGATAGTAAGCATCGGTGTTGCGTTTGTCCAATGATCGCCTCCGCAGTGCCGGGGTCATCGCCCGCTCCTGCGGTATATAGTTGCGCCGACTTGGTCGAAGCTGCCGGAAACGCCGTACAGGCTTTCTGAATGGCCGAGATAGAGAAAGGCACCAGGTTGCAGCAACTCGGCGAACTTGCTTATGACCTCGGTACGGCCGGCGCGATCGAAGTAAATAAGGACGTTACGGCAGAAAATTACGTCGAATGGCCCGCGCATCGGCCACTGCTCCAACAAATTGAGCGGCTTGAAGGTGATCAGCCGGCGCAGGTCGTCGGTCATCGATATTTCAGGATCACAGCCGGGTTCCTGGACGCGCTTAGTGAAGCGGTTGCGCTTGTCAACGGGAATTGTTTTCAGCGAGTCGGCAGGATAGATGCCGCGCTGGCCGGTTGCCACCATGTGTGTGTCGATGTCGGTGGCAAGGATGCGGGCATCCCAACGTCTCAGGTCGCCGAGGGTGGCGCAGATCACCATGGCCATGGTGTAGGGCTCTGGCCCCGACGAGCAACCGGCTGACCAGATGCGCAGGCGCGGGCGTGTCGAATGTATCTGGTGGTCGCGCAATGCCGGCAGCACGGTCGCGGCCAAATGTTCGAAGTGATGCTGCTCGCGGAAAAAACTGGTCAGGTTGGTGGTTAGCGCGTTGACCAGAAAACTAATCTCGTTTTCGCCACTCTCACTTTCTAGCATATCGCAATAAGTATCGAAGTCGGCGAGCTTTAATTCGCGGAGCCGTCGGGTCAGCCGCGAGTACATCATTTCGATTTTGTGGGGGGCCAGCGAGATCCCGGCCAAGCGGTACAGCAGGCCAGCTATAAGATCAAAATGCCGGCGCTCAAAATTAAATTCACGCTGGATGATTTGTGTATTTAAAGCCATATTTATATTAGATCCCACCATTCGGGGCAACGATCAAACTCCACCGGTCCTGGTCTCGATCCCATGTCCCGGTCCATATCCCGATCTGACAAATAGGCCGCGTGTGCTCTTTGACAAGCTCAATGGCTGCGGTTGCTGGTTAGGGTCGGGCGCTGGCTGGCGTGCTCGTCGTCACCGGTCTCTACCGCGAACATGCGGGCGACATTCAGCAGCGTTACCATGCGGTTTTCGATAGTGAACAGCCCACTCAAATACTGGGAGTCGATCATGCCGGTCTCCATGGCCGGCGGCGGCTTGATTTGGTCCTGGGAGATCGCCAGTATGTCAGAAATTGCATCGACTAGCACGCCGCGGGTGCGATCGCCAACCTGAACTACCACTACTACGTGGCGCTTGGTAACTTCGGTCGAGCCGCCGCCAAAGCGGGCTCGCAGGTCAAATATCGGAATGATGATACCGCGCAAGTTTATCACACCACGTACATAGTCAGGCAGGTTCGGCAACCGACTCTCGGGTGTCCAGCCGCGAATCTCTCGAACCGAGAGAATGCTAACGCCGTATTCCTCGTTGCCTACAGTGAACGTAACGTACTGCTCGTCATTGGTGTTGGCCGAGACGACCATGTCGCCGCGATTGTTGGCGACGGTAGCGAGGGAGGCTGAAGTGCTCATCTTAGGTGACTCACTGAATATATGGTTGAGAGGATGGGCCACCAATTTGGCGTTGCGCGACGGGAGCCCCCGCTTGCTGGCTCATTTCCTGCAGTCCAGCGACATCAAGTATCAGGGCGACACGGCCATCGCCAAGAATGGTAGCGGCGGCTACACCGTCAAGGCGTCGATAATTTGACTCAAGGCTCTTGATTACTACCTGTTGCTGTCCCAACACTTCATCAACCACCAATCCCAGTCTGCCACCATCCTCTGTCTCGACCAGTACCACTAGACCCTTGGTCGCGTCGCCCATAGCCCCCGGGATGCCGAACAGCTTGTGCAGGTAGACAAGGCGCACATACGCGCCCCGCGCCATGATCACGTCGCAGCGGTTGACTAGGCCGTGAAGGTCAGCGGGCTTGGGCCGCAGGCTCTCGACTATGTTGGTCAGCGGTAGAACGAAGCGCTCTGCCCCCACCGAGATTACCATGCCATCAAGCACGGCCAGGGTAAGCGGCAGCGACAGGACGAAGCGCGAGCCCTGGCCAGGCATAGAATATATGCCGATACGCCCGCCTAAGCCGGCGATGTTGCGGCGTACCACGTCCATGCCGACGCCGCGCCCCGAGATGTTGGAAACCTTGTCGGCGGTGGAAAAGCCCGGCAGAAATATTAAGTTATCGATTTCTTCATCGCTGGGGGTGGCACCGGCCGGGAGTAGGCCGCGTTCAAGTGCCTTTTGCAGAACGCGCGGCCTGTCTATGCCCTTGCCATCGTCGGAAACCTCAATGACGATACGGCCGGAGCGGTGCGCCGCCGAAAGATGGACGGTGCCGGTGCGCGGCTTGCCAGCGGCCAGGCGGACGTCCGGCATCTCCAGCCCATGGTCGATCGAGTTGCGAATCATGTGCGTTAGCGGGTCGACCAGATTTTCAACTACCGTTTTGTCGACTTCTGTGGCCTCGCCGCTGGTAACAAGCGAGACGTCTTTGCCGGTCTCGGTCGCCAATTCGCGAACCAGCCGCGGCATACGGGAGAACACCGAACCGACCGGCTGGGCGCGAATCGACATCACGCTCTCTCGCAATTCCCGCGTGTGTTGGGCCAGCTGTTCCAGCCCCTCCATAAGTTCTTGGAACTCGCCTGGGGGCAGGTCACGGACATGCTCGGCGACCATCGCCTGGGTGATTACCATTTCGCCAACCATGTTGACGAGTCGGTCAATTTTGTCGAGGTCGACGCGGATGGTGTGGGCCGCCAGATTGGCTGGCCCGGTCTCCCCTGATGATGTGCTTTTCCCAGCTGCCGGCTTGGCTTGTTTCTGAGCGCTATAGACGGTCAGTTCGCCCGGCACCGCACCCGCAGCCGCAGCCGTTTTGGCCTGGCCATCCGCACCGTTGCCATCCGTATCGTAACCAGCGGCCCCGTAACCGCCGGCCCCGTAACCACCAGCCGGGGGGATTTCGGTTATCTCAAGCAAACTCTCGTCGCTAACGAATTCAAAAATGTCGTCAATATCAGCCTTGTTACCGGTGGTGATCAGGGACACTCGCCAATGCAGGTAAATCAGCTCCGGCTCGAGATGGGTGAGATCCGGCAGCTTGTCGGTATCGCAGGCAACCTCAGCTTCGCCCAAGTGCTTGAGGGCGCGCATCATAAAGTAAGGGTCGTTGCCTGTCAGCAGAAGGTCGGGTTTCGGTTGGAAGCTGACGGTAAAGCTTTTGCTGACCTGAGTCGGCGTGTCGATCTTGCCGATTGCGACCTTGGGAGTGTAGGATATAATATCCACCTCATCGACAATAGTAGACGAGATCAGCTTTAGGGCGGTTACTACTTGGTCGGTTTCGCCGGCGGCCGGCCTAGTGCCGTCGCGGGCATGGGCCAACAACCGACCCAAAATGTCGTTGGCGCGAATCAAGGTATCCACGACATCATCGGTGATGTGGACCGCGCTGGTCCTTACACCGTCCATGACGGTTTCAAACTCATGGGCGAATTTAACGAGATCGCTAAAACCAAAGGCACCGCCCCCGCCCTTTATGGAATGGACGGCACGGAAGATCGCGTTAATCTCCTCCATGTCGGCATTGCCCGGCGTGAGGCGCAACAGTCCAGTCTCGGCCACGCCAAGGAATTCGGCGCTTTCATCGAAAAAGGTCTGTTTGAACTGTTGCATGTCATCCAACTGGGCATCCTCCCGCTTTGGCCAGCTTGGGCCAGTCTCGGGTATCCGGCACCGATGCTCCGGATACGAGTGTGTAATTAGGATAATTCAACCAAAAACCTTTTGAACGACTGAAATCAATTTAGCCGGGTCAAATGGCTTGACGATCCAGCCGGTCGCCCCTGCCGCCCGTCCTTCGGCCTTTTTCTTATCGTCCGCCTCAGTCGTCAGCATTAGCAGCGGTGTCGTCCGATACTGGGGCAAGGCCCGCAGTTTGCGGATCAGGGTCAGGCCATCCATGATCGGCATGTTAAGGTCGGCGATCACCAGATCAACCTTGCTGGTGCCGAGCACGTTGAGTGCATGTTGGCCATCATTGGCCTCGATCACGTCATATCCAGCGCCCTTGAGGGTGAAGGAAACCATTTCGCGCATTGTGCGTGAATCATCGACGGTCATTACCTTTTTCTTCATGCCCGGCTCCATTGCTTAAGCCATTCGGTCAGGCCCAGGTCAACGCATACATCCGACAGCGCCGGTGACGGGCTGGTGATGGCAAACTTCTGGTGGCTTTCAGTCGCAGTGCGTGAGGCTACCAGCAATGCCTGGATGCAGGCCGTGCTAACCCGTTCCACCTTATCCGCTAGGACCTCAACAGAGTCCCCAACTGCGAAGGCGTGCCGAAGGCTATCAACTAATGGTTGAGCCATGGGCAAATCAAGGTCGGGAGGCAGGCCAAGCCTGACCCGCCCCTCATCCTCGTTCCAGTCGATCAGCGCCACTTCGCTCTCCTTGTGATCAGGCAAAAGCCTTTCCGAACTCTAGAAATCCCGAATCGCACCGCTGGTATCATGCCCCCTTTGGACGGGGCGGATCAATGTAAAATGTTTGGTCAGGTCATTAGCGTATCTTTGTTGTCGATGGTCTGGTGCGGAATCAGGAAGGAAAATGTCGCGCCCTGGCCCGGTATGCTTTCAACCCAGATGCGTCCGCCGAGATACTCGACTATACGCAGACAGATGGCAAGGCCAAGGCCGGTGCCCTGAGGCTTGTTGGTCATGGTGTCGCCAACCTGACGGAATCGGTCGAATATAATTGTAGCGTCCTTGTCGGCGATGCCGGGTCCGTTGTCGCGAATGTTGACGCGGCCATGCCGGCCGTCGCTTAGGACGCCGACCTCGACCCGGCCGCCATGGGGAGTGAACTTGACAGCGTTGGACAGGAGATTGACCGCCACCTGCATCAGTCGATCAAAATCACCCTGTACCATCGGTATGTGGGGAACTATGGTCATTTTGATGGAAATGTTTTTGTCGCGGAATAGCGAACCGGTGGCCGCCGCTGCCTGCTCCATCACATCGCCGAGATCGATCGGCCCGATTACCCAGTCAACCTGACCGGACTCGATCTTGGCGAAATCTAGAACCTGATTGATCAGCCGCGACAGGCGTTCGCTTTCCTTGATAATCAGGCCAAGGAACTGTTGTCGATCCTCCAGGGATATCTCGGGGTCGTCGAACAGAATTTCGGAGAAGGCCCTAATCGAGGTTAATGGTGTGCGCAGTTCGTGAGTGATTGTTGAAAGGAAATCGTCTTTCATCATATCCAGGTCACGCAACTGTTCGTTGGCTTGCCGCAGCGCTGCCGAGGCCCGCTCCAGCTCGTTTGATTTTTGCTCCAGCTGGCGACTGTATTCGATGACATGGGAGGTTTCATCCAACATGCGCATCAGCTCTGGAATACTGAATTCGCCATCCTTTACTGCTGAGGCGAGAGCGATGCGAGCCGAAGCCGCTCCGATTGCCCCGGCCAGCAAGCGCTCAACAAAGCGTACCAGATTGGCACCGGCCAGAGATTGCGGAGCCAAGTTATCATCGTGGCGGGCGCCGTATTGGGCGAAGGACTGTTCGGCGCGCAGCGGACCGACAAAGCGGGCGACCAGCCGTTGCAAGTCCTCGACGGTTGCGCTGCCACGCCAACGCCCTGGTACTATCGCAGAATCGGTTTGTTGGAAGACTTCGACGAAGGCTGTCGCCTGGATCCGCTCGGACAGCGAAGGATTGTCGAATAGCGAAACCGCGACGTAAAGCCCGATGTTGAATAGCAGACTCCAAAAAAGCGCGTGACTGGTGGTGTCGAGTTCGGTCAGGCCGAACAGGGCATAGGGTCGCAACATCTCAATGCCCCACGGTCCCGTGTCGATAAATGCGCTGGGCAGCCAGCCAGAGCGGGCGAATGATGGCAGCAGCAGAGTATAGCTCCAGGTCAAAATCCCGGCCACCAGACCGGTAGCTGCACCCCGCATGGTTCCGCCGGTCCAGAATATGCCGCCGAGCAAGGCCGGCGCGAACTGGGCAACCGCCGTAAAAGAAATAATGCCAATCGAGACTAGGGCATAGGCGCTTCCGGCGTAGCGGTAATAGGCGTAGCCAAGCAGCATGATAGCAACTATGGTGACGCGACGAATAATCAGCAATAGCGTGCTGAGGTCTGAATTGCGATTAATGGCGGAAGAGTTCAGCCGCAGCAGTATCGGCATCACCAAATCGTTGCAAACCATGGTGCTGAGCGCGATGGTCTCGACTATTATCATGCTGGTGGCTGCCGATAATCCTCCGATATAGACGAACAGCGCCAACCCGTCCCAACCAGCGGCCTTGGGCAAGGCCAGCAAGAACATGTCGGGATCAATAGCGTGGTTGGGGAATTGCATTAGTCCAGCTGCGGTTAACGGTAGTACAAATATGTTGATAAGCAGCAAGTATAATGGGAACAGCCACATGGCGCGCCCGAGATGCTGCTCGTTGACGTTTTCGATCACGACGATCTGGAACTGTCGGGGTAGGCAGATGAAGCTCAGGGCCGAGAGCAGCATCAGAGTGAACCAGCTGCTTTGGTTCAGTGCAAAGTCCTGAGTGAATAGGCGGGCGATCTCGGGGTGGCTCATGGCCTGCTCGAACAGAGGGCCGAAGCCTCCGTAGAGTCCAAAGCAGACGTAAATACCAACCGCCAGGAACGACACCAACTTGATTACGGATTCAAAGGCGACTGCTGCGACAAGGCCGGGGTGATGTTCGGCTGCGTCGATGTGGCGGGTGCCAAAGAAGACGGCGAAGGCTGCCATGATGAGGGCGACATAAAGCGCCTTGTCAAACAGCATTGGGCGCCTGACGGCTTCCGCCAGCCAAGCTGGGTCGGCATTTGAAACCGTTTCGAAGCTGATTGCTACTGCCTTAAGCTGGAGAGCGATGTAGGGTGTAACGCCGACCACGGCGATCATGGTGACAAGACCGCCGAGCATCTGACTTTTGCCGTAGCGGGCCGATATGAAATCGGCGATCGAGGTGGTACGCTGGCGCTTGGCGATCCGCAGGATCTTGGCGATGATCACAAAGCCGAGCGTCATGATCAGGGTTGGCCCCAGATAGGTCGGTAGGAAGCCAATGCCTCTTTCGGCGGCACGGCCGATGCTGCCGTAAAATGTCCATGACGAGCAGTACACCGCCAGCGACAGGGCGTAGACGAGCGGATTGGCGATGATATTGCGGCCTCGATCGGCGCAACGGTCGGCCCAGTAGGCAATTGCGAACAGCCCCAAAAGGTAGGTGAGGGAAACTGCTGCAACCAAAGAACCTGCCATCTGGCTTTCCTTTGCTAGCCCTCGACCCAGGCGATGCGTAACGTATTGGTGCTGCCTGGTGTGCCGAAGGGAACGCCGGCGGTGATGACCAAGCGTTGTCCAGGTTCAGCAAAACCGTCGAGATAAGCGATACGACAGGCCTTTACCACCATTTCAGATACGCTGGAGACGTCGGTTGTATGCACCGTGTGGGTGGCGTAGGCCAGGACTAAGCGGCGGGCGGTTTCCAGCTTTGAGGTCAGGCATATGATCGGCACCTCCGGCCGCTCACGGGCTGCGCGCAAGGTGGTCGAACCCGACGTGGTGTAGGTGACGATAGCTGCGGCTCCCACCGTATGCGCCACCTGATGGGCGGCTGCGGTTATGGCGTCGGCCGAAGTATGGCGCGGGTCGGGATGGCGGGCGTCCATGATCGTGCGGTACATCGGGTCTCGTTCGACCCGGTGGGCAATGCGATTCATCATGGCCACCGCCTCAATCGGGTACGCCCCGGACGCAGTCTCGGCCGATAGCATCACCGCATCGGCACCGTCATAGACCGCCGTTGCCACGTCCGATGCCTCGGCCCGGGTCGGCGTCGGTGCCGAAACCATTGACTCTAGCATCTGGGTTGCCACGATAACTGGCTTGCCGGCCCGCCTAGCATCGCGGATGATGGTTTTTTGCAGGCTCGGCACGTCTTCGGCTGGCAGTTCAACGCCGAGATCGCCACGCGCCACCATCAGCCCGTCGGACAGTTCGATGATCTGGTCAAGATAGGCGATTGCGGATGGTTTCTCGATCTTGGACATGAGAGCGGCACGACCTGAAATCAACCGGCGTGCTTCCGCCACGTCCTCCGGACGCTGAACAAAAGAGAGTGCTACCCAGTCGACCCCATGGTTAAGGGCAAAGGCAAGGTCGGTTTGGTCCTTATTAGTGAGCGGCGACAATGGCAGAACAACATTGGGGACGTTGACGCCCTTGCGATCGGAGAGATGGTCGCCCGCCACCACTTCGGTCATGGCGAAGGTGGTGCCACAGGCGGTCACCCGCAGCCTTACCTTGCCGTCGTCAAGCAACAGCTCGGTGCCAATGTTCAACGCAGAGAAAATTTCAGGATGGGGCAGGCCGACTCGACTTTGATCTCCTGGTACCAAAGAAAGGTCAAGTAAAAAAAGCATTCCTGGCTTGATGGTGATTGGTCCTGCAGCAAAGGTGCCGATGCGCAGTTTAGGCCCCTGGAGGTCGGCCATGATCGCAATCGGCCGGCTGATCTCTTCCTCGAGCGCCCGGATGTTTCGGATGCGGGCGGCATGGTCCTCGTGGCTACCGTGACTGAAGTTGAGGCGGAACACATCGACACCCGCCTCGAACAGCGCCTTGATCATCGCTGGCGAAGAACTTGCCGGCCCCAGCGTACCCACCACCTTGGTCAGGCGGTAGCGACGGAATGGGTTGTAGTTGGGTTTCATGGCTTGGCCTTGCCGGTGGAGACCACGCGCCCGGCGGGATCAATCAAGATGGCGCGGAAGTCGTTGACGTTGGTCAGCGTCGGCCCGGTAATCACCAGATCGTCCAGGCCCGTGAAGAAAGTGGCTGAGTCATTATTATTTAGGTGTGTCCTGGCGTCCAGCCCTCTGGCGGCAGCCCGCGTCAAAGTATCGGGAAATACCAGTGCGCCCGCCGCTCCGACCCTGCCATCGATGCCATCGGTATCGCAAGATATGGCGTAAACCCCTTCCGCACCTTCCAACGCCAGGGATAGAGCCAGGGCAAACTCGGTATTGCGACCGCCTAAACCGTTGCCGCGTACCGTCACCGCCGTCTCGCCTCCTGATATGATGACGCAGGGCGGATTGAAGGGCTGGCCATAACGCAATATTTGGCGAACGATGTCGGCATGGAACCGTGCCACCTCGCGAGCCTCGCCTTCGAAGGCGTCGCTAAGGATAAACGGCGTCAATCCCGCCGCGCTGGCTATAGAGGCAGCCGCCTCCAGCCCATCTTGAGCCGCTGCGATAACCGTTGCCTGCGTGTTGGCAAGCGCGATGTCGCCGGGCTTGGGTGTTTCTGATTCGGGCCGCATCAGGTGCATAGCTACCGACAGTGGCGGCGCAACATGGTACTTAGCCAGCACCGAGAGAGCGTCCTGGCGGGTGGTCGGATCCGCCAGCGTCGGCCCCGAAGCGATCACTGATGGCACGTCGCCGGGCACGTCCGACAGCAGCAAGGACACTACGCGGGCCGGTGCCGCAGCGGCGGCAAGCCGTCCGCCCTTGATTGCCGACAGGTGTTTGCGCACGCAGTTGGTTTCGCTGATGGTGGCACCGCAAGCTAGCAGTGAGCTGGTGACCGCCCGTTTATCGGCGAGCGTCAGTCCCGGTGCCGGCACCGTCAATAAGGCAGAACCGCCGCCTGAGATCAGGCACAGCAATAGGTCGTCGGCTCCCAGCCCGGACGCCAGTTCCAGGATGCGCCGGGCCGCCTGCTCGCCAGCGTCGTCGGGCAGGGGGTGGCTGGCTTCGATAATTTCAATTTGTGCAGTTGGCGGCGCGGCCGACAATTTGGGACGGACGTGGTCGTATCTTGTCACCACCAACCCCGATAGCGGGCCGGGCCAATGCATCTCGACCACATAAGCCATGGCCGCTGCCGCCTTGCCTGCTCCGACCACGACGGTACGCCCTCGGGGCACTGTCGGTAGATGCGGTGGTAGGCGGTGATCAACCTCGACCGCAGCTAGCGCACCCGCGAACAGTTTCAGCAACAGCTGCCGCGCCTCGACCGAAGCCACTTGTTTCCTCCACAGACTTTGAGCAGGACTTATAACCAGCGTGCGGACTATCGCGCGTTATGGTTAAGAAATCAATAGGAACATGATGTCCGCATGGCGAT
>SESH01034415.1_pt1 | contig 26946 bp, 20 predicted proteins | sample 3171561 | NCBI WGS metagenome assembly SESH01 (sample SAMN10866947, study PRJNA518727) | freshwater metagenome | biome: subpolar coniferous forest; feature: holomictic lake; material: water; isolation source: holomictic Lake 442 2011 16.5 m and 2014 13 m | place: Canada: near Kenora, Ontario
CGGAGCATCGGCAGTGACGGATGGTTCGGCGCTAGGCAATCACGCTTAGATTGCTCGGGATCGCGGGTTACGAACTTGTGATTTCGTTCCCGCAGATGCTTACGAGCTTCCTCGATTGCCGCACCCAATCTCGGTGTGATTGGTTCGGGATTGCGGCGCGCAATTTCGTAGCGGTCGAGATCCTCAATTGAGAGATCGGTCAGTGTTCTCTTCGGCAGGAACACGGCAAAGCGATGCAGGAACGTCCTGAACTGCAAGAACAGCTTGTACGAGAAGCCACCCTTGTTGGCTTTGCAGTTGTCTTCGTAATAGCTCAGGAAGTCCGCGACGGCTTCCTTGACGAGCTTCCGCCCAACCGAGTGCCCTGCCTCCAGGAGAGTCAGGGTCTTGATGCGGTTCTCGATTGCTCTCGCGACCGCCAACTCTCGCTGGTCGGTTCTTAGGCTCCAGACAATCATTCGTTTGCCCTGAGCCAAAGGGCGCAAGGCACGGGGAACTGTGAACCTTGCGTAGTAGTAACGACCCTGCTGCTGACGGCGCAAGTACAGGCAAAGGTCCTCCGTGAGAGCAGTGATCTCTCCCTCTCGGTAGGCAGCAAGGGTCTGCGTCGTTTTCACTAACGTCCGCGAGCGTCCAGTAAACGGATAGTATACTGGGAGCTTGTAAGGCGTTGATTTTTCTTGGAGCGACTGCGCTAGTAAACGTTTAGAAAACAGCGAGCGAGCCATAAAACCCCTTGTAAAACAAGAGGTTCATATTCTTGACGCTAGAACATCTCCGACGCGTCGGGCGGCTTCGCCGGACCCTTGCCACGCGAGGCGATCCAGTCGCCGGTGATCATGTCCTCGTAGGCCTGGCCGGGGCCGACCATGGGGTAGACGCCCGCATCCGCGTCGATCATCACCTCGAGGAACGCAGGCCCCTCGAAGCCGATGAAGTCGGCAACCACCCGCGGCACGTCGGCCTTGCGCTCCAGCCGCTGCGCCCAGGGGAAGCCATCGGCCTGAGCGGCCTTGATGAAGTCCTTCTTGTGCAACGATTTGTCGCTGGCCGACATGCGGCCCTTGAAGAACAGCTTCTGCCACTGCCTGACCATGCCGTCGCCGCAATTGTTCAGCAGGACGACCTTGATCGGCAGGCCGTAGGTCGTGACGGTCTCCAGCTCGCCGAGATTCATGCGGATGCTGCCGTCGCCATCGATGTCGATCACTAGGCGCTTCGGGTTCGCGAACTGCGCGCCGATCGCGGCCGGCAGCCCGAAGCCCATCGTGCCCATGCTGCCCGAGGTCAGCCACAGCCGCGGCTCACGAAAGTCGAAATACTGCGCGGCCCACATCTGGTGCTGGCCAACGCCGGTCGAGATGATCGCCTCGCCGCGCGTGATGCGATTGATCTCCTCAATCACGTAGTACGGCTGGATGAGCTCGCTATCCCGGTCATAGCTCATCGCGTACACGCGCTTGAGCTCGGCGCAGTGCTCATGCCAGGCCGATCGGTCGCGAGCGGCGCCGTGCGCGCGGCCGTACTCGGTCAGGCGCACGAGCGCGTCGCCGAGTACGCCGACGTAGCTCCATTGGACGCGCTTGACCTTGTTGATCTCGGACGCGTCGATGTCCAGATGGGCGATATGCCTGGCGCCGCGCGCGAAGCGCTTCGGGTCGCCGGCGACCCGATCATCGAAACGCGCACCGACCGCGATTAGAAAATCACAGTCATCGACCGCATAGTTGGCGAACGCCGCGCCATGCATGCCGAGCATGCGCATCGCCTGCGGGTGCATCGTGTCAACCGCACCAATGCCCATCAGCGTCGTGACGACCGGAATTCCGAGGCTTTCGGCGAACGCGCGCAGGGCCGCGGCAGCTTCTGCATGAACCACGCCGCCGCCGGCGTAGATCAGCGGCCGCTCGGACTGGGCCAGCATCGCGTAGAACGCGGCCAACTCAGGCTCTCCCAAGCTGCTGGCCTGCAGCTGCTTGAGGCGTGTGCGGTAACCCGGCAGCGGCAAGCCGCCCTCGCCCACGAACGGGCCTCGCCAGTTCTGCACGTCCTTCGGCACGTCGATGACGACCGGCCCAGGACGACCCGTGCGGGCGATCTCGAACGCGGTCCGGATCGTCGCCTCAAGACGGGTGGGGTCGGTGACGAGGAACACATGCTTGGCTACCGAGCCCATCAGCGCCGATACGGGCGCCTCCTGGAACGCATCCGAACCGATCGCCGCGGTGGGCACCTGGCCGCAGATCACGACCATCGGCACGGAATCCGCCATCGAGTCACGGACCGGGGTGATCGTATTGGTCGCACCGGGACCGGAAGTCACGATGCACACGCCCACCCGCCCGCTGGCACGGGCGTAACCGGCCGCCATGAAGCCGGCGCCCTGCTCATTGGCGGGCACAATCAGCGGGATCGGGCGCTTCTGCGGGTCCTGGTTATGGACGAAGATCGCGTCGTAGGTCGGCAGGATCGCGCCCCCCGAGTACCCGAAGACGACGTCTACCCCCTCGTCGGCCATCACCTGGACAATGATTTCGGCGCCGGACAGGAGGCGTCCGGCCTGAGGGTGGGACTGGGTCCCTGCGGGTTCGTGGCTCTGTCTCACAGCTCTGTTCCAACTCGTTGCGGCCCGAGAGTAGCAACGGCAGGGCTCCCCGTCTATGCACTGCAAAAAGATCCGCGCTATGCTCGAAAACTCCTGACCTGACACTCGGTTACCCGCATGCGCCACATCATTGCCGTCCTGCTCCAGAACGAAGCTGGAGCCCTCAGCCGGGTCGCCGGGCTGTTCTCCAGCCGGGCCTATAACATCGAATCACTGTCGGTTGCCCCAACGGAGGATCCGACCGTGTCACGCCTGACGCTGGTCACCACCGGCAACGACGCCGTGATCGCCCAGATCGTCAGCCAGCTCAGGAAGCTGGTCGACGTGGTGATGGTGGAGGACCTGACCCGCGGCGACCACTTCGAGCGCGAATTGCTGCTGATAAAGCTGAAAATCGCCGCCAACCAATTGGAGCCCTTAACCGCCCTGGTCACCGAGGCCGCCGGACGCATCCTCGCCGGTTCCCTGCCCAACTTCGTCGTTGAGCTGACCAGCAGCGAGGCGCAGGTGTCGCGCTTCATCGCACACGTATCACAGTTTGCCGAGGTGCTGGAAGTTGTCCGCAGCGGTGCGCTGGGCATCCGCCACGGCGCCTCGAGCGTCGCGCTGCATCCCACGGCGGGCTAAAGCGATGTACCGCCTGTACGACTACCTACCCTCCGGCAACGGCTACAAGGTGCGGCTGGTGCTCAAGTACCTGCGTTTGCCGTACGAGCTGGTGGAAATGGACATCAAGGCCGGCGCGACGCGGGCGCCGGAGTTTCTGGCCAAGAACGCCAATGGCCGCATCCCGCTGTTGGAGGTGCCGGGTCGTGGCTACCTGGCCGAAAGCCACGCGATCATCCACTTCCTCGCCGCCGATTCGCTGCTGGTACCCAACGACGCCTGGCAGCAGGCGCAGATGTGGCATTGGCTATGCTTCGAGCAGTACAACCTCGAGCCGAATATCGGCACGGCGCGGTTCTGGCGCGTCTCCCAAAAGCGCACACCTGAGGAACTCGGCGACAAGCTGGTCGAGAAGCTGGCCAAGGGCGCCGAGGCGCTCGCCGTGCTCGAGCGGCAACTCACCGGCCGCAGCTGGGTGCTGGGCGAGCAGCACTCGCTGGCCGACGTCTCGCTGTACGCCTATACGCATGTCGCGCCGGAGGCGGGGCTGACGCTGGAGCCGTACCCGGAGATTCGCGCCTGGATACGCCGTATCGAGGCGGAGCCGTACTGGCAGCCGATCAGCGCGCGCTGATCGAGCCGGTCAGAACCTCTCGCGAGTCTCGACCGACACCTGCAGGCGTTTCGTGCCCAACGGGGCGTCGAACGCATACGACACGTCCACGTGCAGCACGTTGCCGAGCCCGGAGCGGTTGTTGCCAATCCGCAGCCCCAGGCCCGCGTCCTTCAAGGTTCCGATGGGCGCAGCGCCCGCGAAATCCCGCCCCCAGGTGCGCCCCGCATCGAAGAACGCGGCAGCGCCGATCCTGAACAGCCGAAACGGGAACCAGTCGGTGAACACGCGATGCTCGAGCGTCAGCACCGCGCTGGAGGTGCCGCCCTGGAAGCGGATCGGGTAGCCGCGCAGCCCCGTATCGCCGCCGAGCAGCAGCTGCTGATCCAGGTCCAACCGACGCGTCGTCGTGGCAGCCAGCGCCGCGTAGAACATCTGGCGGTCGGTGATCGAGGCGAAATACCGCGCCCCGGCCGTCAACCTGACGTTACGCACCACGCCATCATCGAGGCGACCGTCGAGCGTTGCACTACCATACAGCTGCTGGTCGCGACCCGGCTGCCAGGCATTGAGGGCGGTGAGGTGCGCGAGCACCGAGTGCCCCACGCCGGCCGTCGCGCCACCGGAATAGCCCAGCTCAGCGTAGAGCGAGCGACCCAGGTAGAGATCCTCGGTGCGACCGATCAGGTCGACATTCTCGCTCTTGACGTAGCGGTCCTCGAGCATCTGCCAGCCGACCCACGGATAGGCCAGCCGCCGATCTGCCGGCAGCGCATAGCTGGAGGGCGCGACCAGCGACGGCGTGAACCGCGCCAGGTCGTAGCGCACTCCGGCGAACCAGCGCCGGGTAACGCCGTTGATGAGGCCGCTGGACCAGCCGTAATACAGCTGGCCCGAACGATGGTCTTCCTCGAACCGGTCCAGCACCTGCCCGCCGGAATAGCGCTCGACGTGACTGGTGCCGTCGTAGCCGGTCACGCCGATCGCGTGGCGAACATCGAGCGCGTAGAACGGCAGCGTCAGCCCCAGCGACTTTACGCGACCATCGCTGTTGTCGGCGTACTCGGCCGACAGCTGCCACCAGCTGCCGAGCAGGGTTGGATCGAAGTAGCTCAGCGCGGTCGAGCTGCGATCCACGTCGCTCGAACGGGCAAGCGTGATCTTGCTGCCGCGCCCGAACAGGTTGTTCTCGTCGATCTGCACCTTGGTGTGGTTGCGCCCACCCGCCCGGCCAAGCGAGACGCCGGGGTTGAGCGTCCACACGTCGCGCACCGTCACCGCAACATCAACGACGTTGGCCGCTTCGTCATAGGCGACCGGCACGACCCAGGCGTCGACCAGATAACGACGCCCACGCAGGATGCGTTCCGTTTCCTCGAGCCGCTGCGTGCGGAATAGGTCGCCGCCGCCGAACAGCAGCTGCGCGCGCACGGTCGACTCGCGGGTCTGGTAGTGCAGGCGGTTGGCCGCCCGATATAGCAGCTTGTCCTCGCGCGGATCGCTCGTGTCGAAGATGTTCTGAACGTAAACGTCTACGCGACCGATCCGCGCCTGACGACGCTCCAGTTCGGCAGCATCAGGCACGGCCACGGCCGCCTGAGCAGTCGCCGGCCGCTCAGCGGCAGCAGCGCTTCCGGCGAAGAGCAGCAGGCAGGCGAGGATTACTGCGCGCGTGACGGATCTCCCTGATCAGGGCACAAGTACGCTCGAGCCCGTGGTGCGCCGACCCTCAAGGTCCGCGTGAGCGCGCGCAGCGTCGGCCAGCGGATAGCGCTGCCCGACGACGATCTCCACGACGCCGCTGGCCACGACCTCGAACAGCTCGCGCGCGGCACGGTTGAGCTCGCCCTTGGTCGCGATGTAGTGGAACAGCGTCGGCCGCGTCAGGAACAGCGAACCGCGCTTGCTCAGCTCCAGCGCACTGAATGGCTCGACGGGGCCAGAGGCGTTGCCGTAGGTCACCATCATGCCGAGCCTGCGCAGGCAATCGAGCGAGGCGAAGAACGTGTCCTTGCCCACAGAGTCGTACACGACCGGCACGCCCTTGCCACCAGTGATTTCGCGCACGCGACTCACCAGATCCTCGCGCGGCGTGACCAGCACATGGTGCGCGCCGTAGCGCCGCACGAGCGCCGCCTTCTCATCGCTGCTGACCACGGCGATCACTTCGGCGCCGAGATGACGCGCCCACTGGACGAGGATCAGGCCAACGCCACCAGCAGCGGCATGGACGACGATCGGATCGCCCTTCTTGACCTTGTAGGTCCGCCGCAGCAGGTAGTGTGCAGTCAGGCCCTTCAGCATCATCGCGGCGGCCTGCTCGTCCTTGATCGCGTCGGGCAGTCGCACGAGGCGATCTGCCGGCATGTTGCGCGCCTCAGCATAGGAGCCGGGCGTAGTCGACGTGTACGCGACCCGGTCACCGACCGCGAGCGACTTCACGCCCGCGCCGAGTTCATCGACTACGCCTGCCGCTTCGCGACCGAGCAGCGAGGGCAGCGCCATCGGATACAAACCACTGCGATCGTAGACGTCGATGAAGTTGACGCCCACCGCCGTGTGCCGAATGCGCACTTCGTTGCGCTTGAGGCGCGGCAGCTCGACCTCGGCCCACTCCAGCACTTCGGGTCCGCCGTGTGCGCGCACCAGGACGCCTCGAGTCATGGAAACTCCTCAAACGATGTTGGCAGAGCAATGGTTAGCCTGAAGTCTAACAGCCCAAGCGCGGGCAACCGTCAGGCGCGGAGCGGGCCGGTGGTAAGTACGAGGTCAGCCACCGGCACTCCCCCAACCAGATGCTGGTCGAGGATACGGTCCAGGTTGTCGGGCGTGCAGTGCCCGTACCAAGTGCCGTCCGGATAGACAACCGCGATCGGACCTTCGCGGCAGATGCGCAGGCAACCGGCCCGGGTGCGCAGCACGCCGCCTTCGACGTCTACCAGTCGCCGCTCGCGCAGCCGGCGCTTCAAATGATCCCAGGCAGCCTCGCTGGCTTCGACGGGCGCACATTTGCCGCCGCCGACGCAGAGGAAGATGTGCCGGCGGGCGCTGTCCAGATGCAGCGCCGCCAGCACGCCGGCGAGTTCGTCATTAGGGGCGCTCATGACCGGGAGTTTACCCCAGCCGTGAGCGTCGCTCAGACTACAGCGCCTGCTCGTCCGCCTCGCCGGTGCGGATGCGGACGACGCGCTCAATCTCCGAAACGAAGATCTTGCCGTCACCGACCTTGCCGGTGCGCGCCGCGCCAACGATCGCCTCGACCACCTGGTCAAGCAGGTCGTTCTTCACCGCGACCTCAACCCGCGTCTTGGGGACGAAGTCGACGACGTACTCGGCGCCGCGGTAAAGCTCGGTATGGCCTCGCTGCCGGCCGAAGCCCTTGACCTCGGTGACCGTCATGCCGGAAATGCCGATTTCTGACAACGCCGCGCGGACGTCGTCGAGTTTGAACGGCTTGATAATCGCGGTAATCAGTTTCATGTCAGCAGGCTCCTGTCGCCCGTCTACTCTAACGAAATTCGTGGGCACTCGCCGTCATTGCAGCTTCCGTGCCTACTCCCACCGTATAACAAATCATGCACTTAGGTACGCCCCCCAGCCGCTGGCGCACCACTGTGGCGCGGTCACGCACGCCGATGCGCAGCAATGGTGCGTGCCGAATGGTAGCCATCGATACGGTGAGCGCCGTCACTGGTAAAGTCGTGGTTTCCCACTGGGAGTCCCCATGACCGACACCTTCGTGATCGTCGGCGCTGGCCACACCGCCGTACAGGCCGTAGATAGCCTGCGCCGCGGCGGCTTCGACGGCAGGCTCGTGCTGCTGGGCGACGACCCGCACCTGCCGTACCAGCGCCCGCCCCTGTCGAAGAAGTTCCTGGCCGGCGAACTGCCACTTGAACGGCTCGCGTTGAAGCCGGCGGCCTTCTACGAAACCGCGCGGGTCGAACTCAAGCTCGGTGCGGCCGTCGAGAAACTGTCGCTGGGCGACCGCGAGCTGCAACTGGCGGGTGGCGAACGGCTGCAGTACGACCGACTGCTGCTGACGACCGGTAGCCTGCCCCGAACGTTGACGGTGCCCGGATACGAGCTCGGCGGCATCCATTACCTGCGCTCGGTGGGCGACGTCGAGCGGATCCGCCGGGACCTGACGCCGGGCGCGCGGGTCGTCATCGTCGGTGGCGGCTACATTGGCCTGGAGGTCGCCGCGACCTGTCGCGGCCTCGGCCATGAGGTCGACGTGCTGGAGATGACCGACCGGGTGATGAACCGCGTCGTCGCACCGGAGATTTCTGCGTTCTTTACTGCCGAACACGCGCGCGCCGGCGTACGCCTGCATACCGGCACGCTAGTCAGCGCATTCACGCCGCGGCCGGGCAATACGCACCGCGTCGGTGCGGTCGAAACGCTAGGCGGCGTCGCCTTCCCGGCCGACGTCGTCATCGTCGGGGTGGGCGTACTTCCCAGTGTCGCGCTGGCGGCGGCGGCTGGCCTTGCCTGCGAGAACGGCGTGGCGGTGGATGAGCACTGCCGCACCTCAGACCCCGCCGTCTGGGCCGCCGGCGACTGCACCAGCCACCCGAGCCCCCGTTACGGACGTCGGGTGCGGCTCGAATCGGTCGACAACGCCTTCGAGCAGGCGCGCACGGCCGCCACCAACATGCTCGGCGGCGCCGCCGTGCACGACCGAGTGCCCTGGTTCTGGTCGGACCAGTACGACCTCAAACTGCTGATCGTCGGACTGAATTTCGACTATGACCACGTGGTTGTCCGCGGCGAGCCGGCCAGCCGAACGTTCAGCTGCTGCTACCTGCGCGGCGGCGAGCTGCTGGCGATCGACTGCGTCAACAGCGTCAAGGACTATGTGGCGGCGAAGAAGCTTATCGCCGAGCGCGCCCACTGCGACCCGCTGCGGCTGGCCGATCCGACGCTGGCGCTACGCGAGACCATGATCAGTTGACCCTGGTATTTTGCTGCACTGCAAAATGACCGTTATACTGGCCAACTGCTGACATCCAGGAGAGGCCGATGAGCGACCTACCACCGGCAACGCCTACGGCCGCGCCCCGAGTAGCGGCAAATACCGCCCTGCCGCGGGCACCGACGCCCGAAGCGATCGATCACGCCTTCCGCGCCGCGCTCGGCAAACTCTCCGGCGGCCTGTCCCCTGCCCCGTTCACGGCCGCCTGGAGCGACTGGGCGATGCAGCTGGCCAGCTCGCCCGGCCGACAGTTCGAACTGGCCGCTGATGCTATGCAGCGCGCCGCCGACACCCTGCAGTTCGCGGCCCGCGCTGCCGGCGGCGAGAAGCTCGCACCGAGCGACGGCGCGCCGGCCGACTCCGACAAGCGCTTTGCTGCCGAGGCCTGGTCGCAGTACCCGTTCAATGTCTACGCCCGTGCATTCCAGAACAGCGCAGGTTGGCTGCAGTCGCTACCCACGAACATGGATGGGCTGCCGAAGTACCACGGTGAACTGGTCGAGTTCACGGTACGGCAGTGGCTCGACGCCCTCTCGCCGACGAACTTTCTCGCCTCGAATCCCGAGCTACTCGAATTGACGCGCGCCGAGGGCGGCCAGAACCTGATGCGCGGCGCGCAGAACCTCATCGAGGACCTGACGCGGACGATGCAGAAGAAGGGCCCGGTAGGCACCGAAGCGTTCGAGGTCGGCAAGGGCGTGGCGCTGACGCCCGGCAAGGTGATCCTGCGCAACGCACTGATCGAGCTGATCCAGTACTCGCCAACGACCGCCGACGTGCACGCAGAGCCGCTGCTGCTGGTGCCGGCATGGATCATGAAGTACTACATCCTCGACCTCAGCGCGCGCAACTCGCTGGTCAAGTACCTGGTCGACCAGGGCCATACCGTCTTTGTGGTCTCGTGGAAAAACCCCCAGGCGGAGGATCGCGATCTCGGCATGGACGACTACGTCGACCTCGGCCTCAAGGCGGCGGTCGACGCGATAAGCCACATCGTTCCCGGCGTTGGCATCCACGCGGCCGGCTACTGCATTGGCGGCACGCTGCTGTCGATTGGCGCGGCGACGCTGGCGAGCGAGGGCGATGAGCGTCTGGCGAGCGTCACGCTGCTCGCGGCGCAGACCGACTTCTCCGAACCTGGCGAGCTGTCGTTGTTTATCAACCCCAGTCAGCTGTCGCTGCTCGAGGCGCAGATGTACCAGGAAGGCGTGCTCGACAGCAGCCAGATGGGTGGGGCGTTCCAGATGCTGCGACCGCGCGACATGATCTGGCAGCCCATGGTGCAGAGCTACCTGAAGGGCGCTCGCGACCCGATGATCGACCTGATGGCGTGGAACGCCGATGGCACGCGCATGCCATACAAGATGCACACCGAATACCTGTACCGGCTCTATCTGGACAACGAGCTCGCCACCGGCCGCTTCCCGCTACACGGCAAGCCCGTGAGCCTTGGCGAGATACAGGCGCCCATGTTCGTGGTGGGCACCGAGACCGACCACGTGGCGCCGTGGAAGAGCGTCTACAAGGTCGGTTCGCTGGTGCGCTCGCCCGACTATACGTTCCTGCTGACCAGCGGCGGCCACAATGCCGGCATCGTCAGCGGACCGGTGCACCCGAAGCGCAAACATCGGGTGCGCCGCACCGATCGTGCCGCGCGCGTGCTGGGCGCTGACGACTGGCTGGCGGCAACGCCCCCAGCCACGGGCTCCTGGTGGCCAACCTGGCAGCAGTGGCTGGTCGCGCACTCCACTGCCCGCGTTGCGCCGCCCGCGATGGGCGCCGAGGGCTACCCGGCGCTTGGCGACGCGCCGGGCGAGTACGTGCGCGGCTGAGGCTCCTCAGCGCGCCGCGGCCAGCGACCGGATCAGCCGGTAGCTGAACTCCAGCGACTCGTAGAACTCGTTCACGCCGACGCGCTCATCACGACCATGCGCACGTAAGTCAGACTCCTCGACGAACGTGCCGGAGACGCCGAACGTCGGCAGCCCGGCGCGACGGAAGAAAACGTTGTCCGAGGCACCGGAAGACATCACCGGCACGACCTTCACACCCGGCCACATCTCGCTGGTGATCTGCTCTACCTTCGCGACCACCGCCTTATCCAGCGTTGCCGCCGGACTCGGGTTCGGCTCGGTGACCACACCCACCTCCACAGCCGGATCGTCGATCACCCGCCGCAACGTCGCGAGCACCGCGTCGGTATTCTCATCCGGCAGCAGCCGGCACTGGATCGTCGCTTTCGCTCGCATCGGCAGCGCGCTCTCGCTCTGGCCACCCTGCACCAGAGTCACGGGACAGGTGCTGTGGGCCTGCGCGTTGAACACCGGCGCGTCCCGCAGCTTCTCGAGCGCGGCGACATCGGCGGGGTTCGCAAGCAAAGCGCGCGCTGCCGCACCCGTCTCCGCGCCGACGCGGCCGGAAGCCGCCTCCAGGTACTGGCGCGTGGTGTCGCTGAAGCGCACCGGGAACTGGTAGGCGTCGAGCTTCGCAAGCGCCCGCGCCAGGCGCGCGATCGCGTTGTCGCGCGGCGGCAGCGAACTGTGTCCGCCGGCACCCGCCGTCGTCAGCGAATAGGTCGCGTAGACCTTCTCCGCCGTCTGGATCGTGTTCCACAGCTTCTCGCCGTGCAGGGCCTGCCCCTTGCCGGCATCGTGATTGATCACCAGCCCCGCCTCGATCAGCGGCCGATGCTCCTTGAGCATCCAGTCAGCGCCATTGGCGTCACCACCCGTCTCCTCGTCCGTGTTGAAGAACAGGATGATGTCGCGGTCAGGCGTATAGCCTTCCTTCTTCAGGCGGATCAGGTTGGCCGTGAGGATCGCGACCTCGTTCTTCACGTCGACCGTGCCTCGGCCGTAAAAGAAGCCGTCCTTTTCGGTCAGCACGAACGGATCCAGACTCCAGGTCTCACGGATCGCCTCGACAACGTCAAGGTGCGCATTGAACAGCACCGGCTTGCCCTTGCCCTTGCCGCGCAAGCGCACAACGATGTTCATCTTGTCCGGACGTGGCCCGCCAACGTAGACGTCGGCCGCCGGAAAACCGCCGGCGAGGAATCGTGCGGCCAGCGCATCGGCGGCCTTTGCCGAACCGATCGCGTGGGTCGTGTTGGTGCCGATGATCTCGGCAAAAATCTCGCGCGCCAGTGCCTCGGAGGCCGCCGGCGAACGCGGCGCGGGGACCGCCAACGCGGGGGCCGCCACGAGGAGGGAGAGCAGCACGCCAACAGCAGCGGTGCGCAGGCGGTCGGTTGATGTCATGAACGGGCTCCGGACGAAGGCGCGGGGATCGCGTAGTCAGTGACTTTGCCCCCTCTCGCCTCCGGCCGCAAATCCTGGCCGCGCGGAACGCCTACCGGCGCGATCAGCGCAGCGTCAACATCAGGTCCTTGGCGTCGACATGCTGCCCCGGGCGCACCAGCACCTCCACCACCTCTGCATCGCGCTCCGCGCGCACTGCCGCTTCCATTTTCATCGCCTCGAGCGTCACCAGCGTGTCGCCGGCAGCGACCTTCTGGCCGGCCTTGACCGCGACGGTAACGACGTTGCCCGGCATCGGCGCACTGATCTGATTGGCATCGCCGATCTCGGCCTTGCGGGCCGCCGGACGCTTGGCGACCTTGCTACGGTCGGCGACCCGCACCGAGCGCGGCTGGCCGTTGAGCTCGAAGAACACAGTTCTGGCGCCATCTTCATGGACCTCGCTCGCGGCAACGAAGCGCACGATCAGCGTCTTGCCACGCTCGAGGTCGACCGAAAGCTCCTCGCCGACCTCCATGCCGTAAAAGAACGTGGGCGTCGGCAGTACGGCGACATTGCCGTAGCGAGCTCGCTCCTTGGCATAGTCGACAAACACCTTCGGGTACATCAGGTAGGACGCAAACTCGGTGTCGCTGACCGCTCGCTCGACCTTCTTCTCGGCAACCGTCCGCTCCGCGACGAGATCCGCCGGCGGCAGCACTTCACCCGGGCGGTTAACCAGCGGCGCACGGCCCTTGAGCACCTTCTGCTGCAGGACTTGCGGGAAACCGCCGTAAGGCTGGCCGATATCACCGTGGAAGAACTGCACGACGGACTCGGGGAATGCTACCTCGTGGGCCGGATCCTCGACCTGAGCACGACTGAGCCCCGAGGTCACCATCATGATCGCCATGTCGCCGACCACCTTGGAGCTCGGCGTCACCTTGACGATGTCGCCAAACATCTGGTTGACGTCGGCATAGGCGGAGGCGACCTCCGGCCAGCGATGTTCATCGATGCCCAGTGAACGCGCCTGCTCGCGCAGGTTCGTGTACTGGCCGCCCGGCATGCCGTGCAGGTAAACCTCGCTCGCGCCGGAACGAATATCGCTCTCGAACGCGCCGTAGCAGTGACGCACCTGCTCCCAGTAGACCGACAGCTGGCGCAGGTTGGCCGCATCCAGGCCGGGATCGCGCGACGAGTGCCGCAACGCCTCAGCGATCGATCCCAGGTTCGGCTGTGAGGTCAGGCCACTCATCGAATCGATCGCGGCATCCACCGCATCGCAGCCGGCGTCCACCGCCGCCAGCACGCTCGCCGAGGCAATGCCGCTGGTGTCATGCGTGTGGAAATGGATCGGGATGGAAATCTCATTCTTCAGCGCGGTAACCAACGCACGCGCAGCGTGCGGGCGACACAGGCCCGCCATGTCCTTGATGCCGAGCACGTGCGCGCCGGCCTTCTCCAGCTCCTTTGCCATGCGCACGTAGTACTTGAGATCGTACTTGCTCTCGCGCGGGTCGGAGAGGTTGCCGGTGTAGCAGATCGCCGCCTCCACGACCTTGCCGCTCTCGCCCACCGCGTCGATGGCAACGCGCATATTGTCGATCCAGTTCAGCGAGTCGAAGACGCGGAACACGTCGACACCGGCCTTCGCGGCCTGTGCGACGAAGTAGCGCACGACGTTGTCAGGGTAGTTGGTGTAACCAACTGCGTTGGCCGATCGCAGCAGCATCTGCAGCAACAAGTTCGGCATAGCGACCCGAAACTCCGCCAATCGCTCCCACGGGTCTTCCTTGAGGAAGCGCATCGCGACATCGAAGGTCGCGCCACCCCAGCACTCGACCGAGAACAGCTGCGGCAGCAAACTTGCGTAGTACGGCGCGATCACGCTCATATCGTGGGTACGCATGCGTGTCGCCAGCAGCGACTGGTGCGCATCGCGCATCGTCGTGTCGGTGATCAGCACCCGCTCGGAGGCGAGCATCCAGTCGGCGAGCCCCTTCGGGCCGCGCTCATCCAGCAGCTGCTTCGTGCCCGGCGGCGGCGGCGGCAATATGAGCTTCGGCAGACGCGGCTGCGCCAGGCGCTGCGGACGGGTACGGTTCTTGACCTCCGGGTTGCCGTTGACGATCAGGTCACCGACAAAATTTAGCAGCCGCGTCGCGCGATCACGGCGGTGCGGGAAGTTGAACAGCTCCGGCGTGTCGTCGATGAACTTGGTTGTGTAGTCGCCCTTGACGAAGCTGGAATGATTGATGACCTGGTCGAGGAAGCGAAGATTGGTCGTCACGCCACGGATGCGAAACTCCCACAGACCGCGGTGCATGCGCCGTATCGCCTCCTCGGCGGTCGGTGCCCAGGCGGTGACCTTCACCAGCAACGAGTCGTAGAACCGACCGATGAATGCGCCGGAGTAGGCGGTGCCCGCATCCAGGCGGATACCGAAACCGGCAGGGCTGCGATACGCGGTGATGGTGCCGTAGTCCGGGATGAAGTTGTTCTCGGGATCTTCGGTCGTGATGCGGCCCTGCAGGGCATGTCCGAACACGCGGATCTCGGCCTGCGGCGGTACGCCCGACTCGGGAGTGCCGATCACCGCACCCTCGGCGATGTGAATCTGCGCCTTGACGATGTCGATGCCGGTGACGACCTCGGTGACCGTGTGCTCCACCTGGATGCGCGGGTTCACCTCGATGAAGTACATCTTGCCGGTGTCGGCATCCTGCAGGAACTCAACGGTGCCGGCATTCTTGTAGCGGACGGCGTTGCCTATTCTCAGTGCGAGCCCGCACAACTCCGCCCGCTGCGAATCGTCCAGGAACACGGCCGGTGCGCGCTCGACGACCTTCTGGTTGCGGCGCTGCACGGTGCAGTCCCGCTCCCACAGGTGCACGAGGTTACCGTGCTGGTCGCCGAGCAGCTGCACCTCGATGTGTCGCGCGCGCCGGATGAGTTTTTCGAGATAAATTTCGTCGTTGCCGAACGCGGCCTTGGCCTCGCGCCGCGCCGCTGCGGAAAGTTCGGCCAGCGTCGCCTCGCTCTCGATGACTCGCATGCCACGACCGCCGCCACCCCAGCTGGCCTTCAGCATCAGCGGGTAGCCGACTTCGGCGGCGAGCTTCGCGGCCGCCGCGGGATCCCCCGGCAGCGGACCAGTCGCGGGCATTACCGGAACGCCGGCGGAGATGGCGAGGTTACGGGCCGCCACCTTGTTGCCGAGCGTGCGCATCGTCTCGGGCGTCGGCCCGATGAAGATCAGGCCGGCCGCCGCGCAGGCGTCAGCAAACTCCGGGTTTTCCGACAGGAAGCCGTAACCGGGATGCACCGCGTCGGCATGGGCCTCGTGGGCAATGCGGATGATGTCGGGAATATCGAGGTACGCCTCAACCGGCCCCTTGCCATCGCCCACCAGATAGCTCTCGTCGGACTTGGTCCGGTGCAGCGAAAAGCGATCCTCGCGCGAATGAATCGCAATCGTGCGAATGCCCAGTTCGTTAGCGGCCCGCATGACGCGGATCGCGATCTCGCCGCGGTTGGCGATCAACAGCCGCTTGATGCGGCCGCGCGCTGAATGGAGAGTCGACATGAGCGGAATCCCGGGGTGGTGCCTTCCGGCCACGGACAGTGGCCGACAGTGCGCCGCATCATAACCGGGGCGTGCCGCTGCCCGCGACGGGAAAAACCGGCTTTTTCAGCGACGGCGCCGTTGCGCCAGCACCAGGCAGCCGCATCTGGCGCTGGCGTGTATCCAACCGCGGGATCGCGGTAGCGGGACCTGCCGCGCGTTTGCGCTGAATTTGCGGTTTGACGGGCCAGGCAGGCCCCTGCCAGCGAGCCCGAACTGGCCTACGGCAGCACCAGGAAGCCGAACCTTTCAAAGGCCGCGCGACCTTCCTGACCACGCAAGTAGCTGACAAACGCAGCGGCCTCAGGGAGGGCATCACGGGTCAACGCGATCGGGTAGGTGATCGGTGGATGGGACCAGACCGGAAAGACATCGACGATGCGGACCTTCAAATCGACCCGGGCATCAGTCGCATAGACGATACCCAGCGGCACCTCCCCGTGGGCAACGAAAGTCAGGGCACTGCGAACGTTTTCGGCACGTACAAGACGGTCGGCCACTTCGTTCCAGACACCCAGGCGCAGCAACGCCGAGCGGGCATAGCGCCCTACGGGCACCATGTCGGGATCGCCCGTCGCGAGCCGCTCCTTGCCCAGCGCCGCGCGTAACGGAAATTTTGGTCCTATCTTCAGCGTGATCGCGCTATCGGCCGGCGCCACCAGCACGAGTCGATTGCCAAGCAGGTTGTGGCGCGAACCGGCACGCAGCAGGTTGCGTTGCTCCAGGTAGTCCATCCATTCCTGATCAGCCGCCAAGAACACGTCGGCGCGGGAACCGGCGTCGATCTGCCGGGCCAGTGACGAACTCGCCGCAAACGATAGCTTGACCGCAACGCCGGTGGCCTTCGTGTATCGGTCGGCAAGGTCCTGCAGCGCCTCGGTCAGCGAGACTGCGCCGTAGACGGTGATCGTAGCTGCCGACGCCGCAGACGGCGCTGATAGGGCACCAAGCAGCAGCCAAAGAAAAGCGGCCACGAAGGCCAGGCTCCGCCGCTTGTACGCCGGCAAAAGCTCGTTATATGCCATGGAATAGATCGTGCCGGAATCGGTCACGCCGCGCAAACGCGGCCAGCGAATCAACGCAAGGAATGACGGCCGAAAAGGCGTCAGTCTTCGGCGCGGCGCCTGAAAGAGCCGGTTTCAAGCTCAGCGTAGGCAGCCTCGCTGAACACCGAGCGGTTTCGCCCCTCGGCCTTGGCCTCATAGAGTCCCTCGTCGGCCAACTGCACGAAGCCCGCAGTGCTGCGCTCCAGCGTCGGGGCAACGTACGCCACGCCGATCGAAACAGTCACGGCCGGGGCGACGCCCGAGTCGCCGTGCGGGATGCCCAGACCCGCCACATTCGAATGTATGCGATTGGCAATTTCCTGCAGATACTGCCGTGACGGGTCGTACAGGATCAGCGCGAACTCTTCACCACCGTAGCGCGCAGTGAAGTCCAATGGCCGCCGCGCTGATCGCACGAGTGCGGCAGCGACGGCCTTCAGACACTCATCGCCCGCTTGGTGCCCATGGCGATCATTAAAGCGCTTGAAGAAGTCTATATCGACCAGCAGCAACGCAAGAGTCACGCCTTCGCGCTGCGCCATCTGCCAAACCGTCACCAGGTGCTCGTCGAAGCGGCGGCGGTTGTACAGGCCCGTGAGGCCGTCACGCGCGGCCGTTTCAGCGAGCATCCGCTGTTCGAGGAAGTGTGTGCGCGTCTCCATTTCGAACGAATAGGCGGCAGTCGCGCCGACGATGTTCGCGATCAGCAGCACCAGCGTGTTGTAGAGCACTCCCGCTTCGGGTAGCGCACTGAAGATTGCCACCATCAGGTACGTACACCAGATGAGCGCGTTCGCGCGCAGCGCCTCGTAGAACAGCAGCCCGACGAGATAGTAGACATAGACAGAGCAGAGCAGCACGCCAACGAACAGGATCTGCACGCCGGCCTGGGCTGCGCGCGACTCGACCAGCACCACGGCCAGGCCGATGAAGGCGACGACGAACGGCGCGTATCGTTGATAGACCCTGTACGCTGCGCGGTGATAGGTCAGCGCGAGCAGCACGCCGATCGGCGGCAGCACCATCGCAAACTGCAACCAGTACATGCTGCTGTGGATGGCAGTACCGAGCACAAGCGTGTTCAGCATTCCGAATGCAAATACGATCGCAGTTGCGAGGAAAAGATTGGAGCGCACCTGGGGCAGGCGGGCGCGAACCTGCTCGCGACGAAACTCGCGCTCCAGATCCTTCTCGAAGCGCAGCCATGGGAATCCGGCTCGCAGCTGCCGTGCCGCGGCGGACTCGTCGATAATCAGTTTTTGCGTCTCGTCTGGATTCAAAGCTCACACCGCTACACAGCGGCCCGCCCTCTAATTGCCCTCAATATGTCTAGTAGACACTGTGGCTAGCCTGCAAAACTGAGCGGCGGCGCACGATTCTCCGCGAGCATCGTGGCGCGGACGCAGCAATGGCTTCAAAACCGGCAACTCATCACATCTTCGCAAGACCCCCGTCAAATCCAGGCGGCGATGTGCAGCGGCGTGAGCCGCCAGCACCCCCCACAACGGCAGCCTCAGCCGCCGGCCACCGCCACCTCGCCACGCCTAGCGAGCGAACGCCCGGCGAGAAAGCTTGCGCACACGACGGCTATCACCGCAGCGCCGAAGGCGAGCCCATAGCCCTCGCTCCAGGCGGCAAACGCAGGCGCAACGAGCCGTGCGGTGCCGAGCAGCGCCACCAGCAGGCTCACGCCACCGACCGCGAGGCCCATCACACGCGAAGCGACGCGTGCACGCGCGTCGGCATGCGCTATCAAGCGCGCGATGAACAGGCCGTTGCAGCCATCAGTGAGTAACATGCCGGCAAGAAAAAGCAGACCGAGCGCGATCACATCCGCAAGGCCGCCGCACTGCGTGCCGGCGACTGCAAACAGGATGGCCTGACTGACCGTATCGAAAGACAGAGCGAACAGCGCTCCCACCGCCATGACGACCCAGGGGCGATGAACCCGGGTCAGGCGGCCAAGGTAGCGAGCCTTCAATCCCACGGCGGCGACAAGCTCGTTGGGACCTGCGCTGAAAACGGCCCGCAGGTTGATCACGCCCAGCAACGTCAGGAACAGGATGGAGGTCCACGCGCCACTGACCTCGAGCCAGCCCGGCGCTTGCCAGCGCACGGCTGCGCCGCCGACCAGCGCTGCGATCGCGACGACGACAACTCCGTGTCCAAACGAAAAGAGCGCGCCGGCATAACGGGCGTGGGCGACGCCGGCGCGGCGACCGAACCGAGTCAGGCCATCTATCGTCGCGAGGTGGTCCGCATCCAAGCCATGCCGCATCCCGAGCAGGAATACGACCGCGGCGAGGGAACTGAAATCCGTTGGCAGACTGGGCACTGCGACACCGGTATGAGGATTTCTAGAACCTTCATACTAAGCGCCCAGCGGCCGTCGGCGATAGCGGTTTTCCGCAGGCCTCAGTAACGGGGCTTGAGGTGCACGTGCGGCTCGTGGCCCGCGACGTATGGCGCATGGGTGTGGTGATTGCCCCGCTCCACGCTGACCAGATTGAGTGCGCCATGCCGGACGCCAGGCTCAGCCGTCAGCTGGCCTGCCAGCGTGCGGACCGCGCCGACCGGGCCCTGCAGGATCACGCTCTCAAGGCAGTTTTCGTGATCGAGGTGCACATGCAGGCTCGCCACCGTCAGGTCGTGGTGAGCATGCTGGTGCTCGGCCAGTCGCTCCGCCAGCTCGCGCTCGTGGTGGTTGTAGACGAACGACAGGCTCGCGACGCAGTGGCCAGTCCCCTGCTCCCCCACCTCCAGCTCGAGCCGCGCGCGGATCAGGTCACGCACGGCCTCACTGCGGTTGCCGTAGCCCCGCGCGGCGATGAAGGCATCGAAGTCGCGTGCCAGTTCGTCGTCAAGCGAAATCGTGAATCTTTCCATGCCGTCTCCCGCCGCCGTCAGTCGCGGAAATAGTCACCGAGGTAGTCGCGGAATGGCTTCTGCGGTGCCGCCTCAAGGCGTTCCTGTGCCTCCAGCGACTCCTCCGCCTCGGTCGAGAACTCGGCGATTTTCGCCTCGTCCGGGGCGTGCAGGTCGGTGAAGTAAGACTTGTAGGTCGCTGACATACGAAACGCCAGATCAAAGAACGACTCGCCAGTGTCGCGCATTTCCTTTAGCAGCCGCGCGGACGGCGTCGCCGCGGGATCTGCGAGCTTCTGCACCTGGATCGCGAGTGCAGCTGAGTAGGGCTTGGCCGGGTCGCCCTGGTCGAGCAACTCGCAGGTAGCCTGCATCGCGTCGAGAATTTCACCAGCCCAAACCCGCAGATCAGCAGGGCGGCCGTCGTAACTCAGCGTAAGGCCCGGCTCCCGGCCGCGGCGCGCGACCGTGACGTGGTTGCGGTCGAGCTCGAGCTGCGCGTCTAAAGTCAGTGGCGCACTGGGCGCGACCGCGCAGAACGCGGCAAAAGCCTCGAGGAAACGCAGCTTGTTCTGGTTCACGCCTACAGGATCCAGCGCGCTGACGTCGAGCGAACGCATCTCCACGTACTCGACGCCCGCCCGCTTGAGCGCCTTGTTCGGACGCTCGCCGGAACGCGCCACGCGCTTGGGGCGGATGAAGGCGTAGTACTCGTTCTCGATCTGCAGTCGATTAGCGTTCAGCTGCCGCCACTGTCCGTCGACCTCGACGCCCAGGCGCTGGTAGTCGGGACTCGGAGTCGAAATCGCAACACTCAGGTCGCGTACGTACTCGTTTAGCGAGTTCACCGAGATTGACAGCTCCGACTGGCTCTTGTTTCGGTAGCCGAGGTCGCTCATCCGCAGCGAGGTTGCATACGGCGCATACAGCGTTCCCTGACCGAACTCCTCCAGGCCATGGTCGTCGTGACCGGCCACGAACGAGCGGCACACCGCCGGCGACACACCGAACAGGTAGTGGACGATCCAGCCGTGCCGGCGGTAATTGCGCAGCAGTCCGAAATAGGTCTCGGACCTGAAGTCCTGCCCCACATCGTGGCGGCCGAGCACCGCGCCGAAGACATCCCAGAACTGGGACGGGAAGGAGTAGTTGAAATGCACCCCGGAGATCGCCTGCATGATCCGTCCATAGCGCAGGCCAAGGCCCTCACGATAGACGCTCTTCATGCGACCGATGTTGGACGTACCAAAGCGTGCAATGGGAATACTGGCGTCGCCATTCAGGCGGCACGGCATGCTGGTTCCCCACAGCAGCTCATCGCCAAGGTGCCGGTAGACGAACTGGTGCAGGTCAGTCAGGTACTGCAGCAGCTCCCAGGTGGTCGTGAACGTCGGCGTGACCAGCTCGATCAGCGCTTCCGAATAGTCGGTCGTGACATGCGGGTGGGTGAGCGGCGACCCCAGCGCGGACGGATGCACGCTCTGCGAAATTCGCCCGTCGGGCGTCACCCGCAGCGACTCCTTCTCGACGCCCTTCAGCCCGCCAAGCAACACGCCACGCTCACCGGAATTGATCAGTCCGGCGAGGTGTCGCTCGTAGCGGCGGTCGATGCGCAGTGGGGGCACGCGGGGCTCGTTCGGTCGATGAAGGGCCGCCATTGTAATGGAAGCCGGCGGCCGGCTACGCCCGAACACCGGCGGGGGCCTCAGACCCTGAATTCAACCCTGGCGCGGGTGCCCCGACCGCCGACTCCAGCCGCCAGCTCGAACCGCGCCAGGTGCAATGCGACAATATCGCTGACGATCGCGAGCCCCAGACCGCTGCCCTCGCCGGGCGTGCCCGGCGCACGGTGGAAGCGCTGCAGCACCAGCGATCGCTGCTCGGGTGGGATTCCCGGGCCGTCGTCCTCGACTTCCAGAAACGCCCCACCAGGCATTGTGCCGCACCGCAGCGTGACTACGCCGCCCTCCGGGACATAGCGAAGCGCGTTGTCCAACAGATTGGCGAGCAGCTCGCTCAACAGCCATTGCACACCGCGAACGGTCGCGGGCGCCGCCTCGGCACCGAGATCGATGCGCCGCGCCAACGCACGATCAAGTTGTGTACCGATGGCCGTTTCGACCAGCGTCGCCAGGTCCACCTCGACAAAGTCCCGATCCAGGGTCGCCGAGCCCTCGGCGCGCGCCAACGTCAGTAGTTGGTTCGCCGTGTGCGCGAGCCGCTTGAGACCTTCGCGCACGGCCACGACCTGACCCTGGACCGGCAGCGCGATGCCGTCGCGTTCCAGCAACTCGAGCTGTGCCTGGACACCGGCGAGTGGCGTGCGCAACTGGTGCGCCGCGTCCGCCACGAACTTCTGTTGTGCCACGGAGGTCGCGCGTACCTGGTCTAGCAACGCGTTCAGCGATACGACCAGCGGGCGCACCTCGGACGGAACCCGATCGACGTCCAGTGGCCGCAGGTCGCGCGCCTCGCGCGCAGCAATCTCGTCGCGGAACTCCAGTAGCGGCCGTAGGCCACGACGCACGCCGATCAACACTAACGCGACGACCGCGACCAGCTGCAAGACATCCAACGTCAGCGTCGCTGTGATCAGCGGGCGAGCCGCCGCATCACGCACTTCGGTTCGCTGCGCGACGACAAGCGTCAGCGGCGCGCCAGCGGCAGTCATTCGATACCAGGCGATCCGCGTCATGCCGATTTCCGCCAGCTGCGCCGTCGCGTAGCTGATCGGTGCGGCCGCCACCCCGGGAAGCGCAGGAAGGCGCACGTCGCCAGCCAACCAGCGTCCATCGTCGCCGCGCAGCGCATACAGCGGCGCGCGGCCCTGCTCCTCGCCAAGCTGCACCAACACAGCGGACGGCAGGCTGACCGTCGCGCGTCCGTCATCGCCCAGCCGCACACGCGCGGCAATCACGGCCGCGGCATCGGCGAGCTGACGATCGAATGCCGCGCGCAACGGACCGACGACGACCAGGTAATCGAACAGCAGCGCCAGCAACAACAGGCCGCCGAGCGGCACCAGCAGCAGCATAAGCAGCCGCCGCGCAATCGACGTAGGCTGCGGCTCAGACGCCCGGTTCATCGAGTCGGTATCCCAGACCACGCACGGTGCGAATCGCGACCGCATCGCCGAGTTTGCCGCGCAGCCGCGAGACGTATACTTCAATTGCGTTCGGCGTCAGCTCGTCGTCCCAGCCGCCAATTGCCCGCAACAGCCGCTCCTTGCGCACGACGCGGCCGGCATCAAGCGCGAGGCACTCAAGCAAGGCCCACTCGCGCGGCGTCACCTCAAGCGGGCTGCCAGACAGCAGCGCGGTGCGACTGGCGAGATCGAGACTAAGCGGCCCCACATGCAGTTCGGCACTGGTCGCCGAACGCGTCCTGCGAATCAATGCGCGACAGCGTGCCGCAACCTCCGGCAACTCGAATGGCTTGACCAGATAATCGTCGGCACCGAGATCGAGCGCGTCGACCCGATCGGCGAGCCCGTCGCGTGCGGTCAGAATCAGAATCGGGGTTGTGTTGCCGGCGCGACGCAAGCGACGTACCAGGGTCAGACCATCGATCTGCGGCAGGCCGATATCGACAACCGCGAGGTCGAACTCGCCCGTGCTGAGCGCAGGCTCGGCCTGTTCCGCGCTGCCGACGCGATCGACGACGAAGCCGGCCTCGCCAAGTCCGCGCTTGAGCGCGTCGGCCACCAACTCATCATCCTCGACGATCAGGATTCGCATCGTGGCAGCGTAGCGCAACGCGGCATCACGGCGCAGCCCCCCGCTCGGCGAGCCAGCGCGCGACGTCGGCCTCGAGAACCTCGAGCGGCAAGGGGCCGTGGATAAGCAGCTCGCGATGGAACGCCTTTACGTCGAAGCGCGCTCCGAGCGCGCGGGAGGCTTTGAAGCGCAGCTCGCGCAGGTCCAGCGCACCGACGCCATACGCAAGCGACTGTGCGGGATTTGCGATCACCCGATCCAGCTCGGTCGCCGCCTCCCCGGGCGCGAGTACGCAGTTGGCCAGGAGGTAGTCGAGCGCCTGCTGGCGAGTCCAGCCCTGGGCGTGCATGCCAGTATCGACGACCATGCGCGCAGCCCTCAACAGCTCGGCGGAAGTGGCGCTAAGCGCGCTCGCGCCAGCGACATAGACACCCAGCTCCCGACCTAGCGACTGCGCGTACGCACCCCAGCCCTCGCTGTAGGCGAAATAGCCGCCGTAGCGCCTGAAACTAGGCAAATCGCCCGCCTGTCGTTGCACGGATACCTGCAGCAGCTTGCCGGGCTCGACCTCGCGCAGGTAGAACGCGTCGATCTCGTACTTCGGCCGAACCTTCAGCTCGGCGGTATTGACGTAGAGAATCGCGACACGCACACCATCCGCGGATGCCGGCCGGAATGACAGCGGCGACGCGCCAGCGCTGCGAGCGGAGTCGAGCGCACGAATCTCGAAATCTGCCGTCGGCAGCTCGATCAACTCGCCGAGCCGCGCACGCACGCGGCTTTTCACCGCCTCGTAGCCCGCGACGAACTCATCCTCGTTGTCGTAGTAAGCATGTGGATCGGCGCGCATCGCCTCACCGAACGCGCGCCGCTCGCCACGCAGGCCTAGCTCGGCCCCGAGCCGGTCGACCTCGGCGCCGAGCCTACGCACCTCGTCGAGCCCAAGCCGGTGAATCTGCTCTGGAGTGAGCGCAGTAGTCGTCGCGCGGCGAACCTTGTATGCGTACCAGGCGCGCCCCTGTGGCAGATCGCTCCAGGCAACCGAGGCGCGCGCCCGCGGCAGGTACTCCTCACGCAGGAATTCGTACAGGCGGCGATACGCCGGGTTGACGCGCTCGATGACAGCCGCCCTGTACGCGGCTCGCAGCCGGGCCTGCTCGGCCGGCGGCACGGCCGCCGGGAAGCTGTTAACTGGCCGCATGAACAGGCTCTGCGCAACTGGCACGGCAGTCACCGCATGGATCGGTGGCAGCATCCGCTCAACGACCGTTCGCGGCAGCACGTAACCACGGCTGAGCCCGCGACGCAGGTTGGTGATCACCTGGTCGAGCCAGATGACGTAACCGTCCAGTCGCCGCAGCCAGTTGTTGTAGTCGCGCACGCTTGCGAACGGTTGCGCACCTGCGCCACTGCCGAACTGCGCCATCAGGCCAGGCATTCCGCCGGTGGACGATAGCGGCAGCAGCTCCGCTGGATAGCGGAAACCCTCGATCTCCAGCTGCCGGTCCCAACGAAAGGCGTCAAAAGTGAGCCGATCGCGTGCCGACAGGGCCGCCACGTTGATGCCGCCCAATGCCGCCAGCGCGCGCTTCTCGAGGGCGTACTCGCGAGCAAGATGCGCACTACCAATGGAATTGGGCAGGTCAGCGTCGTAGCGATGATCAGCCAGCAGCGTCGCATGCAGTGGCCGCAGCCGCAGGTGCGCCTGCCAGTAACCTTCGACGAGACGGCCGAGCGCGACACTAGCGGCCGTCGGCTGAGGCGCCGGTGAAGCACCCGCAACGGCTGCGACGCAGAGCGCGAGCCAGAGAACGGCACGGCAGACAGGCAGGCGTTTCTTCATCCAATCCCCCGACCAGGCCGGGACTACAAACGTCAGGCGGCTACCGCGAGACGCCTCGAGACAACGAGGTAGCGCAGGTTCAGCAGAACCGCCGAGACCGTCAGGCCGGCGATCAACCCCCACCACACACTTACTGGACCTCCACCCTGCACGATGCCACCCCAGAATGCGAGTGGAAAGCCGACCGCCCAGTAGGAGCAAATCGTGATGCCGAGCGGCCAGCGTGCGTCCTTGAACCCACGTAACGCGCCCATCGCACCCACCTGCAGCCCGTCGGAGACCTGGAAGACGCCCGCCAGCAGCAACAGGCGCGCCGCAAGGCTGCGCACCGGCAGGTCGTGCGTGTACATCGCCGCGATGGCGTCGTTGGCCACCGACAGCGCCAGGGCCGAGCCGACCATCAGCAGCGCGCACAGACCGATGCCAACGAAACCCGCTCGCCGCGCATCGATACGAGCGCCACGGCCCAGAGCATGGCCGACATGAATGGTCGTGGCCGAATGCATCGACACAGGCACCATGAACATGAACGCCGCATAGTTGAGCGCGATCTGGTGGGCCGCGACGGTCGTCTCGCCCAGCGTTCCCATCATCAGGCCGGCAGCGGAGAAGAGCGCACTCTCGGCCACCATGCTGCCGCCAATCGGAATGCCCAGCGCAAGAATTTCGCGGATGCGACCTCGATCCGGCCGCTCCCGCCGCCCGAAAAGCGCATACGGTCGATAAACGCGATGGCGCAGCACATGCAGCAGCATGAAGCCGAACATGATCCACTGCACCAGCGCCGTGGCGACACCGGTTCCTACCGCACCCAGCGCCGGCATGCCGAAGTGGCCGTACATGAAGATCCAGTTGCCGAAGATGTTGGCCGCAAGGCCCGCCAGGGCGACGGTCATCATCGGGCGGGTCCGGCCTAGCCCCTCGCTGACCGCACGCAACGCCTGAAAGCCCAGCAGGCCGGGGATGCCAGCGGCTATCGCGTGCACGTAACCGACCGCCTCAGGCACCACGCGCGGGTCGATGCCGATCAGTGTCAGTACCGGCCGCACCACCGCAAGACCCAGCAGCAACAGCACCGCAAGGCCCACGCCGATCCAGGCTCCCTGGCGGGCATAGCCGCCGACGAGATCCATGTGGCCGCCGCCGTAGGCGTGCGCGACCAGCGGCGACAGCGCGGTCATCGTGCCCAGCCCGATGACCAGGAACACCGAGTAGTAACTCGAACCGACTGCGACGGCAGCCAGCGCATCGGCGCCCAGCTGGCCGGACATGACAGTGTCGGCCAGTGACATGCCAGCGACCGCGAGGTTGGCCACCAGCAGCGGCAGGCCAAGCCGCAAAATCGCGCGCGCATCGGCCCGCACGCCGCTGACGCGGGTGGCTGGCGCACCAAAGTTGGAATCAGGAGATAAGCACGGCTGCACGGACGGCATTCTAGGAGAACTGCGCCGGCGCGGCGGCACTACCGCCGGCCAGGAGCCGCGACAGCGGCCGGCTGGATCAGCCCTGTACGGCGAAGCGTGGCCGGAAGCCGCTCGCGGTCCGTTCCACGCGCACGGTGTGCTCGCCCGCGAAATGGGCAGGGACCAGCCTCGCGCCACTGTCAGCGGCTCTGGCGAGGACACGCCGGCGTGAGGTGCGGGCCTGCTCGGCGTCTTCGCAGAAGATGCTGTTCCAGTCGGGGTTCAGGATCTGCAGGGGGTGATGCACCACGTCCCCGCAGAAGATCGCCGTCTCGCCGCCACTCGACAGCGTGATTGTCATCGAGCCAGGTGTGTGGCCGGGTGCCGGGTCGAGCCGTAGGCCC
>SESH01105949.1_pt1 | contig 26923 bp, 24 predicted proteins | sample 3171561 | NCBI WGS metagenome assembly SESH01 (sample SAMN10866947, study PRJNA518727) | freshwater metagenome | biome: subpolar coniferous forest; feature: holomictic lake; material: water; isolation source: holomictic Lake 442 2011 16.5 m and 2014 13 m | place: Canada: near Kenora, Ontario
CCCTGTCGCCTTCCCGCTAATACACTTTTCACCCTTGAACATGTCTTTCATCTTAAATATACGCATATATTCTCCTAGATAAACTCGGGCGCTTTGCCCTTGTCTAAATTATGGCCTTTAGTTTTCTGAATGTCAAATTCCTTAATGATATCGGTAATATCCTTCATATTTTGATAATTAATCCTAAAAGTTATAAACGTTCCGGGCCAACCAGCGATAGCCGTGTGCCGACACCCTTCTCTGTCAACTGTAAGACAGGATTTTCCAGATATCAATTGCAAAAAACCGCCGGAACGTTTCATAAGCTCACAGCATACCGGCAACCCAAGCCCAGCATTGTGATACCGATCTTCTCTCTTCTCCGGATCCTTTTTTCTATTATGAGTTCCTGACACATGCGGCTCTAACGCTTTTTGCAACGCTCTCTCATCAGAAGTGATCTCGGATGCGATCATCTGGTTTCCAAGGAGATGCCGCCGTATACCGATCCCGCAATCCAGGATAACACCATCTACTGAATGATTCCGATAAAGCTGCGCCTGCACAATGCAACCAATAGGCGACGCCGCGTGCTGCAAAGCATTATCCATCAATTCCGAAAGCGCATACTTCGCCTGCGCCTCGCCGGGCGCTTTGGAATTCGCAAAAATCACATTCACGGTTTTTTGCGCAACTGCATCCGTTGCATCCATATTAGCAACTTCGGTTATTGGAACAAATCGGCCGGTCGAATCATGCCTCCGGAATTTCTCCTCCGTCAGCGACTCAAGATCCGGGCAGCTCTTAAAAAAATTGACCCGTTGCAGATACCGGTTAACGTCTGTGTCCGCGGATCGAAAAGAAGCCGGGTGGCAGGTCCTTTTCTCACCCGGATTTATTCGGCAATGAAGCTTAAAAACACCGTACAACAACGCCAACGTCGAAGGATGAAAGAATGGAACCCGCTCCATATCTACGGACAACGGACCCGTGATATTGCAAAAATCAACCCGCTTGAGTAACGCGAGATGATCCGTTCCCTCATTGTAATCAAGAACTAAATTCATATGTTGCGCCTAGGCCTCTCTTTCCGCACAAATGATACCCTCGAAAAAAACTGTATGCCAGCACTATTAGACCTTCTCTTTTGTCGCTTTTCTGCACGATAACGACTACCTTTAACGAGCTAATGTCGCTTTTTAAATAGAAAGCACCATTAGGTCGAAGCTAACTCTCTCCAAATGGCGTCAAGAGCATGGCACGAATCATCACCGTCCATTGAACTGCGGGAAAGTCAAAACTAAAACAACATTCGCTGCAGAATAGTCGGGCGATATTTTGCTCAAAATCCAGTTAATTGCCAAGCCCCCCCCTCAAAAACGTGTGACCATTTTGTGCCACTATTGTGCCTTAACTCTGTCTTGGAAAGTTCCACAAGAGTTCCACATGGACGGTTTTTGAGGGGGAAAGAAAAAACCCACCACCCACACAAATTATGTGAGAGTGATGGGTTAGATAGAGTCGGGGTGACAGGAATTGAACCTGCGACATCTTGCTCCCAAAGCAAGCGCTCTAGCCCCTGAGCTACACCCCGATGCAATTCAATTATAACGATTTACGGCTTTTTCCTCTAAGACATTATTGACTGTTTGTGCCGCTATTGTGCCTCTCATCCCCTTTTCTGCAACGCTCATGACAGAGAACAGTTCCACAACAAGGGCGTCCCACCCTATGGATATTTGTCAGCCTCGCAATAACCCCCAACCCTCTATTTACAACCACTGAGAATAACGTCAACGACCCGCCGGTGTCTTTGGCTGGGATTATTCTGATAGTACGATTTTACAAGTTCCGCAATTTCATTCTTCGATAACTCGGGATAAAGTTCCGGCCATAAACCTGGGTTAAAAACGGTCATGGCATCAACCACCCCCGACAAGTAGAGGATTGCACCATAGGCACCCGCTTCTCCACCTTCTTTCACATCCATGGCTTTAATAATAAAATCTCCATTCGGAGACCCTTGTTGATCAAATAAGCCTGAAGATTCCTCCTCCGCATACCCGCTTCCAAGCCCCACCAGCAGCAACAAACAAATAAGCGCTGCCACTCTCTGGATTTTATTCATTTCATACCCCCTCATATTTTTCCCAGGCCTTGGCCGGATCACTCGACTGCAACACATTCAAAGTTAGAACTGCTTCTGCCCTCTTCAGGTCCAGGGATGACTGACGCGGGCGCGGGCCAAGAGACGGCTCGGCTCCAAAGACCGGATAACCTTCGCAACTATTTCATAAGAGAGGAAGTCTCGCTTCGTTCTTCAGCCCCGTAAAAGGACTCGCCGTCTTAAAATTTATTCCGCCGCAAATAAATAGCCAACGACTATTCGCTCTTTAAAAAACGTCCCGTTCCGGTTTCACAAAAACAGAACGGGACAAGTTTTATTGAGACCTCTATCGACCCGCTACTCGTCTCATGCCTTCATAGCTTCATCAGCCTTTTCAACGGTTTCGTAAATCTCTACGTATGGCAGAAACCCGGTGATTGAAAGAACTTCGTGCACGGTCGGTAAAAGGGACGTCAGCATCAATCGCCCTTCGAGGCCTTTTACGCGTTTAGCCAGAGTCAATAGCACTCGCATGCCAGCGCTTGCGAGATAAGTTACTTCTGAAAATTCCAGAATCATATATTTTTTCCCTTCCTGGAACATCTGAAGAAGCCGGGACTCAACCTCCGGCGCTTCGGCTGTAGACAAGCACCCCTTAAGAAACACAATGGTGATGGAGCCGGAGGTTTTTTCTATAATTTCCATGGAACAACATCCTTTCTTTCTAATCGTTTAACCAACCAATATTTAACGCCCTAGGGACTCTGTATATTTTTTGTAAATCCAGTAAAACTCCTGAAGCACAGTGGCCGCCTGTTCCTTGTCCTTCGCTGGCAGCATCACTACCCCCATAATAACCGCATCCAGCCCCTCTTCTTTCAGACAGGCCATAAGGGGCAAGATCTCCTGCCGGAAATATTCCGTTAGCGCGGGGTTCATAAGCAAAGCCATTAATTTCTCGATAGCTTTATCCCACGCTGCAGAATCCCTGTTTCCCAAGGCCAGGTACGCCAGGGCCGCGAGAGCCTGTACGCCTAAATCACTGTCACCTAAAAGGGGTTCTACCTGAGACAGGAATTCCGCGGCTCCTTTTTTCACCAGAACCTTGAGCCCCGCAGCTTTTTCTTCGGAAGATTTTCCTTCAAGCAGGCTCAGAAGATTAATCCCGACGGTAGCCTTACGTTCAGGAACCTGCCACAAGGCAACAATAGCCGCAGCCCGTACTTGCGGGGCGGGGTCATGGATCATATCTTCGAGAGAAAAATCTATATAATCCAAATTCAACTCAGACAGCGCCTCTATGACCTTACAGCGCACCATAAAGTCGGTGTGACCAAGCAGTCCATGAACAAAGTGGGGCATATCCCGGACAGGTTGGTGCTCGATGAGATAGCGCGCCGCTTCGGAACGCACCATGGAAGATTTGTCCTCCGTCATAAAGTGTTCCATACGCCGTTTGAGATAGAATGATAAAAAATGGTTCTGTTCTATCGTCGTGAATTTTCGCACAGCCTGGATCGAAGCCGTTCTGAGTTCTTCGTCAGGATGAGACATTAACTGCGTGATGACCCTCAGCGCCGGAAGATGCCCCAGCCGCGTTAAAGTCCTCACAGCCACCAGCCTGGCCGCCTTATCTTCCGTCTGAACAATGGCGAGCAGTTTTTGGATTGCCATCGGGTTTCCCCGTTCGTCAAGCGACTCCACGGCGTCCATGAAGGTCTGGCGATCTTTATTTTTTAAATTATCCACTATGGCTTGGACATATTTCTTCTGCCCGCCAAGCGTCAGAAATAGCCAATATCCTGAGATAACAATACCCGCGATCGTAATAATATCAAAGGGACTTACTCCGCTTTTATGCAAAAAGCTGTTTCGCAGGATAATGATAACAATCCCGCCGAGGATGCCTCCTATGGGATTGACAATGCCGTCAATGACGCCTCGGACCCTTGCCCGCAATTGGCCGGGAACGGCATTAAGCGCAAGCTGAAATGAATTGCCCTGGACAGTCGTGCCGATCATATCCCATGAGAAACGCAGGAATAACCCGGGAATAAACGTAAAGCTCGAAAGGATCGCGCCGAAGCCCGCCAGAACGGTAACTGGCAGGATACTGAGGCCGCGGCCCACGCCTAACCGGCGCACTATCCCGCCGGTCAGAAATGCCTGGATGATCACAGCGACGATATTAAATCCGATCGAATAATAGCCGTAAAACGCGCTCAGCTTCTCTTCGGTCGGGAATGTCACGTTCATGATCCTTGTATATTGAAAATCCTGCAAGGAACCAACGATCCAGAACAACGCCGCCACGCCGACTAAAAGCTTCATGAGCGGTGAACTCATGAAAAAAGCGTAACCCTCTTTCAGATTTTTTACGCGCCCTTCTTTCTTAACCCTGCTGTCCTGAGAAGGGCCCTTCGCACCATGCAATTCGCCGCCGTAGAATTTGCGGAATATCATGGTCAAGGGGATAAGAAGGAGAACTGCCAGGGACCATACCACGATGAGATTGGCCGTGCCGATCCTAGAAACCATCGCATGAATAAACAACCCGCCGAGGATACCCCCGACAATGCCCGCGGTGCCTATGATAGGATAGAGGCGCTTGCCCTGACTTGGGCGAAAAACGTCGTTAGCGATCGTCCATACCTGGGTGCCGAGCATGGAATTCCCTACCCCATGGGCAAAAAGCACAAGAACAAAAAATAAGATCAAAGACAAGTTGAATATGGTATCGCCTTCATGCCGCGCGGAAACAAAAAAACGGGATATAAACAGCACGATACCGGTCGCCGCTGAAAAAAATATCAGCAATTTGTCTCTTCTTACCGTGTCGGCGAACATAAGATAAATGGACGAGCCGGCGACGCCAAGAAGGCTGATGCATATGTAGGCATAAGGAAGATAATCAACGCCCAATCGCTTAACGAGCATGGCGTTGACAGCCGTCCAACCAATGACATGGCCGGTGGCTAACACCGCACTCATGGCCCAAAGCAGGAAAACTTTACCCCACTCTTCTTTTCTTATGTCGATGAAGCTCATCTTATCTCCCCTGTTGCTTTGACCGGTTCCAGAGTAGCTGTTATTTCCATAGGCGCCTCCGCCTTGGGAAGCTGAATGCTCATCTCTTTCCCGTTGAAAGAGCCATAGGGCTTTCCGTCAACGGTCACGGCTTTTAGTTCAACCGCCCCGGCGGGAAATGAAACAGGCTGGACGTAGAATGTCCATGCCTCGGCGCGGGGAGCAGCCTTGAAGTGAAGCGTTACCGGGCGCTGCTTGACGAGTAAATTCGTATAAAGATGGGAAAAATACGCCAGCTCCGTATCATGATAGCCGCTTTTGGAATGGCTGCCTTTATCCGAACGGTCCCCCAGAAGATAGGGCGTACCGTCCGACTGAGCCTCAAAAAAAGTCCCTCCGTCATCATGATCAAGAAAAGCCAGGTTATAAAATGCCGCTCCATAACGCGCCGTATCAAGGTATTTAATATTTTTGGTCGTGGCATAAAGCACATAGTTCGCGAGTATCCCCTGTTCCTGCTGCCACCAGGCCTTGCGATCATGCCAGGTGAACTCATAGCGGCCGGTCTTAGGATCAGGTTTGCGTTCGATCACGTCATACCATCCGCCCCGGCGCCGGTCCTCACCATGAGGGATCATCGCGGCCGCGCAATTCTCCGCTGTCGCGAGAAAGGACAGCTCGCCTGTCAGATGATAGAGGCGCGTAAGGCACCAGCCTATCTTTAAATTATGCCCTACCACGCCGCGGTTCTGCTGCCAGGCATACGTTAGATCAGGAACCCAAAAGCGGTCAAACCGTTCAAAGACAAAAGGGCTATTCTTGTCCGGAAAATGTTTAGCGATCAGCCGGCCCAGTTCATCCAGCCGTTTTAAATATTTCGGGTTGTGCGTTCCCAGGTACAAATTTTCTAAATAGGCCGGAAGATGATCGCCGACAGAATTCCAATTCTTTTTAAACCTGTTCATCGGGCTGACATCCGCAGAGCTAAAGGTTTCCGGGGATATGTGTGAAAAGTACCCCTGCATTAAGGGGTCCGAGGGATCTTTATCCCAATAATATGCGTCCATAAAAGCGACGGTTTTCTCAATATCAGAAAGGACCTGCGGGTCGCCGGTGATCCGGTAATACTGTGTCAGGCCTGCCAGGCAGTAGATCTGCTCGTAGAGAGGTAGGGTATCCCTGTCATCGGAGAACAGCGAGGGAAGAATCTTTTTCCCGTCTTTGACCGCATGAGCCCAGTAGACATATTTGCCGTCCGCTGACTGGTAACGCATTGTATCCCGCTGATAATCGACAAGGGCGGTCGCCCCTTCAAGAGCTTTAGGGTCGGCTGTCATGATATAGGTTGATGAAAGGCCGTAAACCAGCCGGGATAAAGTGGTTGTCTCCTGAAGGTTCACACTTTCATCGCGCTTCTGGCCTGACTTAGTAACATTCGTCCGATAGAGAGCGGCATTCATCGGTTCGGTGCCGGCAAATTGCGACTTTATCCAGAATTTTGATAGTTCCTTGGCCATCGACGACCACCAATCCGCGTCTTCAAAAACATAATCGCCGGATTTATCCCCGAATACCGTGATATCTTTGGCAACGAGTTCGCTACTGTCAGAATAAATAACGCCTGAAACCGAGATCAATTGGCCCTTTTCTGCCTTAAATATATCTTCCACAGCTGCCCGCCTGTTTTTGCCGTCATTCGACCGCACCAGATGAACTCCGGCGTTATCTGCCACGTCAATCTTTGCGGTAGTCTCATTCGCCAGCCGGATAACTATTGACCGCGTAGCCTTATCGACATTTACGATTACGCCCTGCAGCCGTTCCTCCCTTGCCCAAGGGATAGAATCCGCGAAAACCGCAGAAACAGAAACAATAAATATGGCCAGAGCGAAAGTATAAATGCGTAATTTTTTAAAAATAAGCCCGGGGTTTTTCATGGTATCTCCTTTTAAAATTATTCCACTTTTTTAACCAGGTATTCTCCGGTAACGATATTCGCTAAAAAACGATAGAGACCCGCTGTATCGGGCGTGAATTCAAAAGGAGCCATGCTTCCATGAAGGGCGAGCTTTCTATAGCCATCCCAGGGATAATCGTTAAACACCCAGCCCCAGCCCGCGTCATTGGCGGTATATTTATATTGATACGCCTTACCCTGGACAAGGCGGAGATCGCGGGAAAAGGTAATCCCGTCCGATGTTTCCATGTCATGAAGCACATGAAGAGGACTCCATCCCTCTGCCCCGTCATTTTCAAATTCCTCAAAGTTGCCGACGATCCGAAGGGAAGAAACCTCGGTAATGGGTTTGACCTCTGGGAATATACTGAAACTGTTTTTCACAGTATCTAGCCGTATCTCATATTCGCCGTCTTTCAACACCTGGAACATGATGTTGGATTCCTGTGGCAGGACATGCCATGTCTTACCCCAAACGCCTCCCGTTCCGATACCGTCGAGAAACCATTCGGAGTCGATAGAAAAATTCATAGCGTAAATGCCGTTTCCCGCCTCCCCGCCTTTTCGGGATAATATCAGCTTTTTGCTCCATATCCCATCTTCCCCTGGGGTCATCTCGTGCTCCTTCGCCTTGGGGTTCCAGGGATCAGCGATGATTGAACCATTCACCTGAATGGTATTTAGATTATTCGCACAAACCACCGCGGGTGAGATCGCATACCAGAATTCCTGCGGATTTACGGTAATCGTATATTCGCCATCCTCCGTAATTTTTATAACAATGCCGGAATCAGTGATCATCCCGTTCTTAGAGTCATACCCGCTTCCGGCGCAAAGTTTTCCGGGCTGTCCATTGATCGCGCAATATCCCCAATCGCCGATATGATTCGCTGAAAATAGAAATTGATACCTACCATCTTTATGCAATCCGCCTTTAGCCTTAAGGAATACTTTTTTTGACCAGGTGCCGTCGCCATGAGGGGTCATATCATGCGATTCTAAAGTTTCATCCATGATCTCCGCGGGATAGGTCCGTCTCTCATCCCGGCGCTCTTTGAAGTGTTCCTGGTCGTCATACACAAACCCATTGAGCTGCATAGAGTCTATCTGGGTCAAAGCGTCCACCTGAGGGGAAATGCTATAAGTTTTATTATTCGGGTCAAAGCTTATCGTGTATTGATCTTCTTTAGTAACCTTAAAAATAATATTATTGGCGTGGCGGATATTCTCTCCGGTTACAAGCTGGCTGATACTTTCGCCCTGCTTATAGACCTCGAGGAGCTCGTTATGGGTGGTGAACCGGATCGCATAGACCCCGTCAGCATTACGCCCCCCGCGGGGCGATAGAGAAAATACCCGGCTGTACAATCCGGTATTTTTGTCAAAGGTCATATCGTTTTCAGAGCGATAAGGGTTCCATTTTTCACGGGTGTCGTGCACAGTCCCCATGATCTGCGCGCTGGGCACCTGCGAAGGGAGAGGCGCCGGTTCTTCTTTGGCCCAGGCCGACAGAACCCCGGCAAACAGGCAACCGAGTACAAAAAAGCTTCGGCAGCCTGCTTTGAAAATCATACCCCTTTTTACGGTCATGCTTAACGCTCCTTATTTTTGAGCACTTCCACGATCTTATTCGAAAAGGCAATAGCGGATTCAGGAGCACAGCCGGTAATAAAAGGATGATCGTAAACCACGCTTGGGTTGGAACGGGATGCATCTTCCGCAAAAACAACTTTGCCCTTGGGCCCGACCGCATCCATAGCCAGATCCTGAAGCGGATAGAGATACCCGGGAGTCATCAAATCCGTCGGCTGATTATCGACCGTAGTGCCATAGAGAGGACGGTACCCCAGCTCACCATGAAAATCCCAAGCGCGCGGATGCGCGGTGATCTTCTTTCCGTAAATAATGCTTCTGTAGTTATTCGCCGGATCTCGAGTAAATACCAGCGATCCTACGCCATAACAAAGTGCCGCGCATATTTTGCCTTCTCGCGAGGCTTCAAGCAGCATCTCATGCACATGTTTACTGCCGTTCACATCAAGCGAAACCCCCGGGCCGCCGGCGATCACAATAGCATCATAATCGTCCATTTTGGCGTCATCGATCTTCAGGGCGTTCTCCCATTCGCGGCCGTCAACAAGCTCCTTCACTCTTTGACAAACCTCTGGCGGATTGGGCTTCACATTCTGAATCGCGTCCACAAAATCAGGGTCCACACTGATTTGAAACGGCAGCGGCTTCTTACCACGCGGCGTTGCCAAGACAACTTCAAAACCTGCTTTTCTGAGAATATCCCAAGGCGCCTGTATCTCTTCTCCCCATCCGCCGTAATTGGTCACCACGAGCAGCACTTTTATCGCTGCTCGCACCTCTTTTGGTTTTATCGCTTCCTGATCCGTGGTAGCCGCTAAACTGTCTTGAGGAAAAAAGCCGGCGCTTACAGCGCAAATGACGAGAGCAAAGCAATATGTTCCCATAACAGCCTTAATGAATTTACTCATTTCACCCCTCCCCTTTTTTTCCAGCCGGGCTTAAGATGCTTTGCCGACCAAGACAGCCACAGAATGCGGTCCTGCTAGAAATTCATTCTGGTTATCGAGCCTGATCTCTTTGTTTAATTCCGAAATATCACCCGGAGCAGGCATATCCGTGTTGGAAAAAACATGCCAGCTCCTATTCCCCGGCAATTCAGGCAATTCCACTCCGTGCATTTCCCAATGCATATTCATTACCGCATAAATATAGTCATCCTCGCTGGATAATAGAAACGCTAGCAGCCGCGAATCCGGAGACCAATCGGCACGGCAGGCTTTGGGGCCGCACCAGAATACATCCAATTTATTATGCCAATTTTTGTCGTCGCTATTCTTGTTTAAAACCGGGTGCGCCCGCCGAAAAGCTATCATCTTCTTGAAATAATTATAGATCTCCCTGCTCTTGTTCAATAATTCCCAGTTTAACCACGCCATTTCATTGTCCTGACAGTAGACATTATTGTTGCCCCCCTGACTTTTGCCTATTTCATCCCCGGAAAGCATCATCGGCACGCCGCGGCTTAGCATGAGAATCGTGGCGGCATTCTTGATCTGCTTTATTCTTAAGCGATTAACTTCTTTATCGGTGCTTTCGCCTTCCCGGCCGCAATTCCAGCTGTCATTATCATTAGCCCCGTCCCTATTATTTTCGGCATTGGCTTCATTATGTTTTCCGTTATAGGAGACCAGGTCCATCAATGTGAATCCGTCATGACAGGTGATGAAATTTATTGAAGGACAGGCTTCGCGCTGCTGCCACCGGTAAAGATCGGGCGAACCCGTAAGCCTCTGAGCCATGGCCCCCACCATGCCCGGCTCTCCTTTTAGAAACTTCCGCACATCATCCCGATATTTTCCATTCCATTCGGCCCAGCGGCCTGAGGACGGAAAAGAACCCACCTGATACAAGCCTCCCGCATCCCATGCCTCGGCTATAAGCTTGCATTTGCCGAGGATCGGATCAAATGCCAGGGTTTCCAAAAGCGGCGGGCTATGCATGGGGTCTCCGTCTTGGCTACGCCCCAAGATAGAGGCCAGATCAAAACGAAAACCGTCAATATGATAGTCTGCCGCCCAATACCTTAAACAATCCAATATCATATTTCTCGTTATAGGATTGTTGCAATTCAATGTATTGCCGCAACCGCTGAAATTATAATAATTTCCCTCGGGGGTCAGCATATAATAAGTCTTATTATCAATGCCGCGATACGATATGTAGGGACCGAGCTCATTGCCTTCGGCCGTATGGTTTAAAACAACATCAAGGATTACTTCGATACCGTTTTTATGAAAATCTTTGATCGTTGCCTTTAGCTCATCCACCTGCATCCCGTATTTACCGCTAGCCGCGTATCCCGCCTTAGGAGCAAAAAAACCGATATTGCTATAACCCCAATAATTGAATAATCTCTCGCCGGAGACCGGAGAAACGCGCACGTTGTCAAATTCATTGAACTCATGTATGGGCATAAGTTCCACACAATTCACCCCCAGCTCCTTCAAATAAGGGATCTTTTCCCGCAGGCCGGCAAATGTCCCGGGATGTTTTACCCCTGAAGAACGATGCGCAGTAAAACCGCGCACATGCATTTCATAGATGATCAGCTCATCGGTTGGTATTTCAAGCGGACGGTCATCCTCCCAATCAAAATCGTCAAAAAACACCTGCGCGCGGCTTGGGTAAACCTCATCACTCTCGAGCTCTTTTCCCCAGGTATCCCTGCCGCCGATACTTTTAGCATAAGGGTCGAGAAGAATCTTGGCCTTGTTGAACCGATGCCCAGCCGCCGGATCAAAAGGCCCATCCATGCGATAGCCGTATTCGACATTTTCGTAATCTAAATCAAAGACTACCATTGCAAAGACATTCCCTATGCGGAATTGATCCAAAAAGGGAATTTCCACAAACGGCTTCTTGTCATGTTTTTTAAACAGCACAAGGTCACACGCGGTGGCGTGTTTAGAAAAAACAGAGAAATTGACTCCTCCCGGCACGATCGTCGCCCCAAAAGGCAATGGCTTTCCGGCCCGCAACTTAAATCCTTTGTGCTCATGCGTGGGATGTAAATCAATGCGCTGCATTTTTATGCTCCAATGACTTTATCGCATCATCAACACTGAGAAAGATTTTAAAAAAGTTGCTGAAGCCGGTTACATTTATCACATCGGCCACCTCTTCTAAAAGCCCGGCAAAGGCCCATTGCCCGCCACTAGACTGCAATTGTTTGCCGACCAATAAAAGCAGTCGCAAACCCGCGCTGGAAACATACCCGCATTCAGACATATTCAGCACAATAGAGCCATTCACAACCACATCTTTCATTATTCGCTCTTCCGCTTCTTGAGAAGTAGTGCTGTCAAGGTGCCCCACGATATGTATAACCGTCACGTTGCCTCTGATTTCGGATTTAATTTCCATACGTCCCTACTTTCTTATTATTTTCTTCAACAGAAGCATATTTTTTCCGTTTTCCCGTTTATATTCCACCCCATCCATAACTTTACGCACTAAGAAAATCCCAAGCCCCCCTACTTTCCTGTCATCTAGCGACACGGTAACATCGGGTTCTTTGAACTCCAATGGATTAAAGGCTCTGCCATCATCTATAATCGTTGCCACAAATTCAGTAGCGCTCGCTGAGAGAATGACCGTTATCTCGTGCGCTTCTTTATCCGCATAGGCGTACGATTGGATATTCACCAAGACTTCCTCAACCCCAAGCTTGATCTCAGAGACAGTTTTCTCAGCCCACTTCTTATTTTCCGCGAAAATGCGCACCGTTTCCATCAACCGCGTTATTTCAGCTGCGCTATTTTTAATCACAAAGATTTTTTTATCTATAGTTTTATCGCTTCCGAAATATTGAAGAATGATCATTGCCATGTCATCTTTATTCGGCGCGCCCTGAGAAAATTCGCAAACCTTGTCATACACCTCCAAAACAATTTCCTTAACCGGCCTCTGACTCACCGCGAATATTTTTTCTCTTAACCGCTCCCCACCAAACAATTCCCATTTTTCATTAGCGGCCTCCGTGAAACCGTCTGTATACAAACAAATCATATCGGAGGGCCCAAGATGGATTTTATTGCATTGATAGACCACTTCTTCTGAAACTCCGACCGCGATGCCGGTATCGCTTTGAAGGAATTCAGCCCCTTCGCCAGAACGTATGACCAGCGGAGGCAGATGCCCCCCGCTTGAATACAATACCTCGCCGGTGGTTACGTTTAAAATACCGCAAAAGATCGTTATAAACATACATGAATCGTTATCGCGAGCCATTTCCTTATTAACCTTGTCCAGGATTTCATCCGGCGCCGACGCGCCTTTAGCGATCGCTTTAATCATTGTCTTTGTAACTGCCATATGAATCGCCGCGGGAAGCCCTTTTCCGGAAACGTCTCCTACCACGAAAAAAAGCCGCCCATCATCCATGAAAAAGAAATCATAGAAATCCCCGCCGACTTCTTTTGCCGGCTCCAGCATTGCGTGCACATCAAACTCGTGCCTGTCAGGGAAGGGAGGGAAAACTTTGGGCACAAGCCTCATCTGGATATCATGGGCGATTCTTAAATCGCTCTGCATCCTTTCGTTTATCGCCGTAGATTCGGTAAGTTCATTGATGTATTTTTTCAATGAGTCCCTCATATAACCAAAAGACTCGGCCAGTACGCCTACCTCATCTTTGTTGGTTATAGCAGGGAGATCAAAATCGAGTTTCCCTTTTCCGATCTTGCGCGCTGTCTCCGTCAGCATCTCTAGCGGATGCGTAATGGATGTCGCGATGAGAAATAAAATCACAGAAAGAACACCTAAGCCCATAAAGCCAAGCACAATTACGGTGTGACTGAGTTTGTTAATATCGGAGAAAAGCTCATCGTGGGAGAAAACGATCCCGAGGGACCAGCCTGAAGACAATAAAGGGGCATACGAAAGCCACGATGGTTTTTGGGTCACCCGACTAAAATAAGGAATAATGTCTGACTCTCCCTTCGTCATACTTTTGCCAGCGATCAAATATTGCTTTCTTCCAGTATTTTTAGCTGCATCGAATATGGTCTGTTTCATAATTAATTCCTTAAGGGGGTGCGTAATATATGTCCCCTTTTTTGAAATAAGAAACCCGTAGCCCGATTTCGCTATTTTGATCGACGAGATCCTTTTCTGCAGCCAATCCAGCGGGATATCCACAACCACCTCGCCCATAAACTTTCTTTCTTTATTTACATTCCGGTAAAATGGGACCGAATATGACGCCATAAGGATTACATCAAAATACGGTTCGCTCCAGACAGGCTTGCCAAGCTCTTTTGCCGGCTGGTACCAATCAAGCTGAAAATACTGATAAGATTCGCTGCCCAACATTTCTAATTTCAGGGCGTCTTTTTCTCTGGAATAACAAGGGGCAAAATATAAAGATTGAGGATCAAAGGCATACGGCTCAAAGGCGATCGTCAAGCTGCAGATCTCAGGACTGCTCTCAACCGACGAACGAATTAACTCGAGCAATTCATCTTTATTGAGCTCGACACGCTCGATATGGTAGGCAATATTTTCGGCAATACCCTGAATCTTAAATAATGCCGCGTCAATTTCATTGACTGTGGCATGCGTGAGGTTTTTGGCGTTTTCATTTATATTTTCAGTGACGATCCTCTTTGAAAAGAGGTAATCATACCCGAATATCCCCAGAAATATCACGGAACAACTGATAAGGGTATAGGCAATGAGCTTGAAGGATATGCTTTTGTTTTTTATCATCTTTTACTCAATGACGCCTTGAGGCTCGCCATGGGCTGATCCCGGGTTTCATGTGTTTCAAAATCTGAGTGAGGCCGGATATTTGAAAAAATACTATATACAAAAAGCTTCCCACATGAAAGAACAATGTCCTGCGAAAGAAGCCATGTTCTACTTGAGGAAATACTATATCGTGAGATAAGGGAGGATTACAGAAACGAGGGTTTTTGATCCCGAAGCAAGCGCTCGAGCCCCTGTCCGCCTCTGCCGAGGGAGGATCCGGCCTTCGCATTTTTCTTCAGCGGAGGTGGAAGCTAGAACCCGATGCACATTTACATTTTTCAAGTCACACACCGGGCGTTTTCCTGATTTCCTCATAGCTTTATATGGAAAGCAGGACACCTCGATTAGAACGCCGTGCTAGAAAATCGACCGCTCTTTGTAGACGCTCAGGACAAGACCCAAACACAGGCAGGTCATAATAAAGGAAGACCCCCCGTAACTGATCAAAGGAAGCGGCACCCCGGCGATCGGCATCAGCCCGATGGTCATTCCGACATTGATCATCACATGCGAAAAAAGAAGCGCGAGCACTCCCCCGCAAAGCATCTTCGCCTTCACATCGGTCGTGTGCTGCATTATCAGAAAAATTGAGTGAAAAAGAAATCCGTAGAGACAGAGCACGAGGAGACTGCCTAAAAATCCCAATTCCTCCCCGATCACGCAGAAAATAAAATCGGTGTGGTGTTCCGGAACAAAATGAAGTTGCGTCTGCGTCCCGCCCAAATAGCCTTTTCCCAAGAACCCTCCCGACCCCACCGCGATCTTTGACTGAAGTGCCGTATAGCCGGAGCCCAACGGATCCAGGTTGGGGTTAAGAAATACCAACAACCGTTTTTTTTGATAGGTTTTAAGAAATCCCCAGGCTAATGGGGCGACTAAGGCGAGCACGCCAAAACACGCGACCAGGAAACGCTTCCGGACGCCCCACAGGAAAAGCATGACGACCGACATGGGAATAAACAACAGCGCTGTCCCGAGATCGGGTTGTTTGATGATCAAAAAGAGTGGAACCGCCAAAAGCAAAAGCGCGAGGCTCACCGTCTTCGTCTGTCCCTCCCAGGGATGATGAGACCCCAGAAAATTAACGCCGGCCAGGAGCGCTCCCACTTTCGCGAATTCAGAAGGTTGGATCGCGATCGGCCCCAGTGTCAGCCACCTCTGCGCTCCCAAAACCTTGTTGCCAAAAAAATCAACCAGCACGAGCAAGATCAGCGTCACGACATAAAAAGGGTAAGAAACGCTCAGAAAAGGACGGTACCCGATAAGGGGAACGCAGACGAGAACCGCCAGACCCGTAAGGATCCAGAAGACCTGTTTGGATTCATAGTTCCCCGGATCGCGAAAGGACGCGCTATAAATGAAAAGGATCCCGATCGCCGCTAAGGCTACGACGGAAAAGAGGAGCGGGAAATGGATCCCGTTAAGCAATCGGCGAAACATTCAGGTCCCTCCACATCTCGAGTATTTGCTTCACAAGTCGTGCGCTCGTGATGCCACCGGATCCACCATGCTCGACGAACACAACAAACGCAATCTTCGGATTTTTATAGGGGAAAAAACCGGTCATCCAGCTGTGCGACTTAAGGGGCGGTGCCTGAGCGGTTCCGGTCTTGCCGGCCAATTTGTCAAAATCCACACGCGCCAATTGCCCGGTCCCATAGTCAGATTCCACGACCTGAAGCATGGCCCGCTTGATGACATCGAGATTCTGCTCCTGAATGGCCACCCGGGGAGCTTCGGGCATGATCGTGCGGTCCTGAACAACGAGATGGGGCTCGACAACCTTCCCGTTCCTTGCAATGATCGAGGTAAGCCGGAGAATCTCGAACGGCGTCACGAGCATATAACCCTGTCCGATCGCCATGTTGAGAGTTTCGCCCTGATACCAAGGCTGATTGAAACGCGCTTTTTTCCACGCGGAATCTGGAATAAGACCGGGAGCCATGCGCGAGATCTCAAGCCTCAAGGGCTCCCCCAAGCCCAGTTCATGCGCGTAATGCGCGATCTCATCCGGCGTCAATCTTTTGGCGACATTAAAAAAATAGACGTTACAGGAACGTTCGAGGGCCTCATAGAGATTAAGGCTCCCGTGCCCCTCGCGGAGCCAGCAGTGCGCGGGCTTCGACTTGGGACCCAACTGGAAAGAACCGGTGCACCGAAATCGTGTTTCAGGAGTAATTTTCCCAAGATCAAGCCCCGCAAGCGCCGTCACAAGTTTAAAGATCGAACCGGGGGGATAAGCGGCATTGATCCCGCGATCCAACATCGGCGAGTTTTCGTCCTTCAAAACATGTAAACGCTGTTCACTGGAGGCAGGTGAGACAAAAATATTCGGGTCATAGGCCGGCGCGCTGGCCATCGCCAGAAGCCCGTCCGTCTCAAGATCGAGCACGGCAACGCTTGCGTGCAAGCCCTTGATCAGTTCCATGATCTTCTTCTGGAATTCGAGATCCAACGTAAGCGTGATATCGGCCCCGGCCTCAGGCTTACGATCTGAAAGAACCCGGACCATTTGACCTCGCGCGTCCACTTCGATCTGCTGCCCTCCCCGCCATCCGCGAAGCGAATCGTCGAATGCCTTTTCAATACCGGCACGCCCGATCTTGGAGTTTACCCCGAACCGGTCACGGTCCATCAATTCGCATTCTCGGGCATTGACCGTCCCGATGTAACCAATGACATGCGAGGCTGTTTCGCCATAAGGATAATACCGGATGCCCTCGACGCGAACGCTCACGCCCGGAAGTTCCGGTCGCCGTTCTTCGATCAGGAACGCGAGTTCTTGCGGAACATCCTCCATGATCACCGCCGGCGCAAACGGATACTCACGGCCCGCGCTCATGCGCTTTCGGATTTCTTTTTCAGGGACCCCCAACAACCTTGCAAGTCTCGGGTAAACTTCGGGGGTGCTATCTTCCGGGATCGCAATAATGTTGTAGGAAGAACGGTTTGCGGCAAGCAATCGTTCCTTCTGGTCGAAGACGCGGCCGCGCGGAGCCTCGAGGGGGATAAGACGGACCCGGTTACGCTTGCTCAGTTCATAGTAGTAAGACCCACGCAGAACCTGCACCTGAAAAAGTCCCAACCCCAGAAGGATGATGAGACTAAAAACAAACGCCTGAAAGAAATGAAACCGTGTGAACATCAGTGCTGTTCTCTATTTGATTTGAGGGGTTAACAGTACTGCACCGCATACCCCTAAACATTTAAATGTCATGCGGTGTCAGCGGAAAAGTTCGTATTGTTTGGTGGAGGCATGGCCGAACCACCCGTTCGTTATAAAATTAAAGAGAGGCAAGAGAGCGCTTGTGTAAAGCGCGGTCATCGCGCTCATCGCCAAATAGCTCCAGACGAGAGACGGCGGCATCTCGCCCGCGTAGCACACCAAAAGTCTCAGAGCCCCTGCGCAAAAAACGAAAAGGAATGCAACGACGAAATAGATCCCCGGCAATTGGCGTTCCATTTTTTGAACCAGAAAATCAAGCGCCAGGGCTAAAGCCACGAGAAGAGTCGCATCGAGCCCGATCAAGCCGCCCCCCAAGAGGTCCCTTAAAAGACCGGCCCAAAACGCGACATAAACGGTCTTGGGGGCGCCCCATTGAAAAGCAGCATAACAAATAAAAAGCAGAAGAAAACTCGGATACACGGCATGGATCTGAAAAGCCGGCATCACCGTGCCGTCCAGAACCGCGAGCACGAGAAAATAAAGAATTACTTTTGCGGAGACAAGACGAGGCATAGCACTTCCTCAAGCTTGGAGAATGGAACGGAAGGTTTGACGAGTGCTAGAAGATGCAGTCCATCGTTGTCACGCTCGATAGATTCGATCTTCCCGATCAGAAGGCCCTTGGGGAAAATACTTCCAACACCGGACGTGGTAACATCCTCCCCGATCTCAACTTCGGCGTCCAGAGCCAGATATTTCATCTGCAATTTATCGGTCCCTATCCCGGCAATGATCCCCTGGGCACGGCTTGTTGCCGTGAGCGCGCTCACGCGGGAATCCGGGTCGGGCAAGAGAATCGCGTGAGCCGTGTAAGGCTCAACTTCCAGGATCCTTCCCGCGAGCCCTTCGGGCACGACCACCACCATGTCTTTTTTGAGATTGTGGCGGCTCCCTTTGTCCAACAAAACCACTTTTTTCCAGGGAGTTACATCCTCCCCGATCACCCGAACGCCGATGGTTCGCGTGGCAAGCGGAAGACTAAAATTGAGAAGCTTCTTGAGCCGTAGATTCTCCCGGTCCATTTCACGAAAACGGATCAGCTGCCCCTCAAGCTCCTGAATTCGCGAGAGGTATTCCTTTTGTTTTCCGACCGCATCCAGAAAATTTCCGGATTGATAGCGAACCGTATAAAAACCCTCCCGAAGACTTGCCCCGAGCACAAACGCGGGCCGGGCTAGGGTGGAGAAAATAGAATGGACGGACTCATTAAAACGGGGGTATTGGAAAAAGGCGATGAGGGCAATGACGGGAACCGCGAGAAAATAATACGAACGCCAGCGCCGCATGTTGGCAAAATCTCCGATAACAAAAAAGGAAAATGATCCTGAAAAAACGACGGCTTAAATGGCAAGAGGCCGCTTTCGGAGAGCGCTAAAACTGAAAAACTGCTTAGTATTCCCGGGTAGCGTTGCTATTCACCGACAAACGCTTCAGAAGGTGGAAATCGCTCAAATAACGACCCGTACCAAGCGCCACGGCGGTGAGAGGATCATCCGCGATGTGAACAGGAAGCCCTGTTTCTTCGCTGATCAACTTATCAAATCCCCTTAAAAGAGATCCTCCTCCTGCTAAGATCAAACCACGATCGATCAGATCCGCGGATAATTCCGGCGGCGTCCGTTCCAGGGCAATACGAACAGCTTCGAGAATCGCGGAAAGAGGCTCGGAGAGAGCTTCCCGAATCTCTTCACTCGTGACACTGATCGTTTTTGGCAAGCCGGCAAGGACATCGCGTCCTTTGACATCCAGAGTCGTTTCTTCTTCAAGCGGGTACGCGGATCCGATGCGGATCTTGATCTCTTCAGCCGTGCGCTCCCCGATCATCAAATTGTAAGCCTTCTTTAAATGAGACATGATCGACTCATCAAACTCATCACCACCGATACGAATGCTTTTGGCAAAGACGATACCTGAAAGAGAGATCACCGCAATTTCGGTCGTCCCGCCACCGATATCAATGATCATGTTCCCCGCCGGCTCATGGATCGGAAGTCCGACCCCTATCGCCGCGGCGATAGGTTCTTCCACAAGATAAACCGGCGTCCGAGCTCCGGCCCGTTCCGCGGAATCTTTCACGGCACGTTTTTCAACTTCGGTAATCCCGCTGGGCACTGCGATCACAACCCGCGGACTGATGCCGGTCTTACGGCGATGGACCTTGCGGATAAAATAACGGAGCATGGCTTCGGTGATATCAAAGTCCGCGATCACACCGTCCTTCATGGGACGGATGGCGGTGATGTTTCCGGGCGTGCGGCCGAGCATGCGCTTGGCTTCTTCCCCGACAGCAAGGACCTGGTGGGTCGAACGATCAATGGCAACCACGGAAGGTTCACACAACACAACGCCTTGGCCTTTAACATAAACGAGAGTGTTTGCAGTGCCGAGGTCGATACCAATATCACTTGAAAAGAATCCTAACAATCGATCGATCAAAAACATGGGCTTTGCCTTTTCGTATCTGTTGTGCGGGTCGGTGTTTGTAGCACCGCTTTCCATTTGAATTAAAGGGTATGCGGCGCAACACTGTTAACCTTTTAAAATTAAATGGAGAACAGGTGTAGAGGCCGTAGTATATCGAAAGCCTTTTTCAGTGTCAAACCAAAACAAACTGCATTTCAGGGCTTGAGGAGCCGAAAAAAATGATCCGTAAAAGCAGGGTATGAAGTCGCGATGCAAGCCGTGTCGTTCACGGTGATCGTCCCCTTCGCGGCGAGGCTGGCCACCCCCATACTCATGGCCGTCCGATGATCTCCGAAACTCTCGACGGTCGCGCCCTGGAATCCCTCCACGCCCCGGATAAGAGACCCATCCGGAAGCTCTTCGATAGACGCGCCGATCGCCTTGAGATTCCGGACCATGGATTGAATACGATCCGTTTCCTTAACGCGAAGTTCCGCCGCTCCTGAAATAAGGCTTTCCCCTTCCGAAAGAGCCATCGCGACCATCAGAACCGGCAGTTCATCGATCAAGGACGGAATCTCCTCGTGAGTGATCCCCGTACCTTTTAGTTTCGCGCCGCACACATGGATCGTCCCCATCGGCTCCGGAATCGTTTGCGTGATTTCAGTTTCAATCTTCGCACCCATGCGTTTGAGGACTTCGAGAAGGCCGGTCCGTGTGGGATTGAGCCCGACATCCTGAACGGTCACTTCAGAGCCCGGGATCATGGCCGCCCCCACAATAAAAAAAGCGGCTGAGGAAATATCCCCCGCGACACGCGCGCGGATCGGCAAAAGCATTTCTGTTTTCTCAACAATAAGGTTGTTACCAATTTTCTGAAAGCGCGCTCCGGCCGCCTCAAGGAACCGCTCCGTGTGATCGCGCGACGGAATGGCTTCACGCACCATGGTTCTTCCCTCGGCGTACATCCCCGCAAAAAGAAGCGCGGACTTGACCTGCGCGCTTGAAAGCTTATTGTCGAAATCAATTCCTCGAAGTTTGCCGCCCCGGATCGTGAGCGGCGCAAAATTACCGTTCTCCTTACCTTTGATCTGTGCGCCCATCTGCTTCAAGGGATCCGTCACACGCCTCATGGGCCGGACCGAAAGCGACGGATCTCCGGTAAGCACCGTCTCGAAACGCTGACCGGCCAGGATCCCAAGAAGAAGCCGCATGGAAGTCCCGGAATTCCCGAGATAGAGTTCCTGACCCGGAGAAGAAAGCTTATTAAGCCCTTTTCCTAATATCCGGACCTTGCCCGTTCCTTTTTCATGCTGGATCTGGACGCCCATCCGACGCATCGCTTCCAATGTGTGGAGACAATCCTCAGCTTCCAGGAAATTTTCGTAGACGCTCTCCCCTTCAGCTAAAGAACCAAAAAGGATCGCTCGGTGGGAAATGGATTTATCGCCCGGAGGGGCATAGATCCCGTTAAATTGACCGGGGCCTGTAAATGAAAGGAGGGACATGAAAAAAGATTATTTCCGGTGAACCCAGATTTTTACGATATCGAGCTCTTTAAGGATCTGATCTTCTTTGGCAATAATTTCTTTCTGGCGTTCCTCGAGGGCCGCCAGGCGGCTCTTGATCTCGTTGAGATCGTTCTTCAATTGCACCTCATCGACCGCAAAAGCGGGAGAGCATAGAAGGATCCCACCCAAGAGCAGTGAGAGGAAAAGGAGTTTAGGCTTTGCGGATCTCATCGCCTTCAACGACCTGCTGCTTGGGGTTTTCTTCCACAAGGGTGGCCGCAGAAAACTTGTCATAGAGCTTTTCAATCTGGACCGTTGCGATCTCCTGCCCCTGATTAAAAACCTTAAGCTGTTCCCCCATCTTAAGGCCTTGCTGAATTCCCTGGTTGATGACGACAAAATTAAATTTTCGGTTTACCGTAAGAACTTTAGGGCCTGTCGATGCAGCTGCCGTAGCCAGTTGCGTCAGCGACGTGGCTTCGGCCACCGGGTTTGCAGAAGTAGAAGCTGCTTGAACAGCTGAAGCTCCACTCGTGGTTACCGAACTCGCCTGGGACTCAGCTCGTGGCATCGCCGAAACGCTCGTCATAGTGCCACCGGAAGTAACGGGCTTAAAAACAAGTTGGGAATTTCCTGCACCGGCAGCAGACGTTGTTCCGGAGGCTGTGGAAAAGGGGTCCGTCTTTAGATCTGCGGGAGTCACTCCGCAAGCGGCTTGAGCTTCCTTGGCTTTTTTCTCAAGCTCCGCCATTTTCGCCTGAAGTTCCGCGATCATCGCCTGATGGGTCTTAAGCTGTTTTTCGAGTGCCGCCTTTTCAGAATCAATACGGGTCTGATCGGTCTGAAGTTTTTCAAGCTGGGACTGCATCGCTTCGGCCTTGGTGCGATATTCTTCGTTCTTCGCCGTGGCCTGGTCTTTCTCGACCTTGATCTGTTCTTTTTCAACCTTGATCTGGTCTCTTTCGGACTGGACGGTGATCATTTTTTCTTTAACCTGATCGTACTTGGTCTCAACGCTGCCACGAACGGTGCGTTCCTCGACCCACCCTTGATACAGATAATAGGAGCCACCCGCGGCGGCAACCGAAAGAAGAAATGCTAAAATGATACCGAACTTCCCCATGAAGAACCTCTTCTTATTAATTCGATGATCGTCTAAAAATCAAACCAAAAAATTTCCTACACCGGATCTCCTAAGAGCCTCGAACTCAGGCTGGAGAGGATCCGAAAGATTTTCTTCCGGATCCCCTCCGTCCATCCGACTTTTACATGGACCCCATCCTCCGCCTTACGGCGGTGGGTAGAGCGATGAAAAACGAAAGAGGCCTTAAGAAAGGTGCTTGCTGACGAGCTTAGTCATCTCGAACATATTGACGACCGACTTGCCACCGAACACGGTCTTGAGCGCGGCATCCCCGTTGATATTGCGCTTATTCTTCTCGTCCTGAAGCTTATTCTTCTTGATGTACTCCCAAAGTTTTTTCACAACTTCGCTGCGCGGCATCGGACCCTTGCCGACCACAACCGCAAGCTCTTCACTAATCTTCATCGGCTTCATAAACGCTGAATTCGCTTTCGCCATAATGCTTTCTCCTTTTGGTTTGAACCGAGTTCCCGCATCCGATATCCCGGACCCGCTCCCACGGCTTTACTGGGTTGATATCATACAATACAGTTTCGAAGACAACAATAAAGCTTTTCTTCTGTTTGTTAAAGGACTATTTCGGCTTCGCCAGCAGAAACTTCAGTTCTTTCATAAAGTGACTCACATCTTGAAAATCACGATAGACACTGGCAAAGCGAACATACGCTACTTGATCGATCTTCGCGAGCCTCTGCATAATAAACTCCCCGATGATCCGAGACGGAACCTCGCGATCGTATTTCTCGCGAATAGTTGTTTCGAGATCATCCGCGACCTTCTCCTGAGCTGCAAGCGGCACGGGACGCTTCTCGCAAGCCTTGTACACTCCGGCGAGAACCTTGGAACGCTCGTACGCCTCACGACGCTGGTCTTTTTTCACCACAAACATCGGGATTTCCTCGACACGCTCATAAGTCGTGAACCGCTTGTTGCAGGCCGTACACTCACGCCTCCGGCGAACCACTTCCCCTTCGTTCGCTGCACGAGAATCGATCACCTTGTCAGAATCCTGTTTGCAGAATGGACAGCGCATGCGATCTCTTTTCTTATGCTTTACTGAAGTTCCGGATAAAGAGGGAACTTATGAGTCAGCGCTTCAACCCGAGAAAGAACTCTCGCAAGGCTCGCTTCATCTGCGGGAGCTTTGAGCGTCTCATCGATAAGCTCGGCGATAAGATCCATTTCTTTTTCTTTCATCCCACGCGTCGTCACCGCAGGCGTCCCCAACCGAACCCCCGACCCTTTGAAGGGTGATTCTTTGTCGAAGGGGATCATATTCTTGTTCACGGTGATCTTTACTTTATCTAAAAGCTCCTGAACTTGCTTTCCGTTAAAACCCTTCACCGTCACGTCCACAAGCATCAAATGATTATCCGTTCCGCCGGAAACGATCCTGAAGCCGCGCGCAGCCATGGCGCTAGCCAGCGTCTTGGCATTCTTCACGACCTGGGCACTGTATTCTTTAAACTCGGGGCTCAAGGCTTCCTTGAGCGCCACGGCCTTCGCCGCGATCACGTGCATGAGCGGTCCGCCCTGGATCCCCGGAAACACAGCAGAATCGATCGCTTTGGCGTATTTTTCTTTGCAAAGGATCAGACCGGCGCGAGGACCGCGAAGCGTTTTATGCGTCGTCGTGGTCACGACATCCGCGTAAGGCACCGGACTGGGGTGATGCCCCGTAGCCACAAGGCCTGCAAAATGCGCCATATCCACCATCAGAAGCGCCCCGACCTGATCGGCGATCTTCCGGCCGCGTGCAAAATCAATGATACGGGGATACGCCGATGCGCCCAAAAGGATCATCTTCGGCTTATGCTCTAAAGCTAGCTTTTCGAGAGCGTCATAATCGATCCTCTCGTCTTTCGGACTGACTCCATAGGGAATGATCGTGTAAAACTTCCCCGAATAATTCATTTTATGACCATGCGACAAATGGCCGCCATGTGTCAGATCCATCCCCAGGATCTTGTCCCCCGGCTCCAGGAGCGCCATAAAGACCGCGATATTGGCGGAAGTTCCACTGTGGGGTTGGACATTCGCATGCTCAGCCCCAAAAAGCTGCTTCGCGCGATCGATAGCAAGGCTCTCAACCACGTCTACATTTTCGCAACCGCCGTACCAGCGCTTCGCCGGATACCCTTCTGCGTATTTATTCGTCAGGACCGAGCCCATCGCCTCGAGGACAGAAAGAGAAGTGAAATTTTCGCTTGCGATCAGCTCGATGTTTTCATTTTGCCGGCGAACTTCCGCCCGGATCGCGTTATAAATATCAGGATCAGTACTCTTAAGCTGCGTTTGATCGATGATGCTTCTTTTCATAAGCCCTAATTTTGTTAACACGGACCTCATGTCGCCCCCTTTCAAAGGGTGTATTGAGCCAGGTATCTACGAGCGGAAAGATAATATCCTGCGGCAAAAACCCCGCGCCGAGGATCAACATATTGGAATCATTATGCCCGCGGGAAAGACGCGCTTGTTCGATATTTTGACAAAGCGCCGCGCGAACGCCGTCAACTTTATTCGCCGCGATCGTGCTCCCGATCCCGGTGTAGCAGATTCCGATCGCCCGGTGGCATTCCTTACTCGCCACCTTCTCGGCTGCGGCGAAAATAAAATCAGGGTAATCGCAAGACTCATCGGTAAACGCACCGCAGTCGATCACCTCAAAATTTTTATTCGCAAGAAAATCGATCAGCGCCTTCTTCAGTTGAATGCCGCGATGATCGGTCGCGATCGCGATCCTAGGTTTCATCATAATTTCCGCCTTTAAAGTTAATCCAGTTGAAGGATTTTGTTCATATATTGTTTCATTTTTGATTCGATATCAAGCAAGGTCTTCTCATAAACATGCATGCCCATTCCGATGGGGTCCTCCACATTCAGCGTGATCGTCTTTCCCCGCGCCTCCGGCAGCAGGGCCGCCACATCCTCCGCATGCTGAGCCGCCATCGCGAGGACAAGATCCGAACTCCATAAGTCCCCTTTCCGACAACGCCGGCTACGAAACCCGCTAAAGTCGATCTCTCGATTGCGCAATACGAACTCGGCTTCGGACGTGCAAGGCAGTCCGTCCCTCGCGTTCGTCCCGCAGGAAAGAACCTCGATCTCTGAGGACAATCCTTTTTTTTCGATCTCGTGCCTAAGCCACCCTTCCGCCATAGGAGAACGGCAGGAATTCCCCGTACAAACGATCAAGATGCGTTTGCGAGGACATTTCCCGGATTGGATCTTTTCGACCGCCTTTTCCACCTCGGCGCCTTGCGCTCCTTTGCGGAGAACGATCGGCATTTCTCCCGTAACGTCCACGACCGTCGAATCGAGCATCAGCTCGGTCTTGCCCCCGTCGATCAGTTGATCGAAAGCGCCTTGCAACTGCTCCACCACTTGGTGGGCCGTATGCGGCGAGGGTTTCCCGCTTGCGTTCGCGCTGGTCGCGATAAACGGCTCTCCAACCTCCTGAATCAAACAAATCGCTATCTTGTTCCTAGGGAACCTGATCCCTATCTTCTGACCCGCGAGATCGGAAACCACTAACGTCACCGGCCCCGGCCAAAACTGACGGGCCATCGCACGAACAAGCGGCGTTTTTTTGACTTTGAGAGTATCGAGCATCGTCCAATCACCGATGTGATAGGAAAAGGGTTTTGTGTCCGAGCGACCTTTGATCTCACGAAGACGTTGCTCGATCTCTGGCGCGCTCATCTTCCCACCGATCCCATAGACCGTTTCCGTGGGAAACGCAATGACCTTGCCTTCTTTGCAAGCGTTGGCCACTTCCCGGATCCGCGTCATATCCGGGTCATGACTATCGATCTTGATCACTCCAGGCGTAACCATCACGATGCTTCAAACCTCCGCATATCTATCAGTACCAAACCGTGCGCAAGAATCAACAGGACGGAAGATCCCGGCTATTTCCCGAGCTTCTCCTGCAACTTCTTATTCTTTTCACGGCTGCTTTCCACCAAAGAATTCTTGAACTTCCTGAGTTTCTCGGCCAGTTTCGCGTCCGAAAGAGCCAGGATCTGCACCGCCAAGAGACCGGCATTACGCGCACCGGGTTTTCCCACCGCCACTGTGGCCACCGGAACACCGGCCGGCATCTGAACCGTCGCCAAAAGTGCGTCCAAGCCATTCATCTGAGTCGCCGCCAAAGGAACCCCTATTACCGGTAAGATCGTATTCGCAGCCACCGCCCCGGCCAAATGCGCAGCACCCCCCGCTC